>Ga0315542_1001001_pt1 | contig 17836 bp, 14 predicted proteins | sample SalMarSW160120MG_FD_202541 | JGI IMG/M metagenome (GOLD analysis project Ga0315542, IMG submission 202541) | Salt marsh sediment microbial communities from the Plum Island Ecosystem LTER, Massachusetts, United States - Salt Marsh Sediment SW1601-20 ...
CACCAGCACCGGCCGGGTGGACAGGCGCACCAGGTTGAGGGCCTCGTCGCTGATCATCTTCAAATACTTGGGCCGCTTATGGCCGTAGGCCCCCAGCACCAGCAGGTCGTAGCGTTCCACGGCCACGGCCTTGAGGATTTCATCCACGAAGTCGCCCTGGGCCAGTTTTTTCGTGGGGGTGAAGCCGTATTTCTTGAGGGTGTCCTCCCCGGTGAGCAGGCAGGCCTGGGCGAATTCCGGGGTTTCGCCCAACTCCGTTTCCTGGACGTGGAGGATGGTGATTTCCGGCTTTTGCTTGGCAAAAAGCGGCGCGATGAATTCCAGCGCCCCCTGGTCGCACTGGGAGCCGCGATAGGCCACCAGGATTTTCTGGATGGGCCGGAAATTGCGCATCAGGAGCACCGGCTGCAGGGCATGGTGGAGAATCTTGGCGTGCACCGAACCCAGGAGAAACCCCCGGATGGAGGAGCGGCCCTGGGAGCCCATGACAATCAGGTCGTACATGCCTTCGGTGGCCGCGTGCAGGATCTCTTCCGCGGGGTCGCCCACCGCCACCAGGGGCTCACAGGGCACCTTGCCCCCCAGGCAGATTTCGCAGGCCTCGAAAATTTCCTCCACGGTCTTTTCCGCCTCGGCCTCGATGGCCTGTTCCACGTCCTCCCGGGTGGTGAAAGGGGCGTACGAGGTGTCCGCCACCGACTCCACCACGTTGGGTTTGACATAGAGGGCGTCCACATCGGCCTCGAAATGTTCCAACAAATGGCAGGTATAGCGCAACGCCTGTTGCGACTCTTCGCTCTTGTCCACCGCGACCAGGATTTTCATAGGTATCACCTCTCTTATGTACGGAGTGTCCAGCAATGCGGCCGGCTTTCCGGATGATCGCCGCAGGCTCAGATTAACGCATCACCAACACCGAAGTCTGGCACTTGCTCACAAAGCGCCCGGCCCAATCCCGGGGAAAGAACCGGTCCAGCAGGGATTTCTTCCCCATGAACAGCGCCAGCAGGTCCTGCTGCAATTCTTTGTCCAGGAAGTTTTCAAAGTCGGCGATCTCGGTAAGGCGGGTGCTCACCTTGATCTGGCGGTCCTCATAGTAATCGCCGATCTCGATGAGGCGCCGGTACACGTCTTTTTTCATGCCGCCTTCCTGGCTCAGTCCCACCAACTCCAACTGGGCCCCGTGGAGCGTGGCCATCTGGTTGATCATCTCCAGGGAATCCTGGCTGATGTAACTCTGGTCCAGGCAGGCCAGGATGCGGCTGATGGGCTGCTCTTCCTTCACCAGGAGCACCGAGCAGTCGGCATCGTTCACCACTTTCTGGGGCGTCGGGGCCGCGCCCCGCCAGATGCACTGCTTCCCCTTGGTGCATCCCAGCACGATCAGGTCGCTCTCCTCTTCCCGGGCCTCCGCCAGGACCTCCTGGGCTTCATTGCCGACCCGGAGGTGCACCTTCACGTCCTTCTTGGACCCCCGGTTCACCAGCAGCTCTTCCCATTGACCCCCCTTCAGGGGCAGCCACTCATACCGCCAGGTTCCCTGGGCATAGGGCGAGCCTTCGCCGCCGGCGCTGGCCAGGAAAGTCTCCCGATATTGGTGCAAGGCCCGGGCCAGGGTATGGTCTTCACCGACTTTGGCCCCGGCTTCGGCAGGGGACACCGCCACCAGGGTCACGTCGGCCCAGGTGTTGGTGGCCAGCCGCACCACTTCATTCAGCGCATAGGCGCTGTAAGGATGTTCGTCTCCGGCGAATAAAATTTTCATGGTCCTTCCCCTTTCCGGCGAAAAGTTCAAGGTTCAAAGTGTGGCATAATATAATGGATGAATGCAGTCACAACAAGCTCTTTTAAGGATGGCGGGTTCGGAGGCCCGCCCCAGCGGTCTTCTCCCTGGCCGGCAGCCGGCGCCTCGGTCAATCCCCCAAGGCTTTCTTGACCGACTGCTTTAATTCGTCGATCTTCACCGGCTTCGGGAAAAAATCGTAAATCCGCTCCCGGATAGCCTCGATGGTGGCATCCAGGGTGGCGTACGCGGTGAGCATGATCACCCGGGTTTCCGGGTGGAGCCGGTTTACTTCTTTCAGGATATCCATGCCGCTGACGTTTTCCATCTTCAGATCGGTGATCACCAGATCGAACGCCTGGGACTTGATCGCCTCCAGGGCCAACTCACTGTCGGTATAAGTCTCCACCTCATAGCCTTCGGCCTGCAAGATCTTTTTCGCCATGTCGCACACAATCTTTTCATCATCAATCACGATAATTCTCTTGGCCATGGTTAATCCCCTTTGTCCTGGCGCTGTGCTGGTATCTTAACAATAAACGTCGTGCCTTTACCCTCTTCACTTTCCACTGAGATTTCCCCATGATGCTGCTGGATGATGCCGTAGCTCACGGACAACCCCAGACCGGTGCCTTTCGTGCTCTTGGTCGTAAAAAAAGGATCAAAAATATTAGGCAGAATCTCTTTGTTGATGCCGATGCCGGTATCCTGCACGCTCACCCAGACCTGGTCGTGCTCCCGGTCCAGGCCCACCTCGATAAACAACTCGCCGCCCTGCTCCATGGCCTGAATGGCGTTGATGAACAGGTTGACTAGCACCTGTTGAATCTGCGGGGCGTCCACGGAGACCGGCGGCAAATCATCGGCGATGGTGAGGTGCTGCTTGACCTTGGAGATTTTCAGTTGGTTGGCCACCAGCCCGAGACTGTGCTTGACGACGTCGCCCAACTGGACGTCGTGCAATTCCTGTTTCTTTTGCCGGGAAAAATCCAGAAGATTTTCCACGATCTTCTTGATCCGCTCACTCTGGGTATAGACGTCTCCCATGTAATTTTTCTTGTCGTCATCGCCCAGAAGATCATACAGACTCAAGTAGGTTTGGGCAATCAGGGAGATATTATTCAAAGGATTCCCCAGCTCGTGGGCCACCCCGGAGATCAGGACCCCCAGCGAGGCCAGCTTCCCCGATTGCAGCAGTTCCTGCTCCCGTTTTTCCAGTTCCCGGGCCATGTCCGAAATCGCCTGCACCGCCACCTGAATTTCGTTGTGGGGCGAAAAGGTCCGGGTGGCCACCTCCCGCAACCGGCCCTCGGACACCATTTTAATCATCCCTTCCATGATGGTGATTTCTTGTATCAGGAAATGGAAAAAATACTGCCAGAGCACCACCTGGATAATAAAAACCACCCCCAGGGAGGCGATCAGCAAGATGATGCTGTAGCTGATGATGTCATTAACCGATTTCCGTTCTCGCCGGAGCAGGGTCGCCGATTGCTCGGTGAGGGTATGGCCCAGCTTCCTAACCTCCCCCTCCTGGGCAGGCGGAATCGCTTTAATCTGAATGGCCCCTTGAATCAGCTCCACATAACGCCGGAGATTATGGAGCAACTCCCCGTAATCCTTGTTGCTCAAGCCCGGCAAACCGGACACCAGGGAAGCCCGGGAGGCCTCCAGCACCCCATAGCGTTTCTGGCCGATGGTCACCAATTCATCGAGGGAACTCAGATCCTTGTAAAGGAAGTAATTCTTTTCGGCCTTGCGCATTTCCAACAGGGAAATATTTAAATCATCGATGATCTCGATGGCCTGTAATTTCGCCAGGGCCGCTTGAAAGGAGACGTAGCCGAAAAAGCAGATCACACAGATGATGATCGCTTGAATGACCGCGGCGATGATAATTCTTTTTCTGATGCTCATCGCGGTGCGAAACAACGCCGTAACCCCTCCGGCTACTCGAACGAACTGAATTTATGGGACTGGATCGACTCCTCCACCCGGGTCTCCACGGCTTCCGGGGCCAGTTCCTTCTCCAGACGGACCATCATCTTCCGCTCCACCCGGTAAGATTTGATCCACAGTTTGATGGCCATGCCGATGCTGAGCACCCCCACCGTCGTAATGATTGCGTCGATGGCCGACCAGGGACCCAGCCCGAACATCCGGGTGAAAAAGGTGCCCAGAGCGATGAAGCCCAGGCCGGTGCGCAGATACGCCAGCTCGGTCCGCTGCTTGGCCAGGAGGGTGCGGAATTGGGCCAGGTTGGTCCGGGATTGGGCCAGGCCGGTCCGGGCGCCGCTCATGCGGGTCCGGATTTCCGCCAGCTTGTTGCGCATCTCGGCCCATTCGGTGCGCGACTGGGACCAATCGGTCCGGGACTTGGCCATCTCGGTCCGCTTCTGGGCCAGATTGGTGCGGCCCTCGGCCAGTTCCGTCCTTTTATGGGCCAAATTTGTCCGGCCTTCCGCCAACTCAGTCCTTTTGCCTGCCAACTGAGTCCGGCCTTCCGCCAGTTCGGTTCTTTTGTTGGCCAGATTTGTCCGGCCTTCCGCCAGGTCCGTGCGCTTGTGGGAGAGGCCGGTGCGTTCCTTGGCCCAGGAGGTCCGGTTTTCCGCGAAATCCGTGCGTTTCTGGGCTAAATTGGTGCGGCCCTCGGCCAACTCGGTCCTTTTATTGGCCAGATCGGTGCGGCCCTCGGCCAATTTGGTCCGGTCCCGGGCCAGTTGGGTGCGGTCCTCGGCCAGATCGGTTCTTTGGTTGGCCAGGTTGGTGCGGCCCTCGGCCAGCTTGGTGCGCTCCTTGGCCAGGAGAGTCCGGCCCTCGGCCAGCTCCGTCCGCCGCTCGGCCAGTTCCACGCGCTTTTGCGCCAAGGCGGAGCGCTCTTCGGCTAATTTCGTCCGGTATTGGGACAGGGCCGTCCGGTCTTGGGCTAGGTGTTCCCGGCGCTCGGCCCATTCCTCCATGGCCTTGATGAGCTCTTCGCCTTGGAGTGAAGAGATGTTTTTATCATTATCGTCAGGCATGTTAAGTCCTTAATTCTCCTTGCCTTTAAATCTTCGTTCCCCAGGCCGGCCGGGGAAACGGCACCATCGCCGTCAATACAGCACCAGCATCAGGGGATTTTTTACCTGGGCCAGCCACTGCAGGCGGATATGGTCTTTTTTCACCGTCCGGTCCAGGGCCACGGCCACCAGGCCGTAATCCTTCAGCATGGCCGGAGCCGGGCCCCCCGCCGACCAGTCCTCCACTGCCTGCAGCGCTACGGTACACCCGGTTTCCTCCATGGCGGCCCGGGCCTTCCGGGCCTCATCCCACAGGGCGTCGCCGGGACCGCCAGAGCCCTCCTGGGGCGGCAGTGCCAGGTGCACCGGCGTGGCGCATCCGGCCCACAGCTTCTCCATGGCCCGCAACCCCGCCCGGGCCCCGGCCAAATCCGGACACACCACCAAAACCTGGTGGATCTTCCGCAACACCCGCAGCCAGATGAACGGGCAGCCGAGCTTCTGGTAGAACTTGGAGTGCAGCCGGCGCTGGATGCTCACCGGGTTAAAGGGGTAGGGCGCCCCTTCCACATATAAATTGAAGGCTTCCTGGCCTGCGATCTTGAGCAGTTCGTATTCCCGGTCCCCATAGATCACCCGCGGCTCTTGCAACAAGGGGCAGGTTTCCTGTTCGGCAGAGAGCACCTCTTCGATCTCCCCCTTGCCCATCTCGACGATCTCTCGTTCCCAGGTATGCCGGACCCACCCCGTGCCCGTGGCCGGCACCTCCGGCGGCGGCGCCTTGACATAGACCGGATAAAGCTCCATGGGTATCAAGTTGCCCAAATCACAGGCATAACGAATGGCCATGCTGGATGCCAGGTCGACTTCAATGGCTACCAGGGTTTTAAGCATGTGCACTTCCCCCTTCATCGGTGCGTGGTCTGGCCGGGTGGCGGGATCAGGCGGGTGCCGCCCCCCGAATCTTGGCGGCCGCCCGGGTCACCACGTCCTGAATTTCGCTTAATTTAAAGGGCTTGGCGATAAAGTCGAACACGCCCTTCTGGAACGACTGCTTGGCGGTTTCCATGGTGGCGAAGCCCGTAATGACGATCACCTCGGTTTGCGGGTGCTGCTTCTTGGCTTCCTCCAAAAACCGCATGCCGTCGATCTCTTTCATCTTGAGATCCGTGATGACGATGTCATAGGCGGTCTGTTGAATCTGATGCATGGCCTCGACGCTTTGGGTGAAGGTGTCCACTTCGAATCCCAACTTTTCCAAAGCCGGCTGCAGGCGTTTGCAGACGATGGGTTCATCGTCCAGCACCAAGATCCTGAGCTTATTTTCCGTCATTGCTTCCTCCTTCCGGGGGCTGCTCCCTTAACCGGGAGTTTTGGTCAAAAAAAGCCTCCACAAAATCCGGGACGTCCTCATCGCTGCGCAACTGAATATCCAGTTGCCGGGTGAACCCGACCAACCGGCCCAGGGCCTGGAGCCGCTGCTCCATATCTTCCCGGGACAGATGGAGTACCTTGGCCACCACCAAATCTCCTTTGGTGTCCACCTTAAAGTGGAATTGAGACAGAATCTTGTCCAGGAGTTTGGCCCGCCGGGACCGGCGGGTGAGGTCGGTCACCCCCCCCACAAACCGGAAATAGATGTGGTTGCGGGCCGCCTCGGACTCCATGCGGGCATCCACCAGGTTGAAGTGGTAGCCCAACCGCAGGTGCAGATTCATGTAATTTTCGCTGATCACCGCCAGGTTGAAGCCCGTCACCGTGGTGGCGCCCGGGGTGTCGGCCCAGGTCTTGGTCAGGCTCGACATCATCCCCTGGAAGTCCACCGGCACGGGTTCGGTGCTCCAGACCCCGGGGCCCGACAGGCCGGCCCACAAGGCCCGCATGGGCCAGGACCGGATGTGCTCCGGCAGGAGCCTGGTCCCCTGGGCCTCGGTCGCGATCCCCCCGCCCAGGTCCAAAACCTTCAGCCCCAGCGGGATGTCGGAGACCAGGGTGAAAATCCGCACCCCCTTAAAACGCTTCACAAACCGGGGCAGGTCCATCAATTCTTCCACGGCCTTTTCGTGGATGAACCGGATGACGTCGTGCACCGATTGGCAGCCCGCGGCGGTAAAATTCTGGTCCTGGGGGTCGATCAGGTGGAGCGGCGCGATGCGGGCCAACATCCTCCGGAGCAGCCGGAATTCCGGGGCGTCCTCGAAGGCCAGGGACTGGACCAGCTCATACTGGAGCAGTTCCTTCACCCGCCCGGCATAGATGGTCCGCTGCTTGGTGTCCACGGTGACCTTCATCCCCGGCGTCAGGATCTCCGAGGCCTGCTCCACCCCCACCAGGGTAGGCACCCGGAATTCCCGGGCGATGGTGGCCAGATGGCCGGCGGCCGAGCCCCGCTCCGCCACGATGGCCGCCGCTTTGGGCACAATGCGGGCCAGCCACGGGGCCGTGTACTTGGTCACCAGGACGGCTTCCTCGGGGAACCGGTCCATGTCCGCATCCGTGGCGACGTGGGCCACGGTGCCGGCCCCCACCCCGGCATGGGCCACCACCCCGGTGTCCTGGATCAGGATGGCATACAGGGCGCAAGTCTCGCAGATATCCTGGGGCAGGGGCGCCGGCGGTTTGGGGAATTGCAAGGCCCGGGATTGCAGCACCCAGCACTGGCCCTCCTGATCCAGGGCCCATTCGATCTCCTGGGGGCGCTTGAAGTAGCGCTCCAGGGTGAGGGCAAAGCGCACCAGGGTGCCGATGTCGGCTTCCGAGAGCGTCTCCCGGCCCTGGTCCTCCGCCGGGACCGGCACTTCCTCTTCCCCGCCGCCGGCCATCTCCCGAAGCTGCTTCTCTTTCCGGGCGATTTCCTGAAACCGGATGGCGTGGGGAAAATCCCGCTCCACCACGTACCGGTCCACGGGGCCTTTGCCTTCCACCACGGTGCGCCCCAGGCCCCAGGCGGCGAACGCCACCAGGCAGTCGCGCTCCTGGCCGCTGACGTCCATGGTATGCACCACCCCGCTGGCCCGCCCGGGAATCATCTCCTGACACAGCACCGCCATGGCCGCCTCCTCCCCCAGCATCCCCATCTTCTGCCGGTAGATGAGGGCCTCGGGGGAATAGAGGCTGGCCAGCACCGTGCGGTAAGCCTTGAGGACCCCCCGGGCCGGCACGTGCAGCAGACTCTCGTGCAGCCCCGCGAAGGACAGTTCCCCGTCTTCACCGTAGGCGCTGCTGCGCACGGCCCAATCCCCGCCGCCTCTCTCCGCCAGACGTTTCACCTCCCCGATAACTTCGTGGGGCACCACCCCCGCCAGGATGCTGTACTGGATCTGGCGGGCGGTCTGGCGTTCGTCGCTTTCCCCCGCCACCCAGGCCTCCAGCAACCCGTGAATCCGCTCCTCCAGGTGGTTGTGCTCCAGGAAGAGCCGGTAGGCCCGGGTGGTGATGATAAACCCCGCCGGCGCCGGCAGGAGCAGGTTCTGGATGGCCACCGCCAGGTGCGCGGCCTTGCCCCCGATGAGCTCCGGGCGGTCCGGAGGGGCCGCGGCCAGGGGGATCACCAGGGGCATCTCCTTGGACAGGAGCAGCCGCCCCCGCAATTCGGCCCCCAGGGGGATGAAGATGCGGTCGATGGTCTGGTACAGGTCCAGGTGCCGGTTGGAGGTGATAAGATTGAGGCCCCCCACCATGCGCAGCAGCAGGGTCTGGATTTCCTCGGTGGTGTCGATCAGGTACTTGCGGTCGAAGATGTATTCCCCACCGGATTTCTCCCCCAGGTCGGCAATGAGTTCCATGACCCCCTGGTGGTCCTGGAGCAGCGCCTGGAAATGGTCAAAAATCTCCGGAAAGGCCACCAGGTCCGGCTGGCGCCGCCTTATCCGCTTCCAGAGATTTTGGAGCCCTGGCCACATGGGGTGTCATCCTCAACCGGCCGAGGTCGTGCGCCTCAGGCCCTCTTCTTTCCCATAGTATGTTTGCCACCCAAAAGGCAATAAAATCTTTGCCCGGCGAGCCTCAATGCCCGCCGCCGCCCTTGAACACGAAGCCCATGGCAAAGCCCACGATGATGGCGATAACCACCGCCACCACCCCGTAAGCGACCCCGTGCTCATAGGCCAGGGTCGCCAGCAGGGCCGGAAAACCCACCATCTGCACCTTGAGCTCGCGGTCAGCGTGGCTTACCACCTTGCCGTCCTGGATCACCGACAGTCTGACCTGATAGGCGCCGGGCCGGGTGTTGGTGGGGATGAGAAAAGTGCCGGTGACCGTGCTTTCCCCCCCGGACGCGGCCCCCACCTTCAGGGCCCCGGGCCGGGAAGCATAGATATGCTCACTTTCCTTGAGTTCCAGAAATTGCTTCAGAAATTCCTGGCGTTCCGCCGGCTCGATGCGGCCGCTGAAGGCGATGCGCTTCTCCAGGGCCCGATAGCCCCAGGTGGCATCCGGCGGCGCCGCGGTGAGCAACGGCGGCGCCGTGCTCATGACCAGGTAGAGGGCGGGGGCGTCGTGGACCGTGATTTCACCCACGTTCATCCACAGCCCGCCCCGGCGCCCCTTGCGCATCAGGTGCTCCTCGGCGCTGGTGCCGATCACCTCCAGGACCGCCTGGGCCCCCCCGGGGATGGCCCCGGTGACCGTCACCGTCTGGCCGTTAAAGAAGGCGCCGATCCGCACCGTGGCCGGAGAGACCTTGAGAGCCGGGGCCGCCGCCTGAGCCGCCAGCCCCCCGGCCAGCCACAACCCCAACGCCAGGACCGCAATCTTCCAGGAAAAAGGTTGGTTAGGTTTCATTTTAGTGCCCACCCTTGTGCGCCAGCAGGAGATGGGGCGGCAGCACCAGGCTCACCAACATCTGCACCATCACCAGCAAGACGATGGAGGCCAGAAGGATCTTGAGCTGGTCCGCCTTGAGCCGTTTGCTCAGCTTCACCCCGAACTGGGCCCCCACCGTGGAGCCCAAAAGCAGGATGATGGCCAGGACCATGTCCACCGTATGGTTGGAGGCGGACTGCATGATGGTGACGTTGATGCAGGTGAAGAGGATTTGAAAGAGGCTGGTGCCCACCACCACGTGCATGGGCATGCGCAGCATATACACCATCACCGGCACCATGATGAAGCCCCCGCCCACGCCCATGATGGCCGCCAGGATGCCCACGAAGACCCCCAAAATCAGCGGCATCACCGGCGACATGGTGACCCCCGATTTTTCGAAATGCATCTGGTAGGGCAGGGCCTGGACCATGCGGTTGTACAGGGAGACCTTGGCGGGCGCTTCCACCCGCCGGCTCTCCACCGGTTTTTTCCGCAGGCTCTGCAGGCTTTCCATGAACATGTAGGCGCCGATCACGCCCAGCATGACCACGTAGGTGATCTTGATGACGAAGTCGGCATTGCCCATGGCCCGGAGAATCTTGATGAATTGAACCCCCACGGTGCCGCCGATCACCCCGCCGATGATCAGGAGGATCCCCATCTTGAAATCCACGTTCCCCAAGCGGTAGTGCGCAAAGGACCCGGAGGTGGACGCCGCCACAATCTGGTTGGAGTCCGAGGCCGCGGCCACCGTGGACGGGATGCCCACCATGATCAACAGCGGCGTCATCAGGAACCCGCCGCCCACGCCGAACAGCCCGGAGAGAAAACCCACGGCCCCCCCCAGGCCGAAGAGGAGCAAGATATTGATGCTGTTGCCAGCCAGTGGTAGATAAAGGTTCCAGAACATGAGACGTCCTCCCCTCCTTTACGTGGCGTTATAACGCTTTTCCGGTCAACTGCCGCGGCGCCGCGCCCAATTTCCTCAAGGCGAGGCCCGGCCCCGTGCCGCCCGGCCTGCCGCGCCCCGTCCCGGGGCTAATCATTGCATATCCGAATCATTCTTAAGCTTTTTCCCTAACCCCTGACCCCTGCCTCAAAGGTCCGTCAGGCGGCTCACTTTTCCCTGGCCGCGCACCAGGAGAATTTCCCCGCCGATCTGCTGGTGCAGGCTGTTCAAGGCGGCGGCGCACCCTTGGTACCGGTCCCGGCGCCAGTCTTCGGGCCAGCCCAGGATGATGAACTGCAAGGCGCTCTGGGCCCCGGCGAAGGCCATGACCTCATCGCAGAAGCCGCCGGCCGCCAGGAAGATCTCCAGGTTCACCCCCTCTTGCTGGCAGTGCTCCCGCACCTTGCCCAGCCACAGGCTCTGTTCTTCTTTGAGGCCGCTTAAGGAGATGTCGCCGGGGTCGCCGGCGTCCCCGCCCCCCGGCGGCAACACCGCCATGAGCACCAGGGACAGCTCCAGGCGCGCCGCCAACTGCACCGCGTAAGACGCCGCCCGGGAATCCGGCATATCCAGGTCGATGGCCAAGAGCACGCGTTTCTTCATGTCCCCCGGCATAAATGCACTAAGTGGGCCAACCTGAATGTGCTGTAAAAACAATGAGATAGTCAAATGGAGCGGATGGTGGCGTTTCAATTTGAAATGGGCCTGGCGCACAAAAGCCCGGAAAGGCGGGAAATAGCGGGCATAAGCCTTATTTCATTTTGAAACCAGCCGGGTGCAAGCGGTTGCCAGCGGCGAGGACCACGGCCCTCAGCCCGTAGGGCGGGAAAGCGAAGCGCATCCCGCCTTTCTCGTTAATCGAACTCAGCCTCAACTCTTGGACAGCCCGTACTTTTTCATCTTGCGCCACAGGGTGGTCCGGGGCAAAGCCAGGATGCGGGCGCTCTGCCCCACCTGGTGATTGGTGTACTCCAGCACCTTCTGGATATACTCCCGCTCCTGCTCCTCCAGGGTTTGCCAGCGGCCGTTGGCGGTGGGGGCGAAATCCTGGAGGTCCGGCGGCAGGTCCGCCAAGGTCAGCTTGTCCCTTTCGGCCAGGGCCACGGCCCGCTCGATGATATTCTGCAGTTCCCGGACGTTGCCCGGGTAGGTATAGGACCGGAGCACCGCCAGGGCGGCTTTGTCCAGGCCCACGATGCGCTTGGCGAACCTGTGGCTGAACAGGTTCAGGAAATACTGGATCAGCAGGGGGATGTCTTCCAGGCGTTCCATGAGGCTGGGCACGGTGATCTGCACCACGTTCAGGCGAAAAAAGAGGTCCTCCCGGAAGCGGCCCTTGGTCACCGCCTGTTTCAGGTCTTTGTTGGTGGCCGCAATGAACCTGAGGTCCAACTGAATGGGCCGGTTGCCGCCCACCCGGGTGATCTGGTTCTCCTGGATGACCCGGAGCAGTTTGCCTTGCATGGATAGCGGCATATCCCCGATTTCGTCCATGAACACCGTGCCCCGGTGGGCCGTCTCCAGGATGCCGATCTTGGTGGCGATGGCCCCGGTGAAGGCCCCCCGCTCATAACCGAACAGTTCGCTGGCGATGAGCTCCTCGGTAAACCCGCCGCAGTTGAAGGCCACAAACGGCTTGGCGCTCCGGGCGCTCTCCTGGTGGATGCGCCGGGCCACCAGTTCCTTGCCGGTGCCGCTCTCCCCTTGGACGATGACGTGGCAGTCCAGGGGGGCGACCTTCCGGATGATGTGAAACACCTCCTTCATCTTGGGGCTGACCCCAATCATCTCGCCCCAGCCGTCCAGGGGTTCCAGCCGGGCCTTGAGCTGACGGTTCTCGGTAACCAGGCGCTGGTGCTCCAGGGCCCGCCGGGTCAGGTTGCGGATTTCCTCCAGCTTCAGGGGCTTGGCCACATAGTGAAAGGCCCCCTGCTTGATGGCCCCGATGGCCGCATCGATGGAGGCATGGCCGGTGATCAGGATGACCGCGGTCTCGGGCAGCCGGGATTTGACCTGCTGCAACACTTCCATGCCGTTGAGCCCCGGCAGCACCACGTCCAAAAAGACCAGGGCGAAATCACCCAGGTCCAGGTCCCGAAGAAACTCCTCTCCCGAACCATAGGTCTTGACGCTGTGGCCGTCTTTCTCCAGGGCCGTCTGGAGCCTCTTCTGGACGATTACTTCATCATCCACTACGGCAATGTTCATAGCACTCCTACTCCGATCCTTCCCGGCTCAGCCTTCCTTGTGGAGGGGCAGCGTCACGGTGAAGGTGGCGCCCTCGCCTTTCCGGCTCTGGACCTCGATATGGCCGCCGTGTTTCTCCACAATGCCGTACGTCACCGACAGGCCCAACCCGGTGCCCCGCCCCACCTGCTTGGTGGTGTAAAAGGGATCAAAGATTTGCGGGAGATTCGCCGGGTCGATGCCCACCCCCGTGTCGCTCACGTCGATGATCATCCACTCCCCGTCCGGGGCCGGATGGGCCCTGATTTTGAGCGTGCCCCCGTCCAGCATGGCCTGGATGGCATTGATGAACAGGTTGAGAAAGACCTGTTGCAGACTTTTCTTTTCCCCGTGGATGGGCGGCAGGTCCCCGGGAATGTCTTGTTCCACGTGGATGCCGGAGAGCGTCAATTGGTTGCGCACCAGCTTCAAGGTGTCCTGGACGACCGTGCCGATGGCCAGCGCCTCGAATTCCGGGCGCTCGGCCCGGGAGAAATCCAGGAGGCCCTTGACGATCTCCGAGGCTCGGTCGGACTGCACCAGAATATCCTGGATCAGCCCCAGGGACTCGTCCGGCGCCATGGTCCGAAAATCCTCTTTCAAGACCTCCGCGGTCAGCACGATATTGTTGATGGGGTTGTTTAACTCATGGGCGATCCCCGAGGTCAGGGTGCCCACCGCGGCAATCTTCCGGGATTGCACCAGTTGCTCCTGGTGCACCTCCAGCTCATGAATCATGCGGTTGAAGGCCCGGAACAGGGCAAAAAATTCCTCCGAGGAACTCTTGGGCTCGGGCAGCGGCGTGAAATCCCCATGGGCGATCTTGTCCATGGCATGCTGCATCTGCAACAGGGGCTGCACCAGCATGCGGGAGAGGTAAAAGGCCACTACAATCCCCAGGGCCAGAAACACCACCACGGAAATGATGAAGAGGATCATGGCCCGCTGAAACAAACGATCGATCTGCAGACGCTCGTCCTTTTCCCATTTCTCCGTGACGTTGAGCAGCTCTTGCCCCTGGTGGCGCAAGGCGTCTTCCAGGGGGACGAACTTCTGGTTGCCCACCACCGTGCCTTGGGGAGTCGCCTTGGCCTTGATCTGAGACAAAATTTCCTCGTAGCGGGCCAGACTGCGGGAAAAATCCGGTTGTTTCAGGTGCGATTTCAACCGCAGAATCTCCGCTTCATGTCCCTGATAAATATCCCCGGCGTGGGCCAAATAAGTCTCGGCTTCATTGAGACTGGCCACCTGGTGGTAGAGGAAGAAATTTTTTTCCACCCGGCGCAATTCCAAAACCGTTTGAAACAGGTCGTCGGTGAGCTCCAGGAGGCGCAGCCGATGACCGATTTCCCGGTGCACCTGGAAGCTGAAGATCGAGAAAATCAGCACTGACAGCAAACTGAACAGGAAAGCCAGGATGATCTTGCGGCGAATCTTGAAAGTGGCTTTTTCCATAACGAGGCTGGGAAGGGCGAATTGAGAACCTTTTCACATTCTCAAATCATAACAAGAACGGGCTAAGGTTAAAAGTAAAGAATTTCACTTGCATTGGCCGGGAGCAAAAAAAAGGGGCGGGTTCTTCCCGCCCCAGGCCGGCACGCGCCCCTTCCCCCCCGCCAATCCCCTAACTGCCGTTTTGGCGGGTTTCCTGCAATTTTTCCAGGGCCCGCTGCAGGTTGGTTTTGGCTTCCTGGTAGAAGGTGGGCCGGAGCTCCAGGGCCCGCTGAAAGCATTTGGCGGCCTCGAGGTATTGCCCGTCCAAAAAATAGTACACCCCGATATTGTTATAGGCCTGGGCCTGATCCCCCGCCTTCATGAACGCGTCCAGGGCCTGGGGATATTTCTTCTGGCCCGCCAGGGCGATCCCCAGCATGCGATTGACCTGGTGGTTCTGCGGCGCCAGGGCTTGGGCGTGCCTGAGAGTAGCCACGGCCTGGGCATATTGTTTCTGCTGCAGGTAGGCCTGGGAGAGGGCCAAAAACGAGGAGATCCGGCCGGGGCGCAGCGCCGTGGCGGTCTTCAACGCCTGAATGGCCTTTTCCGTCCGGCCGGACTCCAGGAAGGTGACCCCCAACAGGTGGTAAGTCTCAGCCCGCTGCGGGGCCCGGCCCAAAACGTACTGCAATTCGTCGATGGCCTGGGGGTACGCCTTTTTTTGGAGGAACACCAGCCCTAACGCCTCGTGGGCCCGGAGTATATCCGGCCGGTGCACCAGGACCAGGGCCAGTTCTTTCTGGGCGGCCTCCAGCTTACCGGACAACAGAAAGATAACCCCCACCTTGTAGTGCAGGTCATAGCGCTCCGGATGCTTCTGGAGGATTTGCAGATAGTTAACCAGCGAAGTTGCGAAGTTGCGGTTTTTTAAGGCTACATCGCCCAGGGCCTCCAGGCGGTCCGCGGGGATCTGGTTCGACGCCGCCGCTTTCTGGTCCATCCAGGGGTCATGGAGGGCCTGGGCCGTGGCGGTCTCTTCCGGGGTCAGGGCCCGCACCAACGGCATCTGGGGTGATTTTTTGGCACAATGGCTCGTCAGGACCGGCAGGGCCAATACCAAAGCCGACATGGCCAGCCGCCGCAGAGGGAGCCCTGCCGCGGTCATGGTACCACACCGCTCAGGCGCGCCATCAGTTGGGGACGTTTCTGGAGATCGGCGCCCAACAGGATTTTGACATCCATACCCGTATGGAGCTTCTGGCTGGGTTCCACTGCCGCGATGGGGAAAAACCTCCGGTTCAACGCCCGGGCCACCCGTTCGGCCCCCGGCCGATAATAAATCATCGTCTTCTTGACCCCGAAATCTATGTAATTGCCGATCTTGGCCACCGTGAACCCTTCCTGGGTGAGCCGCGCCCGGGTCTTATGGGCCAGGTAATGGGACCAGGTGCCGTTCTGGATCTCGATGGGCGTGCCCACCAGCTCGGCGTAGGTCAGGTAGGGCGGTTCCGACTGGACCGCCGCCTGGGGAGCCGGACTTAGCGCCGCGGCCGGAGAGGACGGCTTGGTCACGGCAGCCTGCTGCTGCGTCTCAGCCTGGGGCTTGGCCGTGACCGGAGAAGGGGTCGGGGCCGCGGGTTTTAAAGCCGCTAGTGAGGCGGCGGCCTGAGGGGTCACTGGCGGGGCCGGCGGAGTCAACCGGGCTTCTACCCGGGGGATGGAGGCCACCGGGCTGGGGGTCGGTGCCGCGGGTTTTAGGGCTGCCAGTGGGGCGGCGGCCTTGGGAGTCACCGGCGGAGCCTGCCGAGCCAACTGGGTTTCTGCCTGGCCCAAAAGGATTTTGACATCGATACCCTTACGGAGCTCTTGGCTGGGTTTCACTGCCGCGCCGGGGAAAAACCTGCGGTTCAACGCCTGGGCCACGCGTTCGGCCTCCGGCCGATAAAAAATGATGGTCTTCTTGGCCCCGAAATCTATGTAATTGCCGATCTTGGCCACCGTGAACCCTTCATGGGTGAGCCGCGCCCGGGTCTTATGGGCCAGGTAATGGGACCAGGTGCCGTTCTGGATCTCGATGGGCGTGCCCACCAGCTCGGCGTAGGTCAGGTGGGGCGGTTCCGACTGGACCGCGGCCTGGGGAGCCGGACTTAGCGCCGCGGCCGGGGAGGCCGGCTTGGTCACGGCAGCCTGCTGCTGCGTCTCGGCCCGGGGCTTGGCTGCCACCGGAGTGGGGGTCGGCGCCGCAGGCTTTGAAGCCACCTGCTGTACAGAAGTTATGGGGGGCACTGGCTGAGCCGCCTGCGCCTCTGCCCGAGGCTTGGCCGTGACCGGAGAGGGCTTCTCCTGCGCGGGTTTTAGGGCCACCTGCCGTGCGGTGGCCTTAGGAGTTACGGGCCGAGCCAACCGAGCCAACCGGGCCTCGGCCCGAGGCTTGGCTGCCACCGGGCTGGGGGTCGGCGCCGCGGGTTTTGAAGCCACCTGCTGTGCAGAAGTTATGGGGGGCACTGGCTGAGCCGCCTGCGCCTTTTCCTGAGGCTTGGCCGTGACCGGAGAGGGCTTCTCCAGCGCGGGCTTTAGGGCTACCTGCCGTTCGGTGGCCTTGGGAGTTACGGGCCGAGCCAACCGAGCCAACCGGGCCTCTGTCCGGGGCTTGGCTGCCACCGGAGTGGGGGTCGGCGCCAGGGACCGGCGCGCCCTCGCCGTTGGGGCTGAACTTGCCCCGGCCGCCGCCGGCACCGGTGCGGGCTTCTGGGCATAGACCGGCCCTGCCGGCAGCCCTAAGGCTGCCAGAGCCTGGCCCAGCTTGTAGTCGGCCACCGCAACGCCGTCCGCTTTCTGCCAGAGTCGGCGGGCCTCGTCCCGGCGCCCCAGGCGGCAATAGAGGAGCCCCAGGTTGTTGCGGGCCGCCTCATTACCGGGGTCCCGGGCCAGGGTTTGGCGAAAGCACTTCTCCGCCTCTGGCAACCGCCCCTCCTCGTAGTAGGTGAAGCATAAATTGTTGGCCAACACGGGATTGGGGCCGTAGCGGTCCAGGGTTTCCTGGTAGAGTTGCCGGGCGGCCTGATATTTCCCCAGTTCCTCGTAGTTCTTGGCTAAGGCATTGACGATCTTGAGATTATTGGGATCTTGTTGGTGGGCCTGCTCCAATTCCTTGAGGGCCACCTCGGGCCGCCCCATCAATTTGTAGTAATACGCATTGCGTATCAGGCGGGCGGTTTGGGCCGGAGATTGGCGCAGGTTGGTAAAAAACGCCCCGGTCTGTCGGCTATAATCCGTCCCCGAAAAGGTGCAGCCGACTGACCCCAAGGACCAGGTCCCCGCGACCACCAGCAATACCAGGCTGGCTATCCCATATCCGTAAAAGAACCTGCGGTTCGAAGCCAAAGGCCGTTTCCGGCTGGTCCCCCAGCGGCGTCTGCGGCCCGGGCCGTGAGCCCCAGTCCCCCGCGCTGGGCCCGGTGTGTATTCTCCCCCGTGAATCATGCCCATCACCCCACTTATCGACTCAGCCACACGCGTCAATCCCCCTGGTGTGCGGCGAGCGCAGGTTATTGATTGGTCAACTTCATTTCCAGGCCCTTTTTCTCTTCGCCCTTAAAGCCCTTATTATATTGGTCCATGACGTTGGCAGCGGCCTGG
>Ga0315542_1001004_pt1 | contig 17815 bp, 17 predicted proteins | sample SalMarSW160120MG_FD_202541 | JGI IMG/M metagenome (GOLD analysis project Ga0315542, IMG submission 202541) | Salt marsh sediment microbial communities from the Plum Island Ecosystem LTER, Massachusetts, United States - Salt Marsh Sediment SW1601-20 ...
CGGGCGTTGCTCGTGAGCAACGCCTGCGGCGGGCTGGCTCCGCACTTCCGGGCCGGAGAGCTGATGGTGCACCTCGACCTGTTCAACGCCACCGGGCAGAACCCGCTGACGGGACCCAACGACGACGGTGAAGGGCCGCGCTTCCCCGTGATGTTCGACTGCTACGACCCGGGCTTCCTCGACGTGGCGCGCACCGCGGCGCGGGAGCAAGGGGTCCCGCTCCGGGAGGGTGTCTACCTCGCCTTTGCGGGACCCAGCTACGCCACGCGCGCGGAGCTGCGGGCCTACCGACACTGGGGGGCCGATGCCATCGGCATGTCCACCGTTCACGAGGTCATCGAGGCACGGCACCTGGGCTTGCGCGTGCTGGGGCTCTCGACCGTGACCGATATGGCCCTTCCCGACCGCGATGCCCACGCCACCGGGGACGAGGTCCTTTCGGTGGCGGCAGCGAGCGGCGCCCGCTTCCGCAGCCTGGTCTCGGCCATCGTGCCCCGGCTCTGACCCGATGCTCCCTGAGGTCCTGCACCGTATCGAAGCCGCCTGTGCCCGGGCGGGGCGCGACCCCTCCGACGTCGCCCTCGTCGCGATCACCAAGGGTCACGACGTCGAGGAGATCCGGCGCCGGGTGCTGGTGTACGGCCACCGGATCCTCGGAGAGAACCGCGTGCAGGAGTGGAGGGCGAAGGCCGAGGCCCTGGGCCCGGAGGTCGAGTGGCACCTCGTCGGACACCTCCAGCGGAACAAGGTCAAGCTGGTCGCCGGCGTCGTGTTGATCCACTCGCTCGACTCCGAGCGGCTCGCCGATGCGCTGGAGGCCGAGGGGGCCCGGCGCGATATCGTGTTCCGGACGCTACTCCAGGTCAACGTGTCGGGCGAGGCCCGCAAGTACGGCGCGGCTCCCGCAGAGGCACCCGCGCTGGCCCGTCACGTGGCCTCACTCGGTCACGTGACGCTCGAGGGCCTCATGACCATGGCCCCGTATAGCGACGATCCCGAGTCTTCTCGCCCCCATTTCCGGGCGCTGCGACGCCTGGGTGATACCCTTGCAGTGCCGGGGCTGTCGATGGGGATGAGCGGAGACTTCGAGGTCGCGGTCGAAGAGGGAGCGACATGGGTGCGCGTCGGCTCGGCGTTGTTCCGGTAAGGCACCCCCAAGGGACGGTAGGAGCATGAGACTCAGCCCGCTCGACATCCAGCACATGGAGTTCCAGCGCACCGCCAGCGGCTACCATCGCCGCCAGGTCCGGGAGTTCCTGGAACGCGTCGCCCTGGAACGCGAGGAGCTACTCAGGGAGGTCCAGAACCTGCGGGAGGAGCTCGATCGCCGCGACGAGCAGATCGCCGAGCTGCAAGCTGCCGAAGCCGAGCTCCAGCGGGCGATCATCGCTGCCGAGCGCATCGGCAACGAGATCAAGGAGAACGCCAAGAAGGAGGCGCACCTCATCCTGCAGGAGGCCGACCACCTGAAGGAGGAACGCCTCCACGACGCCGAGGTTCGCCTGCGAACGGCCCATGCCGAGCTGTCACGCATCGAGCGGGAGTACTCGCTGTTCCGCGAGCAGTTCCGCGGCATGCTCGAAGCCTATGCCCGCTCTCTCGAGAGCCAGCCGCGACCGGCGGCGACGAGGCCTCCGGATGAGCGGCAGGACGGCGAGCCGCAACCGGCCGGCGACGCGGACGAGCGCGAGCGCGCTGGCGCGGCACCGACCGGACCCCACTGAGCGCAAGCCGCGGCGCGTCGGGGCGCAGCGTCCATCGTGACGGGTGGCCGCCTAGGAGGGCTGTTCCAGCGCCGCGTCGAGCGTGGTCCACGCCAGCGTCGCGCACTTCACGCGCGCGTGGAGCTTGGCGATCCCCTGCAGAGAGGTGAGCTCGCCGAGCTCGGGGGCGGGCGGCTCGCCTCGGATCATGGCCTTGAACGAACGCGAAAGCGCCAGGGCGCGCTCCACGCTCCCGCCCTTGATGGCGTCGGTCATCAACGACGCGGATGCCTGGCTGATGGCGCACCCCTCGCCCTCGAACCCGACATCCCGGATGGTTCCATCCTCGATGCGCAGGTAGAGCGTGAGCTCGTCGCCGCACGACGGGTTCACCCCCTCGTGGGTGTGGCTCGCATCGGGCAGCGCCCGCCGGTTGTGCGGCCGCTTGTAGTGCTCGAGGATGACGTCCTTGTAGAGGCTCTCGAGGAAACCCATGGCTGCCTCAGGCGAAGGCCGCGAAGAAGTCGCGGGTCCGCACCACAGCGTCGACGAAGCGGTCGACCTCGTCCTCGGTCGTGTAGAGGTAGAAGCTTGCCCGGGCCGAGGCGGCCGTGCCCAGCGCACGCCCGAGGGGCTGCGCGCAGTGGTGACCGGAGCGGATGGCGATGCCCTCGGCGTCGAGCGCGGTGGCCACGTCGTGAGGATGGACGCCGTCGATGTTGAACGTGACGATGCCGCCACGATCGTCGCCATGGGGACCGTAGAGCGTGACCCCGTCCACCCCGTCGAGCCGATCCAACGCGTAGCGCGCGAGCGCCGCGTCGTGCTCCGCGACGGCCTCCATCCCCACGGCCTCGAGGTAGTCGATGGCGGCGGCAAGACCGACCGCTTCGGCCACGGCCGGCGTACCGGCTTCGAAGCGCGCCGGGATGCCGGCGTAGCTGCTGTCCTCGACAGTGACCTTACGGATCATCTCCCCGCCCCCCAGGAACGGCGGCATCGACTCCAGGACCTCGGCCCGAGCCCAGAGCGCGCCCACGCCCGTAGGGCCCAGCATCTTGTGCCCCGACAGGGCGTACGCATCGCAATCGATCGACTGCACGTCGACGGGCAGGTGGGGCGCTCCCTGGGCGCCGTCGACGACGAACAGCGCGCCCACTCCGTGCGCCAGGTCCGCGATGCGGCGCAAGGGGTTGATGGTGCCGAGCACGTTGCTCATGTGGAAGGTCGACACCACCCGGGTGCGCTCCCCCAGCGCTGCTTCCAACGCGTCGAGGTCGACCCGATCGTCTTCGGTGAGGCCCACCGCCTTGATGACGATGCCGCGAGCGCGCTTGAGGAAGTGCCAGGGAACCAGGTTGGCATGGTGCTCGGCCACGGTGACGACCACCTCGTCCCCCTCCCTGAGATGCGCGCCGCCCCAGCTCGACACGAAGAGGTTGAGCGCCTCGGTCGTGTTCCGGGTGAAGACGACCGAGCGGGCCTCGGGGGCGTGGACGAAGCGCGCAACGCTCGTACGGGCCGCCTCGTACGCGTCGGTCGCTTCCGTGGAGAGCGTGTGGGCTCCCCGATGCACATTGGCATGGTGGTTGTAGTAGTACGCGACCATCGCCTCCACCACCTGCCGCGGCTTCTGCGAGGACGCAGCGTTGTCGAGATAGATCAGCGGACGCCCGTGGACCGTCCGCTCCAGGATGGGGAAGTCGCGCCGCAGGGCGCGTGCGTCGAGCCCGCTCATCACGCGTCAGTGTAGCACCGGGCCTCCGCGGCCCCGGTCGTCATCCGGCCCGCCTTCCGGGCGTCCGGTCCCTCGCGCCGGTCGCCGGGAAGCGAGCCGGGCCGGCAGCGGCCGAGGGCGACCCAGCGGCGCGTGGACCGGACGCTACACTGGATCCGTGGTCCTGCGTTCCCTGTCGCAGCTCAACCTGCGCAACCTCCGCACCCCGAAGATCGACCTCGGCGCCGGCGTGGTCGCTCTGGTCGGCCGCAACGCGTCCGGAAAGAGCAACGTCATGGACGCGGCCTACCTGGGGTGCACCGGCGAGCTGCCGGCCGGAACCATCGCCCAGACGGTCCGCATCGGCGAGAGCGAGGGCTTCGTGGCCGCCGAGGTGGAGCATTCGGACGGGACCAGCCGTATCGAGGTCGGCCTGGCGCCGGGGAGGAAGCAGCTCAAGCTCGACGGGCAGTCCGTCCGCGTGGTGGACATCGCTCGTGTCACGACGGCCGTGCTGATGACGCCCGAGGACGCTGATCTCGTCCACGGCTCGCCGAGCAAGCGGCGCGGCTACCTCGACGCCCTGCTGTCGAAGCTGTCGCCGCGCTACGCCGCCCTTCTGAGGGAGTACCAGCGCGTCCTGGAGCAGCGCAACGCGCTGTTGCGGGAGGGCGCTGGAGCGGCTGGCCTGGAGGTCTGGACCGAGCGCTTCCTGGCCCTCGGCGTCGAGATCGACGGGCTCCGGCTGCGAGCGCTACGGCGCCTCGCCGAGCTCGCCGCCGCCACGTACGCCCAGGTCGCAGGAGACGGCAAGTCGCTGGAGGTCGAGCTCCAACAGAATCGCGACCGTTGCGACCTCGGCGACGCGCTCGCTCTCGCCCGCGGCGAGGAGCAGGCGCGCGGGGTGACCCCGGTCGGCCCGCACCGTGACGATCTTTCCCTGAATCTCGACGGGCATAGTGTCCAGGCCTACGGCTCACGCGGCGAGGCGCGTACCGTGGCCCTCGCCCTGCGCGTCGCCGAGTACCGCTTGCTCGAGGAGAAGCACGACGAGCCGCCCGTCCTGCTGGTCGACGACTTCACGGCGGAGCTGGACGCGGGTCGGCGCGAGTTCCTTCTCGAGCTCGCCTCCCGCACGCCCCAGGCGCTGGTCAGCGGGACCGAGCCGCCGCCGTTCGCCGACCTGCAGCTCATCATCCGCGACGGGGTGGTGGCCCTTGCCTGAACGCCACGTCTCCGAGTTGCTGGGGGAGTTCTTCCGACGGTCCGGGATGAAGCGTGCCGTCCGGCGCGCCGAGGCCGTCCTGCTATGGCCCCAGGTCGCGGGTGCCGAGGTCGTCCGCTTCACGGAGGCCAGGGTGGTGCGCGACGGCGTGCTGTACGTCGACGTCAGCGACAGCGAGACCGCCATGCACCTGAGCCTCCAGCGGCAGCGGTTCCTAGACGTCTACCACGGTCGATTCGAGGCCCGCGAGATCCGCGACATCCGGTTTCGGGTCGGACGGCCACGCGCCCCCGAGAGCGAACCGCCACCGCCCGAGCCGCACCGGCCCAACCCGGACGACCTGGCCGCGCTGGCCCGAGCTCTCGGAACCCTCGAGCTCCCGGACGCCGTGGCGGGCGCAGCGATGCGCGCGGGCCGGGCGATGCTGGGCTACCGGGCACGTCGCGCTGCCGAGGGCTGGACGCCCTGCCCCACCTGCGGCACGCTGGCGCCGGGAAGCGGTCTGTGCGACGCCTGCGGCCGCTACACCCTCGAGGGCCGGGTCACCGACGCCGCGCAGCAGCTCGCCATCCGGCCCGGCATACCGACACCGGCGCTCAGTGAGGAGGAGCGGGCGGTTGCCGTTCACCTGGCGCTGGGCTCCCTCGACCGCACCCTCGGCGAGCTCCTCCCTCAAGCGCTCGGCGACCCCTCGGTCAAGCCGCAGCTCGAGCGCGCGGCGCGCTGCCGCGCCGCCCTCGCCGCCGGCAAGGCTCTGGCCGACGTCCAGGAGATCGACATGGAGCGGCTTCCCGACCGGGTACGGCGCGTGCTCGGCGTGCTCTGAGCGCCGCCGGGACGTGCCCACCGTTGGCGGTGCGCGGCGGGCGGGCCGCTCGCAGCGGTACACTATGCGCGGCGTCATCCGCGTGCGGGCCGGACGACCCGCGTGATCGGCCCCGCGGACGCCGACCCGCAAGGCTCACGGCGCGGCTCGCACCCGGCCGCTCGAACGCGACGATGCAAACGAGGTGAACCCATGACCCGATCCCCCGTACGACCTGTGGCCCTGTTCATCCTGGACGGATTCGGCCTCGCCCCTGCCGGGCCCGGCAACGCCGTGGCGCTCGCGCGCACCCCGACCTTCGATCGCATCTGGCAGGACTACCCGCACACGCAGCTCACCGCATCGGGCCGCGGCGTCGGCCTGCCCGAAGGCCAGATGGGGAACAGCGAGGTCGGGCACCTCAACCTGGGTGGCGGGCGCATCGTGGTCCAGAGCCTCAGCTTCATCCAGGACAGGATCGACGACGGCTCCTTCTTCGAGAACCCGGTGCTGACGCGCGCCGTCGACGCCGCCAAGGGGCACGCGCTCCACCTGATGGGCCTGGTGAGCGACGGCGGGGTGCATTCGGACCTGCGGCACGTCTTCGCGCTGCTCGATCTCGCGAAACGTCGTGGCGCCGGAGAGATCTACGTGCACGTCTTCACCGACGGGCGCGACACTCCGCCCGACAGCGGCCGCCGCTTCGTGGCCCAGCTCGAGGAGCGCATGGCGCAGCTCGGAACGCGCGCCGCCGTGGCCAGCGTGTCCGGTCGCTACTACGCGATGGACCGCGACAAGCGCTGGCAGCGCATCGGCCAGGCCTACGACGCCGTGGTGTGCGGCCGCAGCGAGCACACCGCCAGCAGCGGATCGGACGCCGTAGCGCAGGCCTACGAGCGCGGGGAGACCGACGAGTTCATCCTGCCCACCGTGGTGACGGGCAAGGAGGGCCGGCCGGTCGGCCCGATCACGGATGGCGACTCGGTCGTGTTCTTCAACTTCCGTGCCGACCGGGCGCGTCAGATGACCTACGCGCTCACCGGCGGCGATGACTGGGACCGCTTCGAGCGCTGTCGCCACCCGAAGATCGCCTATGCCTCGATGATGCAGTACGACAGCGAGCTCGATCTCCCCTTCGCGTTCGAGCTCCCCGAGTTCAAGCACTGCCTCGCGGAGGTGGTGAGCGAGGCCGGCCTCCGCCAGTACCACACCGCCGAGACCGAGAAGTATGCGCACGTGACGTACTTCTTCAACGCCAAGCGGGAGGAGCCCTACCCGCGCGAGGTTCGCATGCTGGTCCCTTCGCCCAAGGTGGCGACCTACGACCTCAAGCCGGAGATGAGCGCGTACGAGCTCACCGATGCCACCGTTCAGCGCCTGCAGGAGCAGGACGACGACTTCATCCTCCTCAACTATGCCAACCCCGACATGGTCGGGCACACCGGCGTGCTGCGTGCCGCCGTCGCCGCGTGCGAGGCGGCGGATCAGGGGCTCGGCCGCCTGCTCGACGCCTTGCTCGCCAAGGGCGGCGCGGCGATCATCATCGCCGATCACGGCAACGCCGAGGTGATGATCGAGAAGGACGGCAGCCCGCACACGGCCCACACCACGAATCCCGTCCCCTGCGTGCTGGTGAGCGACGACCCGACGCTGCGCTCCGCGCATCTGCGCAGTGGCGGCGTGCTGGGGGACGTTGCCCCGACGTTGCTCGAGCTCCTCGGCGTCGATCAGCCCGAGGAGATGACGGGGAGCAGCCTCCTGACGAACTGAGCCGCCGCCCCGGCCGCCGAGCGATCGCGCGAACCGTGGCGCCTGCCACCCCGGGCCCCACGACAGCGGGGCGGCCCCTTCCGGGACCGCCCCGCAGGCTGCGAGCGCGGCGAGCGCTCGCGACCGGACGCTTGGATCAGAAGTCCATGCCGCCCATGCCACCCATGTCGCCGCCCGGCATGGCACCGGCACCCTTGTCTTCCTTCTCGGGCTTGTCGGTGATCACCGCTTCCGTGGTGAGCAGCAGGGCACCGATGGAGGCCGCGTTCTGCAGCGCAGTGCGCGTGACCTTGGCGGGATCGACGATGCCAGCGGCGAACATGTCGTCGACGTACTCGTCCGTCTGGGCGTTGTAGCCGAACTTGCCGTCGTTCTTGCCCTTGATGGTATTGACCACCACAGAGCCCTCAGCGCCGGCGTTGGCAGCGATCTGACGGGCGGGCTCCTCCAGGGCGCGCATCAGGATGCTCGCGCCGGTCCGCTCGTCGTGGCTGAGCCCGTCCATGACCTTCTTGACCGCGTCGATCGCGTGGATCAGCGTCACACCGCCGCCGGCGACGATACCCTCCTCGACGGCCGACCGCGCGGTCGACAGGGCATCCTCGAAGCGGTGCTTCTTCTCCTTCATCTCGGTCTCGGTGGCCGCACCGACGCGGATCACCGCGACGCCGCCCGCGAGCTTGGCGAGGCGCTCCTGGAGCTTCTCCTTGGCGTAGTCGCTGTCGGTGTTGTCGAGCTCGGTCTTGATGCCCTTGACCCGGGAGTCGATCTGCTCCTTGCTGCCCTGACCCTCGATGATGGTCGTCTCGTCCTTGCTGATGCGCACGCGCTTGGCGCTACCGAGCTGGGCCAGGCGCACGTTCTCGAGCTTGTGGCCGAGTTCCTCGCTGATCATCTCGCCGCCGGTGACAGCGGCGATGTCCTTGAGCATCTCCTTGCGCCGATCGCCGAAGCCGGGTGCCTTCACGGCGGCCACGTTCAGGGTGCCGCGGAGCTTGTTGACCACCAGCGTGGCCAGCGCTTCGCCCTCGATGTCCTCGGCGATGATCAAGAGCGGCTTGCCCGTCTGGGCGACCTGCTCCAGCACCGGCAGCAAGTCCTTGAGGGCCGAGATCTTCTTCTCGTGGATGAGGATGTAGGCGTCCTCGAGCACCGCTTCCATGGCGTCGGAGTCGGTGACGAAGTAGGCGCTCAGGTAGCCCTTGTCGAACTGCATCCCCTCGACCACGTCGAGCTCGGTCTCGAGCGTCTTCGACTCCTCGACGGTGATCACACCGTCACGACCGACCTTGTCCATGGCGTCGGCGATGAGCTTGCCGACCTCCGGCTCGTTCGCGGAGATGCTCGCCACCTCGGCTACGGACTTGCTGTCCTCGACCGGCTTGGCCATCTCCCGGATGCTCGCGACCGCGGCCTCGACGGCCTTGTCGATGCCGCGCTTGAGGGCCAGCGGACTGGCGCCGGCCGCGACGTTGCGCAGGCCCTCGTGCACGATCGACTGGCCGAGCACGGTGGCCGTGGTGGTGCCGTCGCCGGTGATGTCGTTGGTCTTGCTGGCGATCTCGATCAGGAGCTTGGCTCCGACGTTCTCGAGGTGATCGGAGAGCTCGATGTCCTTGGCAACGGTCACGCCGTCCTTGGTGATGGTGGGGCTGCCGAATTTCTTCTCCAGCACCACGTTACGGCCCTTGGGACCGAGGGTGACCTTGACGGCGTTGGCGACGGCGTTGACGCCACGCTCGAGGCTACGGCGGGCTTCTTCCTTGAAGATCAGTTCCTTGGCCATGTCTCTACTCTCTCCCGACTACTCGACGACCGCGTGGATGTCGCGCTGGCTGAGGATCATCAGTTCCTTGGTGCCGAGCGTCACCTCGGTACCGCCGTACTTGGCGAACACCACCGTGTCGCCGACCTTCACTTCCATGGGCTCGCGGTCACCGCTGTCGAGCACCTTGCCCGGGCCGACGGCCAGGACCTTGCCGCGCTGGCTCTTCTCCTTCGCCGTGTCCGGCAGCACGATCCCGCTCGCCGTGGTCTGCGGCTCATCGATCACTTCGACGACGACCTTGTCACCGAGCGGCTTCAGGGTCATCTTCTCCTCGGTCACTGCCATAGCTTCCTCCGTGTCGGATGGGTTCCCTATCGGGTTGGCTCACCATGAGATTAGCACTCACGATGCGTGAGTGCTAACTGCCGATATCCTATCCGTGCGGGAGCGCGTTGTCAAGGAGCTTGAGTGCCGAACGCTCAGGTTTTCCGACCTTCTCAGCCTACCGCCCCGTGGAGCACCGACACAAGGGCTACCGCGACATCGGGTACCGCGCCCGCCGCGCTCAGCCGCGCTTGAGCCCCAGGACGAAGGACGGCACGAAGGCCGCCGCGAAGGCGAGGTTGTAGGTGAGAACCGATAGCACCGTCTTCCAGGCGGCACCCAGCGCGCTCGGCGTGAACATCGGGTCGACACTGCTCTGCACGGTGCCCCAGTTGATCGAGATGTATCCGTAGTAGGCCAGCACCTGGACGATCACGAACAGCAGACCCACGGCGATCGCCACGAGCTTCCCGACCTTCTTCAGCGCGAAGCCGGCCGCGAAGCCGGCGACCGCGCCGAACCCCAGTTGCTCCACGAACGGGAAGACGGTCTGCAGATCCGGGTTCTGCACGGCCCGAGCGTAGCACGCTCGGCACGATCGCTCCCGTCCACCGGGCGTCATCGACGCTCGGCGGGTGGGCCGGACCCGACGCCCCAGGGCACGCCGGGAGCGGCGGGAGGGCTGGGGTAAGATGGCCGGGTGAGCCTGCGCATCGCACCGCCGATCCGGGACGCCGTGCATGCGGGTCGCCCGGTCGTGGCGCTGGAATCCACCGTGGTGACCCACGGCCTGCCGCGCCCCCGGAACCTCACCCTCGCCCGCCGCCTCGAGAAGGTCGTGCGGGAAGAGGGCGCGGTGCCGGCGACGGTCGGCGTCGTGGATGGCGCCCTCGTCGTCGGCCTGGATGACGGAGCGCTCACAGCGCTCGCAAACGACCCATCGGCGGACAAGGCGTCGTTGTGGAACCTTGCGGCTCTGGTCGCACGCGGCGCCAGCGCCGGAACGACGGTCGCGGCCACACTTCACGCCGCCGGTCTGGCCGGAATCCGCGTGTTCGCCACCGGCGGTATCGGCGGCGTCCACGAGCACCCTTTCGATGAGTCGGCCGACCTCCGCGCGCTGGCCCGCACCCCCGTCCTGACGGTGTGCGCCGGGCCCAAGAGCATCCTCGATGCCGCCGCCACGCTGGAGCGGCTCGAGAGCCTGGGCGTCCCCGTGGTGGGGTACCGGTCGAAGCGTTTGGCCGGCTTCCTGATACGAGAGCTCGACCTTCCGCTGGCGGCACGGGTCGACACGCCCGAGGATGCCGCAGGGGTGCTGCAGGCGCAACGGATGCTCGACCTCGAGGGCGGCGTGGTGCTGTCCAACCCGGTCTCGTCCGGGGTGGATCCGCAGCAGTTCGCCGCCTGGCTGCAGGGGGCCCGCGACGCCCTGGAAGCCCGTGGCGTGCGCGGCCGCGACACCACGCCCTTCCTGCTGGCACGCCTGGCCGAGCTGTCGGGCGACGCCACGGTCGCCGTCAACCTTCGACTGCTGGAGGAGAACGCCCGGCTCGCCGCGCGGGTGGCTGTCGCGCTTGCCGACGAGGCTGCGGCCGCGCCGGCGGCGGGCTCCGGAGGGATGCGATGAGCGAGCACGACCACGACAAGGAGCGCTCGGCCGCGGGTTCCCCCACAGGCCGTCCCGGCGGACTCGGCGATCTTCTGGTGGAAGCGCGTACGCGCAAGGGTCTCGAGCTCTCGGACATCGCCGAGCTGACCCACGTCCGCCTCGAGTATCTTCGCGCGCTCGAGGAGGGCCGTTACAGCGACCTTCCCGAGGACGTCTACTCGCGGAACTACGTCCGCCTCTACGCCCAGGCCGTCGGCCTCGAGACCGACCCCGTGCTCGACACCTACGCGCGCGAACGGCGCAGGGCCGTCGGCATGTCCACCCTCGAGCAGCGCCTGGAGCAGGAGCGGCGCGGTGAGATCCCCGAACAGGACCGTCGGCGCGGCCTTCCCTTCGGCGCGCTCCTCCCCACTCTGCTGCTGGTGGTGGTGCTCGTCGGGCTCGCAGTGTGGGGTTTCAACAGCCTGCTGTTCCGCCCCACCCGCGCCCCGCTGGCGAATCAACCGACCGGCGGCACGCCGACCGTGGCGACGGCTCCGGCAGCCGGGCCCACCGGATCACAGCCTGCGGCATCGACCTCGGGATCGGGCGCACAGGCGCCCTCCACGGCGGCGGCACCGGCCGCCGGTTCACGGGCCGGCTCCGCCCCGGCAGGGGTGGTCGGCGACGCCGTCCAGGCCCGCACGGTGCAGGTCAGCATCGATACCCAGCCACCCGGTGCGAGCGTCAGCATCGATGGCTTCGCCCTGCCCGGCACCACCCCCATCAAGGATGCGCCCGTCACGGCTCGCGAGGGTCGCCAGGTGAAGATCACCCTCGCCGGATACCAGCCGCTCGTCACCACCGTCGACCTCCGCCAGAGCCGCACCCTCAGCTACACGCTGACCCCCACGGCGCAGACGTCGGCGCAGGCACCGACCCCAGCCGGCACCACCGTGACCCCCTCGGAAGTGGGGCCGAAGCAGATCGGCATCAACATCACGGCCCGCACATGGCTGGAGGTCTACCAAAGTACCGCCAGGAACCAGGGAAACCGGCTCGTCTACGCCACCGTCGACGCCGGCAAGCACTACATCTTCAACCTGCCGGTCTACCTGCACGTCGGCAACGCGGCAGGCGTCGACCTCGTGTTGCACAACAAGGATCTCGGTTCCATGGGCTCGCCGGGGGCGGTCGTCAGCCGCGCCTTCCCGGCGCCCTGACGCAGTCGTGGGCCGCGCCTCGGGCCTCCCCCGCCCGCGCCGGCGCGGGGCCGGAGGCGTCTTGCCGCTCTTGCTGGCGCTCCTCGCGAGCGCCGCGTTCGGCCAGACGGCAACCTGGCACGACGTCGTCCAGGACGTCACTCTTCAACCCGACGGCAGCGTCGTGGTGCAGGACACCCGTACCCTGTCCACCACCGGCGACTTCGGCGAGGCGTTCATCTGCGTCGGCCACAGCAGCTCCCAGAGCGTGACGATGCTCCCGGGCACCGGGGCCTTGGGGCCGGGACCCGAGGCACGCGCCATCAGCCAGCCCTGCCAGGGCGGGACCGAGGTCGTGGTGCACATGAGCCGCCGGATCTCGCACCGGCGCGTCCGCTTCGTGTACCGCCTCGACGGCACCATGCAGCCCTACAGCGACGTCGTGCAGTGGTACTGGAACCTGATCCAGCTCGACCACCCCACCATCGAGGGCTACCGGCTGACGGTCCATGCGCCGGGGCCGATGGCGGCCCCGTATGACGCCTACGTCCACCGCTACAACAATCCCGAGCAGCCCACCGTCACGCTCTCCGGCGACCGCAGCACGTTGACCGTCGCCTTCGACCGGATCCCGCACGGAGACGGTGTCGAGGTGCGCTACCTGATGGACCCCGCGCTGTTCACGCTGCGGGGCTCGCGTCCGGGCATGCAGCGCCTTCTGCAGGACGAGACGCGCGTGGCGGGCCTCCAGAAGAAACAGCGCTCGTTCGAACGCCTCCGCTCCCACTGGCTCTGGGGCGTCCTTCCTCTCGGCGTCGTCCTGTGGCTCGGCGGCGGCATCTGGCGCGACTACCGCCGTTACGGCCGCGAGCCGCGCGTCGCCTCGATGAAGTACCCCTTCGAGCCGCCCAGTCAGGCACCCCCCGCCACCGTGACGGCCATGCGCATGCAGACGTTCAACCCGAGCGGGATGGGGCCCGCCTTCTTCGCCACCATCATGGACCTGGCGCGGCGCGGCTACGGCTCCTTCACCCCGAAGGGCAGACGGTTCGAGATGCAGCTCCACGGGGAACCCCCCGGCGACGAGCTCGAGCCGTTCGAGCGCGACGTGCTGGGCTATCTGCGGAGCGCCGCACGCACCCACCGGCGCGGCGACCCGGACTATCTGGAGTTCAACGAGCTCAAGGCCTACTCGAAGCGCCACGGCCAGAGCTTCGTCCGCGCCTGGGGCCGCAAGGTTCGCGACTCGGTGGAGCAGCAACGTGGCGGCCCGCTCATCAGCGAGGCGAGCCGGCGCGCGACGCGACGATGGAACACCCTGGCGGTGCTGATGGCCGTAGTGCTCGGCGGCGGCGCCTACCTTGCGCATGGGACCGCCCGGGGCCTGTTCATCGCCGGAGCCGCGCTCGCCGCGGGCCTGGTGGTCACGGCGGCTGCCAGCCTGCCGGCCTGGCGCGAGGAGGTGGCCCCCGAGGTCTACGCTTGGAACGGCTTCAAGCGTACGCTCACCGACTACACCCGCATGAAGGACGCGCCGCTGGATTTCTTCGGGCTGTGGGACGTCTACTACTGCTACGCCGCCGCGCTAGGGGTCGCCGATCGCTACCTGAAGACGCTGGCTCGCGCCGCGCCCCTGGCGGGGGCCGACGAGAACGCCATGCTGGGGCGGGCAGCCTGGCTCGGTGCCTACCCCGGAGCCGGCATCACCAGCCTGGCCTCGATGTCGGCGCAGGTCCAGGCCCTCTCCAGCGCCCTCGCCTCCGCCTCCGCGTCCGCATCGTCCGGCGGCTCCTCGGCCGGTGGCGGCGGTGGCGGTGGAGGCGGCGGCAGCTCCGGCGGCCGCTGAGCCGAGAGCGCCCGCTCACTCACGGTGCTTGCGTCCGGCACCCGCGGTACCATCGGGGACGTGTCGCTCGTCGGCACGGAAGGAGTCCACCATGACCCGAAGCCAGAGCCTCCGCGGCCCGGGCCTGGGAAGGCGGGGGGCGGCAGCGTGGGGTGCCTCGCTGGCCGGCTTGGCGGTCGTCCTCGGGGCGTTCGGCGTCCACATCCTGGGGCCGATTCTCTCCAGCGACCGGATGAACGTGTGGGAGACGGCGGTGCGCTTCCAGATGTACCACGCGCTCGGCCTTCTCGTGATCGGCGCGCTGCCCCGCAGCAGTCGGCTGGCTGCGCTGCTCCTGCTCGTCGGCTCCCTCGTCTTCTCGGGCAGCCTCTACATCCTGGTCCTGACGGGAGTGGCCGTGCTGGGCGCCATCACGCCGCTCGGGGGGCTGATGCAGATCGCCGGCTGGGCGCTGCTGGCGTTCACGCTGGCGCGGGGCGGTGAGGCCGCGGCCGACTGAGCGGCGCCCCCGACCCCGCCCGTTTCGGCGTCGGGCACCTTCAGGGGACGGCAGCCACATCCGGCGCTCACGGCACGGGCGAGCCCTCGAGGTCCTCCTCGGCGCCACCGGCGACGAGGTCCCGGTAGAGGTCGAAGGAAGCCTTGCGCGTACGCCGCTGCGTCTCCCGGTCGAGGTGGACGAGACCGAAGCGCTTGCTGTAGCCTTCGGCCCACTCGAAGTTGTCGATCAGCGTCCACACGAAGTAGCCCCGCACGTCGCAACCGGCCTCGATCGCCTGCCTGACCGCATCCAGGTGGCGGGTGAGGTAGCGCCGCCTCGCCGGATCGTCCACCCGATCGTCTGCGACCGGGCCGTCCTCGAAGGCAGCGCCGTTCTCGGTCACGACGACGGGCGGGTTGCCATAGCGCTCCCTGAGCTCCTCGAGCTGCCGGACCAGCCCCTGCGGAGCGACCTCCCAACCCATCGCCGTGGTTTCGGACCCCGCCGGCGGGTCGACCTGCTCCAGCCCCACCAGGCTGGTCTCGCTGGCGCGCACCCAGGTGCGCGTGTAGTAGTTCACGCCGAGCACGTCGAGCGGCTGCCGGATGAGGGCCATGTCGTCCTCGTGAGCCAGCTCGCCCAGCAACGGAGCGGCCTGCTCCGGATACCGGCCCAGCAGCAATGGATCGAGCGTTGCGCGATTCCAGACGGCGTCGACGAGCTCGGCGACTTGCCGGTGCTCCTCGCCGTCTTCCGCCGGAAGCACCGGCTGCAGGTTCACGACCGTTCCCAGCGTCCAGGGGCCGCCCATCTCGCGGAGCCGCCGGATGCCGACGCCGGTCGCCAGGTTCTGGTGGTGAACGGCGGTGGCGAACGCGACCGGGTCGGTCAGGCCCGGCGCGTGCACGCCTAGCAGGTGGCCGAGCACGGCATGGACGTTGGGCTCGTTGAGCATCAGGAAGTGGCCGACCCGGTCGCCGAGGTGCTCTGCCAGGGTGGCCACGTAGTCCGCGAAGTAGTCCACCGTGTCGCGGGACCGCCAGCCGCCCCGCTCCTGCAGCGTCTGCGGCAGGTCCCAGTGGTAGGCGCACAGCCACGGCGCGATGCCGCGCTCCAGCAGACCATCGACCAGGCGCTCGTAGACGTCCAGCCCCTGGCGTCTCGGCCGCCCACCACCCTCGGGGAAGATGCGCGTCCAGGCGGTCGAGAAGCGGTACGCCCTCACGCCCAGCTCGGCCAGGAGGTCCAGATCCTCGTCCATGCGGGCCAGATGGTCGCAGGCGACGTCGGCGTTGGTGCCGTCCCGGATGCGGCCGGGCGTGTGCGCGAACACGTCCCAGATGCTCGGTCCCTTGCCGTCGCCGACGGCCCCCTCGATCTGGTACGCGGCCGTCGAAACGCCCCACGTGAAACCTGTTGGAAAGGCTGCCACCGGACCCCCTCTCGCCGAATCGGCTCCTACTGTACCGTGGGCCCGGCGTGCTCCGGCGGTCGATGAGGGCGGCCCGCACGTCACGGTACGATGACGCCCATGGCGCCGTCCGGAAACACCCGGGTGTCCCTGGTGCTGGCGGCCGCGATCGTCGCGATCAGCCTGGCCGCCATCTTCATCCGGTTGGCGGACGCTCCGGGCATCGTGATCGCGCTGGTCCGGATGGTGATCGCGTCGGTGGTGATGGCGCCCGTCACCGTGCGAGGGCTCAGGCGTACGCCGCTCGACAGGCGGGCGTTTCGCCTCACGCTCGCTGCCGGCGTCCTGCTCGGACTCCACTTCGCGACCTGGATCACGTCGCTCAACCTCACGTCGGTGGCCGCCAGCGTCACGCTCGTCACCACGGCCCCGCTGTGGGTGGCTCTGTTCGCCTGGTTGTTCAGCGGGCGCGCGCCGAGCTTCTCGGTGCTGCTCGGCGTCGTGCTGGCAGTGGGCGGAGCGGCCGTGATCGGCTTCGGCGACCTCGGCGGGGGGCCGGCACCCCTGCTCGGCGACGGCCTCGCCCTGATCGGCGCAGCCAGCGCCGCCGGGTACCTTCTGCTGGGCCGGACGGTTCAGCGCTCCGGCGTGGGGCTCGACGCCTACGCCGGCGTGGCCTACGCCGTGGCCGCCGTCGTCCTCCTCCCACTACCCGCGCTGTTCGGGCTCCCCTACCTCGCCTATCCGAGAACCAGCTTCCTGTGGATGGCGCTTCTGGCACTGGTGCCGCAGCTCGTGGGGCACAACGGCATCAACTACGCCATGCGTCACCTCGACCCGACGCTCGTCGCGACGAGCATCCTGCTCGAGCCCATCGGCGCGACGCTGCTGGCGCTGGCCATCTTCGGCGAGGTGCCGTCGGCCCTGACCGTGGTCGGGGCCGCCATCCTGTTGGGCGGAGTGGTGTTCACGGTCCGCTCCAGCGAGCGTCCCAGCGTCGAGGCTTCTCCCCCGGAGGTGCCCGGCGCCTGACGCAGCTCGATGCTGCCCAACGCACGCGGCTCGCCTCCTGCCCATCGCATGACATGCGTGCTGGACACACTTTTCGCGCTCGCCCGAAACCTCCGGACGGAACCTTGGACCCCGTGCAAGGCGGAAGGGAATCTGCTAGAATGCCGTACGTGGATGTGCTCGCCGGAGCCACGTACATCGAGGGGCGAGCTACCCCACACACCATCCACTCCACGACAATCCGCGCCATCCGGTGCCGCTGCGGTCGGCGGCTGCCTCTTCATGGATGAACCCTGACCGAAGGGAGCACGCGACGTTGAAAGATCAATCCAAGACCTTCAAGAGCGGTGATCAGGTGGTCCTCCCGCCGTACGGCGTGGGCATCGTGTCCGGGACCACCGTGCGCACGGTCGCGGGGGCCGACCTGGACTACTACGAAGTCGAGTTCCCGAACGGTACCTCGAGGGCCTACGTCCCGGTCCACGCGCCCCAGGAGGCCGGACTCCGTCCCGCCCTCACCAGCGAAGAGGTCCAGAGCGTCCTGGAGCGTCTCAACAACGGTCGCATCACGCTGCCCAAGCAGTGGGCGGCGCGTCACCGCAAGGTCACGGATATCCTGACGAGCGGCGATCCCTACCAGATCGCAACGCTGGCCAGCGAGCTCCGCCGCTGGGATCTCGAGCGTGGGTTGCCCGACCTCGACCGCCAGGCCTACCGGCGCGCGTTGCGCCTCCTCGCGGGCGAGATCTGCGCCGTGCTCGACATCAACGTCCTGGAAGCCCGCGCCATGATGGACGCCGGGGAGGACGACGAGCTCAACTGAACGAAGGGGCGGCCGACGGCGGCCGCGCCCTTCGAGGGGAGTGGGCCGGGGCGCGTCCCCGGCCCGTTCATTTGGACGCTTTCGAGGGCGCGCGTCCGGGGCCGAAGGAGGCGACCGTGGCACCACGTGATTGGCTCG
>Ga0315542_1001005_pt1 | contig 17797 bp, 16 predicted proteins | sample SalMarSW160120MG_FD_202541 | JGI IMG/M metagenome (GOLD analysis project Ga0315542, IMG submission 202541) | Salt marsh sediment microbial communities from the Plum Island Ecosystem LTER, Massachusetts, United States - Salt Marsh Sediment SW1601-20 ...
ATAGATGGCATCAAGCACCTTTGGATTATGTATGCCTATATCATGCAGATGATTATAGGCGAGTTTTTTTCTCTGCGCCGCAAAACTGTTACCCGCCCCATCCGCGTACAATAATAGGTGGGAAAATAAAATAAAACAACATCCTATACCGATGACAACCGTCAGGCTTATCTTCATTTCTCTCTCATCTCTACAACAGAATATAGCCTTTTCCCTTTGCACTGTAAATAAAGCGTTCGTTTTTCATCTCAGGGAAAAGCCGGGAAAGCTTTCTACGCAGTGAGGAAATATGTACGTCCACAACGCGGCTGTGCCTGCGCGGCGGTTTTCCCCACAGCGCGTAGAATAATACATCACGGGGGACGATTCTGCCGCGCTGCTTTAAGAGCAGCCGCAGTAAAACACCCTCCTGCAACGATAACTGCACATGGTCCGTTTCCGTGGAACACTCCGTGGCCTGCAGTGCCAGTTTCCGGCCGTACAATGGATAGCTGTTATCCTCAGTGGTAAATATTTTGTTTAACCTGAACTCCAGTTCAATAAGGTTAAAGGGCTCCTTCAGGTAATCTTGACAACCCGCCAGAAAGGCTTTGGCAAGCGACGCGGGTTTTCCGTAAGCTATGACCGGCAGCCAGGTATCCGGCAGTCCCTTTCTGCTCAACAACAGGGGGACCGACTCCACAGGCACAACATAGGCGTCTGTCTCACTTTCCGCCACGGGTTTCGCGGTATAAACATACTGATAACGTTTTTGTTTTTTATTGTGTAGTTTCAGCGTCTCGAATAAAATTTGATTGTGTGAAACAAGGTTGATTAAAAAACTATGCTTCTGCGCCTTTATCTCCGCTCTTGTCTTCGATTTGTCCCATTTTCTGCTTCAATTCTTCCAACATCAGATCCGCGTTTGCATCTCCGGACTCAAGCTGTTTAAACTGCTTATCAAGATCGGAATCGGCACTGAAGTCTTCCAGCTCCTGCATGGCATCGGCCTCAGCCTCGATTTGATCCACCTTGGCCTCCATTCTGTCGAACACCTCAAAGGCTGAAGTATCGGACAGTCCACCCATGGTCTTCTGTATCTGCTTCTGCGCTTCGGCCCGCTTGGCCCGGGCAATAAGCAGGTTCTTCTTTCTCTGCGCCTCTTCAATTTTATTTTGCAGGAGGCGTAAAGATTCTTTTAATTTTTGCACGGACACATGCTGCGCCTGCCACTGCTCTTTATACTGTGTGGCCAGGCCCGCGTATTCCTGTTTCCGCAGGAGGGCCTCTTTTGCCAGATCATCCTTACCCGCGTTTACCGCCAGCATGGCCTTTTTCTCCCAATCCTGGGCCTGGGCAATCTGCTCTTTCATCTGCCGTTCCAGGCGCTTCTCATCCGCGATGGCGGACGCCACACTCTTTTTTGAATCGATCAGATGCTCCTGCATGTCCATAACCATCTGGTTTAACATTTTTTCAGGATTTTCGGACTTGCTTATCATATCATTTATATTGGCGCGTAAAACATCGCCCATGCGTTTAAAAATACCCATATTAATCGCCTCCTTAGTCCTTTTTTCTATATTTTGAAAGCACGGCATAGTGCTGAGACAGGGCAAACCCGATTGCGTCAATCGACGCCTGGAACTCTTCCAAATCAAGCGTTTCGGAGACAAGTGAATCAATTATGATAACATTGTCCTCCTCCAGCGCATAGGCCCCGTGAACCATATCCGTTGCGTTTAATTTCAACAACTTACCGAAAAAGGCCTCCCTGTTTACCTCGGGGGCCTCCATTACCTTGACCCTTATTACTACCACGGAGTCATTGGCAAGGACCACAACGTTTTCCAGGCCCTTGTCGAGATCGTTGATCAGCCAGGTGTTTTCCGATATTTCTTCAAAATTGAGGGAAAGTTTTATCATATACCCTTCAAGCTTGTCTTTGCTTATCATCATCTCCTCCTTAATTTTTTAATTGTTACATCAAAACGGATTACCCAAGAAATACTTGACCCGAGTCATCAATGACAAGGATTGTCTTACACTCCGAACAGCGGAAGCGTCCGGCCCTGGTCGCCTTTAATTTCTTGGAACAGATAGGGCATTTGAATATTTTCGGAAAAATGGCGTTGGGGGCTTTTGTGCTTGCCTGTGTAAAGAATGAAACCGCGTCCTCCAGCGTTTCCTTGATATTAAAAAACTGAGAAAATCCAAGCAGCTGAAAAACCTCGTATACTTTCGGCTGGATTTCAAGTAAAACCAAATCACCGCTGCGCGGTTTTACGGCCTTTAAAAACGCGGTAAACGACCCGATACCCGTACTGGATACATAATTAAGGCCCCCGCAATGAAATATCAGTCTGATGAAACCTTTATCGATGGCTTTTGATACTCTTTTCTGGAATAAGTTCGAATTATACGTATCTATATACCCACTGAGATACAGAACCAGACAGTTCTCGACATTATCTACATTCTGAAGACGTATTTTTAGGCTTTCATCTTTTTCATCGTCAAATCCTGGTATTATCTCATTGTTCATATCAATCCTTTTACATAATTCTCACTCTACTTTTAAGAGGGAAAATAGCTTGAGATTTCTTCTTTAATTATATAAGCATTCACATATTTGTCAAACAATAATAAAAAAAAATTTGCTGTTATCGGCCTTCTGTTAGACTACGGTGATTTTCATATGGAACGAATGTAAAATCGCGGTTTGACTAAAGCCGGTATACCCGTTACAGTTTTTTCCATAGAGGAGTTTATGGTATGGGCATTCGGGAAAATATTACAATAGTATTGGTAAACCCTTCCGAAGAGAAGAATATCGGCCTGGCCGCTCGAGCCATGAAAACAATGGGGATCAGCTCTCTCAAGATTATCGCACAAAAGCGGCCTGACTTTAAACGCGCCGCAATTACGGCGGTCCATGCCGCGGATATTGTAAAAGCCTGCACGGTGGTACCAAACCTGAAGCAGGCGCTCCAAGACTCGGTCTTGATCGCGGGAATCACCCGGCGTCAGGGAAAGTTCCGCAAGTATGTTACCCTTACTCCTGAGCAGCTTGCCGAACGTGTTGCAGCCGTTCCGGGCGGCAGGGTTTCCCTGGTGTTCGGAACTGAAAAACACGGACTTTCCGATGCGGAGCTTTCCCACTGTCATGTGGCCGTCAACATCCCGTCTTCGCCTTTATTCCCCTCCTTAAACCTTTCGCATGCCGTACAGATTATAACCTATATTTTATACCGTCATGAATTACCTGCCCAAGACGTATCCTTTTCTCCTGTCCCCAAATCACGTGTAGATTCCCTGGCAAAGACCACCACCGCGGTTTTAAAAAAAATGGGTATTTTCAAGCAGGCACCGTATCATGACATCGGTGTGTTTTTTCAAGACATCATGGGCCGCGCCGGTCTGTCCGACGCAGAAGCCGCACGCCTGGAGTCAATTCTGGGTCAGATAGACGGGATTCTAACGTCCGGGACCGGCAATAGTAAATCTGTTCCCTGACACAGCTCTCAAGGCGGCAAAAATAATTTTATTGACCCAACGCCTTAAAGCAATTAGTATTTTTATGGAAGGAGTGGAACCGTATGAAAAAATATATTACTATACCTCTTCTGCTTTTTGCATTAAGCCTGACCGCTTTCCCCCAGGACCGGTCTGCTTTTGATGCAAAGGTGGATTTTTCCATCACCCTTAAAACATTAAACCAGCTTATGGAGCAGGGCCGCGGCGGCACGCTTCCCACCGACAAGTATATCATTCTGAGCGGGACGATTTCCGACATTGCCATTCTTGACAAAAACACGAACACCTATACCGTGCAGCTGACCTTGACCGGAGGGGAATGGATAAGTCCCGAGCAGGTAAAAAGTTATCAGGCGTTCATCCGGTTCAGCGGACCGGAGTACAAGCGGTTGTTCGGTACCCGGCAGATAGGAATAAACTCCACGGTCATTTTAGTGGCAAAGATTATATCTCCCACCACCACCTATAACGGGAAAAAGATCTGGCTGTTGAAAGGATATCATATCAGGGTGCTGCAATAACACCGGAAACGGACGACTATTACACCGGAATACTGAAACTGAACACGGAACCCTTGCCGACGGTACTCTCCGCCCGGATTTTTCCATGATGCATTTCCACAAACTCTTTGCATAACACCAGGCCCAATCCCGTTCCGTTTTCATGCTCCGTACCGGGTTTACTATAACTGGTATCTATTCTGAATAATTTATCAAGATTTTCTTTATCGATGCCCACCCCCGTATCGGCTACCTTCACCCGCAGGGTCTTTTCGGAAATTTCCGCGGAAACGGTTATGCTCCCTCCGGGTTTTGTATATTTGATCCCGTTGTTTACCAGGTTGGAGATCACCGTAAAAATCATTGATTTATCGGCCCGGATTGTGATGTTGTCGGGGACATCCGCCTCGAGCCCGATGTCCTTTTTCTTTGCATAATTTTCAAATAAAATAAAAATATCCTTTACCAAGGAAGCGAGATTCACCTTGACCTTGTTTACCTGCAGTTTATTCGACTGCACCCTTGCCCAGTGAAGCAGGTTTTCCAACAGGTTAAAGGCCTGTTCCGAGGAGCTGTGGATGAGTCCCACAAAATACTTTCTGTTTTCTTCACTGATATCATCATATTTCTCGGCCAGCAGTTTGGAAAATCCCAGGATGCCGCTGAACGGACCTTTAAGATCATGCGCAATGATCGAAAAAAATTTGTTTTTTGTGGTATTGGCCTGTTCCAGTTTGATCTCGTTCTGTTTTAATTCATTGAAAATAACCTCAAACGGATTGCGCAGACCGAACTGGATGATTGACTTGTAAACCAGATAAAAAGAAATGATTTTAAAAAAATGTCCGAGATAGTTCCACATCCCGTAGACGTCCGTATAAAGGGTAAAAAAGAACTCGCTGATTATGGTGGTAATGATACATAACACCAAATAAAACAGCAGGCGTTCCTTGAACTGCTTTCTGCGCAGGATCAGCACAACCAGCGAGACGGCAAGTACGGCCATGATGAGATATTCACTGATAATTTTAAACGGGGTCAGCCCCTTGCCCGGCAGATCGATATAACACACCGGGAATATCTTCCAGACCAGGATGGAGAGCACCAATGATGTGGTGATGAGCGTATAGGCAATCACAATCAGGGAAAAGAACCGGTGCCGGAAGCGGTTAAAGAAAAGCATAAAAACAAACAGGCTGATGCTTTCCATATAGCGCGCGGCCACCCAAAATTCAGTGGCATGGAACACCCCCGTATCAAACAGGTTTATCCCCTTGTAGGTAAGGGTATGAAAAAAGTCGAGTATCCCCACAAACAGGTAGATGGTTCCCAAAAAGAGCAGGTTGGCGTTTTCAGAATAGTTTCTGGTGTTCCAGGCCAGAATGAATATGGCCGCGGCGATAATAATACTGAAAAGCTCGGCAGTGGTGTGGAACAATAAATAGTTATGTTCACTCATCAGAAAAAGGAGAATTCCGATTACAATAAAGGCCGCAAAAGCAAGGAACAGTCCGGTATAATGTACATAGCCCGTCAGGGATTCAAGTTTTTTTATAGCCTTATGCTGCCGTACCACCTGTTTTTTCATTCCGCTTCCCGTATTATTTTTTCAAAACACGACATGGAGCGCAGGGGCTCCAGATCCGGATCAGACCGCAGGTGTTGGATATTTTTAAAACCGCTTTTCAGGGCCTTTTTTAACCATAAACAGGCCCGTTTCTTATCCCCGCTGCGGGCCAGGGCGCAGGCCGCATTGTAGGCGGCATCAGCGGACCGGTCACGGGAATAAATCAACGTATCAATATGGAAAGAACGGGTAAACTGCTCATTTTTATACAACAGGGTTTCCAGGCTTTGCAGGCTCGGCGTACTGATATTCATATGAGCGTATTCCGCCGCTTTATAGGCTTCATCCAGGCGCACACACTCAAGCAGGGAAAGCATATAGTATTCGGCGACCTGCCTGTCATTGGCGGCATAAAAAATATTCTGGAAATGCCGGCACGCCTTCTCAAAATCATGGGTATTAAAATAGAGAAAGGCCAAAAGCCGCTGGTCCTGCTTGATCCCCGGGGGGTAATCGTGATAGAGGGAAAGGGCACTGTCAAAATCCTGCTTTAAAAAATAGGCCCAGCCCAGCAGATTCAGCACATCCGCCCTGACACGCGGATTTTCCGTTTGTGCAAGCAGCCTGTTCCCCAACTCGACGGCCTGATCATATTTTTTGGTCTGCAGCAGCGCATACCCGTCCCGAAGCCCCTGGAGTTTGTGGGCATCAACACCCCTGCTGCGATAATAGCGAAACTGCCCCAAATTATACACCGCAAAGAAGCCCAACAACAGCGTGATGAATAGGTAATTGTGCAAAAGACAATAGACAATCAACGGGACGGTCAGACCTAAGGAGATTATTGAGGCGATCATCCTGCCCTTGTTTTTGAACACCCGGTTTAACAAAGCCAATACGATATTCCCGCCGTCAAGCGGCAGCACGGGCGCCAGGTTGGCCAGGCTCCAGTAGAGGTTCACCCAGACGATATCACCGATAATCACGGCAAATACAGGAGAAGAAACCGAAACGGCTGATTCCATCCACAGGGCGGCCAGGCCGATGATAATTCCCGTCAGGGGACCGGCCAGTGAAATAGTAATGCTCTCCAACAGCCTGCTGTCATCCCTCTGCGTATAGGTCGCCCCTCCGATGCCCTTCAACTCAATGCTGGGACTGTGACCGAATGCCCGGGCGGCAAGGGCGTGTCCCAGTTCATGCAGGATGACCGACACCACCACCACTATGGTCCACGAGAGTATCAGCGCGGGATGGGCGATCCTGGTGGTGCTTAAGAAAACGACAATTATTAAAAAATAAAGATGAATACGTACGGGGATCCCAAAAATAGTAAATTTCAGTTCCACAGCACACTCCCGAGTACTCCCGGTCTGACCCGTATCTCGCCGACACCGGACATCATACACCCGCCTCCGCGTCAATTTCGGCCCGAATCTCTGCCGCCGCCCGCACCATGTTGGTCAGGGCCTGTTCCACCTGGGGCCAGGTCCTGGTCTTTAAGCCGCAGTCCGGGTTGATCCACAGCTTTGCCGCCGGAATATACCGCAATGCCTTTTTTATCAGTTCCTTCAGTTCCTCTTTCCCGGGGATCCGCGGGCTGTGAATATCATAGACACCCGGCCCGATCTCATTGGGGTAGTTAAAATCATCAAATACCGAAAGCAGTTCCATCCTGCTGCGGCTGGCCTCTATGCTGATGACGTCAGCGTCCATCTCGGCAATCCACTTGATGATCGAATTAAACTCACTATAGCACATGTGGGTGTGCACCTGCGTTTCGGCCTTCACCCCGCAGCTTGCCAGATGAAAGCATTCCACGGCCCACCCTAAATACTCATCCTGCCGCGCACGACGCAGGGGCATACCCTCACGGAAGGCCGGCTCGTCGATCTGGATGACGGAAATACCGCTTTTTTCCAGGTCCGCCGCCTCATCCCTGACAGCCAGGGCAATCTGGCGGCAGACATCGGCCGGCGCAAGATCATCGCGCACAAAACTCCAACACAAAATAGTCACCGGTCCGGTCAGCATCCCTTTAACCGGTTTTCTGGTCTGTTTCAGCGCATACTCCATCCATGGTACGGTCATGGGATGCGGCCGGGAAACATCGCCGTAGATGACCGGGGGCTTTACGCACCGGCTGCCGTAACTCTGCACCCAGCCGTTGCCGGTAAAACAGAAGCCGTCAAGCTGCTGGCCGAAATACTCCACCATGTCGTTACGCTCAACCTCCCCGTGCACCAGCACATCCAGTCCGATGTTTTCCTGGAAGGACAAAATCATTTTTATCTGCTCACGCATAAATTCCGTATAGTCAGCGTCCGTTATGGCACCGTTACGGAGTGCCCTGCGTGTTTTGCGGATTTCACCCGTCTGGGGGAATGATCCGATGGTGGTGGTGGGCAGCGGCGGTAATCCCAGGGCCGCCTTTTGCAGCGGATTTCTTTCGGTGAAAGGCAGATCACGCTGTAACATACGCGGGGTAATGTCCCGCATCCGTTTTCTGACCGACCGGTTATTGAGCGCAGGGTGGCCGGCCCTGCCCGCCCAAAGCTTCTCTTCACGATCGCGCGCCTCCTCCGGAAAACCATTCAACGCGTAATTTTTAAGCCGACTGAGCTCCCGGCATTTCTGCACGGCAAAAGCCATCCACTGTTTTACGACAGGGTCAAGGGCCGATTCCCGGTCCAGGTCTACAGGCACGTGCAGCAGTGAACAGCTTGAGGAAAGCAGCAGCCGCCCGCTTCCCAGGACGGCCCGCGCCCGATCGATCATGGCGAGGGCCCGCGTCATATCGGTACGCCAGATATTTCTGCCGTTGACAATTCCCAGAGAAAGACTCATCCGGTCCGGCAGGCTCTGCAGAACCCGGTCAAAATCGCTTTCACCCGCGCACAGGTCCACATGCAGCACCTGGACGGGCAGGGAAACGGCAGTATCCAGGTTCGGCTCCAAGGCACTGAAATAGGCGGCCAGCATCAGCGGTACGTCCTTCACCCGGGAACTGATTTTTGCGTACGCCCGCGACAGGGCGGCTTTTACCGGTGCATCGATATCCGTGTTCAGTATCGGTTCGTCCAACTGGACAAGTGCGCAGTCCTTGGCGGCGGCCTGCAGAATTTCAATATACACATCGGTAACCGCGTCAAGATAATCCAGGCGATTTACCGATGCGTCTATCTCTTTGCCCAGCATGATATAACTTACCGGCCCCAACAGACAAAGTTTTACGGGACGACCGAAACGCCGCGCCGCTTTTACCTGATCTTCAAAAAAGGCGGAAGATTTTTTAAAGCGCTGCCCGGCGTAAAACTCGGGAACCAGGTAATGATAATTGGTGTCAAACCATTTTGTCATTTCCATAGCCGGTATGCCGCGGCTTACGTCACCGCGTGCCATGCTGAAATAAAGACCCAGGCCGGTCGGTGCGTCGTTTTGCCGGAAACGCGGGGGAACGGCTCCGATAGCCGCCGTTATATCAAGCACATGATCGTAGAGTGAAAAATCACCGGCGGTAATATAATCAAGCCCGGCCGTTTTCTGGCACACCCAGTTGTGGCGCATGATGGAAACCGCGCGATAGTTGAGTTCATTTTCGGTGAGTTCGCCGCCCCAAAAGGCTTCAAGCGCCCATTTTAACTCGCGTTTTCCGCCGATACGCGGAAAACCAATAACATGCGTTTTTATCATACGGTGATTATACACCTTTCACGGTATGTGTTCTACTCACTTATTAACTTGCCGGCGATTCTAAATCTTTACATTTGGAATCGCTGCGGGCTTGCTAACCCGGGTTCACGTCATTATATTATATCTAAGGCGCTGTTACCTTCAGGTAAATAAAGCACCCGGATCCAGTTCAAAAAAAGGAGGAAGTATCATCATGGACCGATTCAGAATAACGGGGGGAGTTATGTTTGTCTTCATACTGGCTGCCATGTTCGCAGCCTGCCAGAAACAAGGCACCACAACAGGCAGTAATACGGCACGCGGCACGCTGAAAAGCGGCCAAGTCATCTACATCGAAGGGACCGTTACCATGAACCAAAAACAGGTCAGTATCGGAGACGATGTCCCCGCCACCGCTACCCTGGCTACCGGACCGGCTTCCGAATGTGAAATAGTTTTTGACAAGAAAAATATCATCAAGATAGCGGAAAACACCCGGGTGACGCTTGATTTTTCGGGGCAGGTAAAAAAACTCGATTTGGCGCAGGGTAGTCTTGCCTCGGTACTGAAAAACCTGAACAGGTTGAGTAATGCGGATGCGTTCCAGGTAAGGACCAATGTCGCCGTTATGGGCGTGCGCGGGACGGTTTTTTATATCCGTGCGGACAAGGATACGACCTACATTTGCGACTGCAATGGTGTTATTTCCCTGAAGGACGAATCCGGCGACAACCTCCAGGAGGTAAAGGCCGCTCATCACCTGGCAACCGTATTCAGCTCTGACAACGGGCAGATTGTGGTCAGCCCGGGTACCATGAAATACCATACCGACGCGGACATGGAGGCGCTCGCGGCCAAAATCGGCTATTCCATCAACTGGAAAGTTATAGACGAACATTAAATACGCGTACCAAGCCTGTACAAGAAAGCCGTTCATCTGCTATTATTCGCATAGTTTATGAACGAGATACTAGTAGATAATAAACGAATCCCGTATACATTACGGAAAAGCCCGCGTGCGCGGTATATGCATATCATTATCAGACCAAAAGGGGTGGAGGTGGTTATCCCCTACGGGACCCCATTGTATATGGTGGATAATTTTATCGAGAAAAAAAAGCAGCGGGTGTTGGCCGCGTATCAAAAACTGAAGGAAAAGGTAAAACAGGCCAAAATACGTAAACCCGAACGGTATGTCGACGGTGCCAGACTGCAGTTTTTGGGGACCATGGTGCCCCTGGCCGTGGAAGCGGACGGGGTAAAAAAAGCCGCGGTTCTGTATGATAACGGTTTTTTAGTCAGGGTCCCTTCATCCATAACCGGCACCCGGCGGGAGCAAACCGTTAAAAAGGCGTTAAAAGTCTGGTTAAAAGAGTATATGCTGTGTGAAATAGAGCGCATAACCAAAAAATACGGCAAAAAGCTTGGGCTCCACCCTGCCGGTATCCGCATAAAAGAACAAAAGCGAATCTGGGGAAGCTGCGGAAAAACCAATATTCTCAACTTCAACCTGCGGCTCAGCGAGTTTCCGCCGAAGATCCTGGCGTACGTTGCGGTACACGAGCTGTGTCACATAAAACACCGGGACCATTCAAAGAAGTACTGGGCCCTGGTAAGTTCGATTATGCCTGAATGGAGAGAATACCGCCGGTTACTGAAATCCCATATTATCGCTGCGGATTGAGTTTTACCTCCGTGCGCACCTCCGCAAACTCGCGAAACATTGCCGAAACACTGCAGTACTTCTCCTTTGAAAGCGATATGGCCTTGTCGATCTTCTCAGGCTCCAGGTTGCTGCCGGAGAAACAGTAACTGACCACAAACGAGGTATAAACGATGGGTTTGGCCTGTTCGTCAACCTCCGCCCCCACCTCAAGCCAGAACCGGTCGAACGGCATTTTCATTTTGTGCAGAATGGAAACCACATCCATCCCCGTACATCCGGCCAACGCGGCGAGCAACAGCTTTTTCGGTTTGGGCCCCTTGTCCTTACCGCCGAACTCTTCGTCGCCGTCAATCATGAAGTGATGATTATCGAGCTCAACATCAAAACTCAATCCGTCCGCGTAAGTAGCGGTTGTGTGATGCTGCATAGAACTTCCTCCTTGGGCTTTTCTTAATACTATATCTGCTTTCAGGCGGAGGGTGAACAGGTTATAAAAAATATGTGGTGCCGCGAAACCTCGCGGTTTCATACAAAGATCATGCGAAAAAAACTTGACTTCCCGCGGGGCTCTATTTATTTTTCAATTATTACGATTTCGAAATATTCGGGATCAAAATATTTGCTTTCGGAATTTTTTCCGCCGCCGATTCCGGCAGAAGCAATTCCGTGAAAAGAGGAAGCCTTGGACTATGAAATCCAGTTGTTTGAACTGTTTCACCAGATCAGCCACAAAATCAGGCACATGATGGGGGACGTATTCAGGAACGCCGGGTTTTCAATGACTGAGATTTTTGTGCTGGTGAGCATGAAAAAACGCAAGACAAGCCGAGTGACCGAACTTGCCGAAAGGATCGGTATTCCGGCCAGTACGCTGACGGGGATCATCGACAGGTTGGAAAGCCAGGAGCTTTTGACCCGCAGCCTGGATCCGGAGGATCGCCGCAGTTTTATTATCTCAGCGACCCCCACGCTGGAGAATTTTATCGGGAACTGGATGAAACCCATGGAATCCAGGCTGAAACAGATATTTCTCTCCATGCCGTCGGACCGGATAGAGCGAATGCTCGGAGACTTACGCTTTCTGTTGGAGCTTTTGGACAAGGAATATTCGGCGGACCATGGTCATCCTCATACGCAAAACTAAAACGGAGTAACCTATGAAACAACTATTGTATTTTATCATATATAGTGTTTTTGTTTTCACGGCCCTCCCGCTGGCGGCGCAAGGCCGTGTGTTGTCACTTGAACAGGCGGTGGCCGACGCCCTGGCCAATGATCCCGGAATCCGCAGCGCAAACTGGGACTGGCTGGCAGCGCAGGCCAAGGCGGACGCGGCCTCCTTCAAACTATTTCCCTCCCTGACCCTGTCTGCGGGCTACCAGCACTTAAGTGATCTGCCGTCCTCTTCCATGGAGGTGGACAATCCCTCGGGGCCGGGAACGATTTCCTTTTCCATACCGCCGTCACTTACCAATATCTTCACCTTCAGTGTCAACCTGCAGTACCCCGTCTTTGCGGGGTTCCGCATCAGGGAAAGCGCCGCTATTGCCTCGCTGCAGGCGGACGGTAAACAGCTTACCCTGGAAATGGTGAAACGCTCCCTGGTATTCGAGGTACGGCGGGCTTACTGGGAATGTGTGCGCGCCGGCGCCAATGTGGAAACACTGAAAAAAAATCTGGAGCTTCTGCAGACCAATCGTGAACTGGTAGACAAACAGGCGTCGTTGGGCACGGCCACCAAGGCGGACGTACTGACTGCGGACATGCGGGTAAAGCAGGCGGAGATCGACCTGGGCGACGCGGTGTCGCGGCAGAAGCGGGCCTATCTGACCCTGCTTACGCTTATCGGAGAAAACAATACCGCGGCCGATATAACCGGGTCGCTTACCCTCTCCACCGGAGCGGACCGGGAAAAAGGCCCGTCCTTCAACGAAAACCTGGATGAGAACGACCTGATCGCCGCCGCCCTGAAACAGCGGCCGGAAACCCGGGCCTCGCTAATCAGCATGGAGACCGGCGAGCACAGTCTACGCCTGGCCCAGGCGAGTCTGTACCCGACGGTAATGCTTACGGGGAATTATATCCTGGCCGACCCCAATCAGCGCATGGCCTTTCAGACCGACCCGTGGCTGTTTACCGGCACCTGGTCGCTGGGTGTTGTTATCAGCTACGACCTGGGTGGTCTCCCCTCAACCCTGGCGGACACACGCGCGGGGAGTAATACGCTCGATAAAATCAGGGCCGATGCGCAGAAGCAAAGAAACAACGTGGTACTTGACGTACGCACCTGCATCCTCAATTTCAAGCGGGCACGCGCTGATCTTTCCCTGGTGAAAGGGATGGTGGACCAGGCCGAGGAAAACCTGCGGGTCACACAGGAACGGCATAAAGCCGGTTCGGCCAACAACCTGGATCTGCTGCGGGCACAGCTTGCCCTGCTGCGGGCGAACTTTGCGGTGACCAACAACGAGATCGATGTGAAGATCGCCGCCGCCGATCTGGCACGGGCCGTGGCACAGGAAGAAATAAGGTAAAGGCCGTATGCTTCGACTGTTTCGTTACTTAAAACCATATGCAATCCCCGTGGCGGCGGTTTGCGTGCTGGTCTTTTTCCGGGCCATGTCCGACCTTGCCCTGCCCACCCTGATGTCCGATATCGTAAACACCGGTATTACAAACGGTGATGTGAACTACATTATGCAGACCGGCGGCCTGATGCTGCTGCTGGCGCTGGGGGGCTCGATATGCGCGATCCTGGCCAGCTATCTGGCATCCCACGCCTCCATGGGATTGGGAGAAATTCTCCGCCGAAAAATATTCACCCATGTTTCCAGATTTTCCCTGCATGAATTCGACAAACTGGGGAAACCGTCGCTGGTCACCAGGAATACCAATGACGTCACCCAGGTACAGATGGTGACCCTGATTATCATGCGGATGATGATCTATGCCCCGATTATGTGCGTGGGCGGCATTATCATGGCGGTATCAAAGGATGCCGGCCTGTCATGGGTAATCATCGTGGTCATCCCGGTCCTGGTAGGCACCATTATCCTTGTCGCCGGCAAGGCCTTCCCCATGTTCCGCTCTATCCAGAAAAAAATCGATAAAATAAACATGGTTATGCGCGAACGCCTCAGCGGCATCCGGGTGATCCGCGCCTTTAACCGGATCGACGACGAAAAGAAGCGCTTCCGGGAGGCAAACCTCGACCTGACCACCATCTCTATCCGGGTGAACAAACTGATGGCCGTGGTTATGCCGATCATGATGCTGGTGATGAACCTTACCACCATCGGGATCATCTGGTTCGGCAGCATCCGCATTAACCACGGCACCACGAATATCGGCGACATGATGGCCTTCCTGCAGTATGCTATGCAGATCCTGTTCGCCCTGCTGATGTCCGCCCTGATGCTGATCATGCTGCCGCGGGCCCAGGCTTCGGCCGAACGGATTATCGAGGTACTGGCAACCGAGCCCGAAATCAAGGAACCACCGCAGCCGCGGCTTACGGGAACACGGAAGAAAGGGTATATCGAGTTTCGGGACGTGACCTTCAGCTATCACGGCGCCGAGGAACCCGCGGTTTCCGGTATTTCCTTTTCCGCTGCCCCCGGTGAGGTGACCGCGATCATCGGCTCCACCGGTTCCGGAAAATCAACCCTGATCAATCTTATCCCCCGTTTTTACGATGTGGAGCACGGCAGTATCCTGATCGACGGGGTTGACGTACGAGAGCTGCCCCTTTCCCACCTGCGCGCCAAGATCGGGTTGGTACCGCAGAAAGCCGTACTGTTCTCCGGCAGCATCGCGGAAAACATCCGCTACGGCCGTGAGCAGGCGACGGAGGCCGAGCTGAAAAAGGCTGCACGCATTGCCCAGGCCGAGGAGTTTATCCGGGACATGCCCGACGGCTATGATTCGTATATCACCCAGGGCGGCACCAATGTTTCCGGCGGGCAGAAACAGCGTATTTCCATCGCCCGCGCCCTGGTCCGCAAACCGGAGATCTACCTGTTTGACGACAGTTTCTCCGCCCTGGATTTTAAAACCGACGCCAAACTGCGGGCCGCCCTGCGCCGTGAAACCGCGAACGCCACGGTACTGATCGTGGGACAACGGGTGGCCACCATCATGGACGCCGAAAGGATTATTGTGCTTGAAGAGGGCCGTGTGGCCGGAATGGGGACCCATAAGGAGTTGTACAAAACCTGCAAGGTATATCAGGAGATTGTGGCCTCCCAGCTTTCGGAGGAGGAGATTGCATGAGTGACGGAAAACAAACACAGGCGTCGTCCCCGCAGGGCAGGGCCTTGGGCGGCAGGCGGCAACAAAACCCGCGCTTTATGCGCGGCATGATGGGCGGCGCGCCGGCGGAAAAGGCCAAGGACTTCAAGGGGACCATGAAGCGGATGACCCTGTACCTAAGACCCCATGCGGTGAAACTGATGCTTATTCTTGTCTTCGCGCTATTGGGTACGGTCTTTACGATTGTGGGCCCCAAGATTATGGGTCAGGTGACCACCAAACTGTTCGACGGCCTGCTTTCCAAGTATGTTTCGGTTTTTGTGAAGCAGCCCATGCCCTCGATTGACTTTATCTTTATCGGACGAACCATTCTGATTTTAATCGGACTGTATGCCCTGAGTTCCCTGTTCACCTATATCCAGCAGTACCAGATGGCCGGCATCAGTCAGAAAATCGTCTATGCCCTGCGTTCCGACGTCAGTAAGAAACTGGCCCGCCTGCCCCTGAAATTCTTCGATTCGCGGGCACACGGGGATATCATGAGTCGGGTTACCAATGACATCGACACCATTTCCACCACCCTGCAGCAGAGCCTGACCCAGGTCATTACCTCGGTATTTACCATCATCGGGGTGCTGATCATGATGCTCACCATCAGTCCTCTGCTGACGCTGATCACCCTGGTCACCCTGCCGTTGTCTTTTTTTGCCACTATGAAAATCGCCAAGATGTCGCAAAAGAACTTCGCCGCCCAGCAAAAGCACCTGGGGCAGTTAAACGGGCACGTGGAAGAAATGTTCACCGGCCATAAAATCGTCAAGGCCTTCGGCCATGAGAAAAAATCCATCACCGAGTTCAACCGGATCAATGACCGGCTGTACAAGGCAAGCTGGAAGGCCCAGTTCGTATCCGGGATCATCATGCCCATGATGAACTTTATCAATAATCTCGGCTATGTCCTGATCTGCGTAGTCGGGGGAATCCTGGCCGCGCAAAAGGCGCTCAACCTCGGCGATATCCAGGCGTTTATCCAGTACTCGCGGCGTTTTACCATGCCCATTGCCCAAACCGCCAATATCGCGAACATCCTCCAGTCCACCATCGCCTGTGCCGAGCGGGTGTTCGAGATTTTGGATGAGGAAGAGGAGATCCCCGACCGGCCCGATGCCCTCGTAATCCGCAAACCGCGGGGTGACGTGCGCTTCGACAAGGTCAGGTTCGGCTATAAAGACGACAACATTTTGATGGAAAACATGAATATGGACGTGAAGCAGGGTCAGATGATCGCGATTGTCGGTCCCACTGGCGCGGGTAAAACAACCCTGGTAAACCTGCTGATGCGTTTTTACGAGATCCAGGGAGGAAAAATTACCGTGGACGGGATCGATATCCGCGACCTGCGCCGCGGACAGATGCGCACCATGTTCGGTATGGTCCTGCAGGACACATGGCTGTTTAACGGCACTATAAAGGAAAACATCGCCTACGGCAGGCCCGACGCCTCCGAGCGGCAGATTATCCAGGCCGCCAAGACCGCGCACGCCGATCACTTTATCCGGGCACTTCCGGACGGGTATGATACGGAACTGACGGAAGAGGCTTCGAATATCTCACAGGGGGAAAAACAGCTTTTGACCATTGCCCGTGCCATTCTTTCCGACCCCTCCATCCTTATTCTGGATGAGGCGACCTCAAGTGTAGACACCAGGACCGAAGTGTACATCCAGAAGGCCATGGCGGTGTTGATGAAAGGCAGAACGAGCTTCGTAATTGCCCACCGCCTTTCCACTATCCGTGACGCGGAAATGATCCTGGTAATGAACAATGGGAGCATCATCGAAATGGGCAATCATGATGAACTGCTTGCCCGCGGCGGCTTTTACGCCGACCTATACAACAGCCAGTTTACCGGCGCGTATGTCCAGGACAGCGTGGCCGGCTAAGGAGTAATACCATGAGAAAAGCAAAAACCGCGGGGGAAAATAACAAGCCGCAGACAACAGGTTCCCCCATAGAAGAAACAAAGGAAAAGTCACTGTTCAAAACCAAAGGCCGTAAAGCACCGGTGATGATCGGGGCGATTGTATTGGGCGTGCTGGCCCTGGCGGTCATCACGGTCGGGGCATACCTGATCATCGACGCCGTTACCTTTGTCGGCACCGATGACGCGGCCATCGACGGCGAGCATGTAAATATCAGCGCCAAGATGCTGGGAAGAATCAAAAGCCTGCCGGTGTCCGAAGGCGATACGGTACAACCCGGGCAAGTCCTGGTGCTGCTTGACGACGCGGATCTGAAAGCGCAAGAGGCACAGGCGGCCGCTTCGCTCGAATACGCCAAACAAAACCAGGTACTGGCCCGGATCGAGCTGACCAGGGCGCAAGATGACTTTCACCGCATAAAAGGCCTCTATAACGCGGGGGCCACAACGAGGGAACAGTACCTGCACGCGTCACAGTCCGCGGACACCGCCCGTGTCCGGCTTTCCCTGGCCCAGGCCCAGGTGGATACGGCCACGGCGCAGCTTGGGGTAATCGAAACCCAGCTGCTGAACACCCGTATTACCGCACCGGTTTCCGGTACCATTGCCAAACGGTCATTTTCCGTGGGTGATGTGGTTCAGCA
>Ga0315542_1001006_pt1 | contig 17797 bp, 16 predicted proteins | sample SalMarSW160120MG_FD_202541 | JGI IMG/M metagenome (GOLD analysis project Ga0315542, IMG submission 202541) | Salt marsh sediment microbial communities from the Plum Island Ecosystem LTER, Massachusetts, United States - Salt Marsh Sediment SW1601-20 ...
CGGAACCGTACGTACGGTGGTGTGGGAGGACGGAGGGCGTAAGCCCTCCTCCTACCCGATTCACAATTTCCTCTCCCATCTCTCTCCCCTGCTTTCCCGGAAATGCCGATTTTTGACGGGCTTAATTCTCGACAAGGCTGAATGAGAAGTGTATCCTGCGAGCAGAAAAATGAATGGGAGATGACATGTTTGACTTGGACAGTGTCGCCCGACAGGTGATTCGCAACTGCCGCATTTCGGATTCCTCCCATGCGGGCTTATATTCTATTTGCGGCCTGGCAATGCGGTTACGGGATCTCTACAAGTGGGAAAACGGCCTTGACCCATGGGTGGAAGATGAATCATCCAAGGTACTCGAATGGATCGGAAGACAGGAAGAAACCTGGAACGACCTTACCGAAGAAGAGTTCAGGGCAATAACCATTTCGGGGCGGGAATATGACCCGCTGGATGTAAAACAAATCAATCATGTCCTGGAAACCCATGGAGTCTACTATGGGGCAGGATATGTCCACAGCCTGAAGCCCTCTTTTTTTCTGGCCGTTCTGGAAGAAAAGAGGCGGATTGGAAACCATCCCATACGCATACTGGGCCGCGAGTTGGCCCGGGATCTGGTGACCATCCCCGCCCTTTCTCAGGACGGTTCCATAATTATTCGAAAGGCGGCCGCGAAGGTCTTCTTCTGGGACCAGATATTCTATGTGAAAAAATCAGGACGCCAAGCCCTTCGTTTTGCCCTCGAAAAATACGGTATCGAGGATGATTTGCAAGCGTTACGCCCCCACCTGGACCGGATCCTCGAGGCGGAACTGGACAGATACATCTATCACGAACTGGGGGAAATAGACGATCGTGCATTTGATCGGGCTATCTGGCGCCGGATTATCGCCCAGTTTCCCCATACCCCCATAGAGCTTTTTGTCCGTTGTGTCAAAGACCTCCTGGCGGATACGAACGAACATGGGACGCTCCCATATATCCTGAAGAATCGAAAACAAGGCATGCTGGGCTTTTATGTTGCTTGTCTCGGCAGCCTCACAAGAGAGATCTTTCCCGAGATCGTGGATGGTTTTGACGTTTTCGCGAAGGAGGGAGACTGGGAGGCTGTTGAGAGAGCCGTATCCGGAGGGAGCAGCACCGCGATACGGTTCGCCGGAGAGGTCAGCGATATCTATATGAGAGGAAAAGAGAAAAACGATATGGAATGGACGGCCAGGACGATGGAAAAGGCAGTTCTCGCTCCCCTTGGACTGGCAGGGAAAAGGGAGGTGGAGGAGAATTGATCACGGCACGTTATCCGGCGATCGTGTGTTGCTCCAATCCTTTCATCTTCCAGCGGGCGCAAAGGACAAATAACCCTGCCCCTACGACGAAATACCAGGGGAACCAGACGAGCGATCTCTTATACACCAGGTTTTCAAATGCAATTCCTGGCGAAAGCTGCGTTAAACCACTTTCAGTGCTCCTGAGAAAAGCAAGCAGTATCGAATAGAAAATGCCGATGAGGCCATAAGCGAGATTAAATGAGAGGCCTTTGAAACTCAGGATTGTGGCTCGCTGTCGCGATGCCGTGATACGATTCAGGTAATGGCTCTGGAAGAATACCTGAAGATACATGACGATCCAGATCAGGGCCATCGGCAGCAGGCCGATAAGGGGCCAGACGAATGACATTCCTGAAAGCCCCAGAAGCGTTAATCCCGCCATGATTGCCATAATGAAAGCAGGAGACCTCCTTCGAGACATCATTAGTGCCGCACGTGGGACAAATATGCCGAGGATGGCAAAAGCAGACCCGATCAATCCAAAAGAGGCTTCCGGAAGATTAATGACACGATAGTATTGACTGCTGAGTGTGATTGTCATGCGGATGCAGCTGTCGAAAAGCAGGCCGCCGAGTATGACAACCAGGGCAAATGGTGTTTTGAGGATCCAACGCCCGGCGTCCATAGTCAGCTGGATAGCCCGGGCAGGAGAATTGCCCCTATAGTGAACCCCCGGAAGGGGAATCTCCCGCATTCGTAAAGAGGCGCACAGAGTCAGGATGGCCATACCGAGGGTCAGATAGAGGGGGAATCGGAGGGTCACGGCCTGGGTAAAGTGCACATTGAGCCCCAGCCACTGACCCGCCAGTTGCATGAGTTCGGGGTCGTATACGGCTGCTCCCAGGGATGTCACCACAATAAAGGACAAGGACTGCAGCCGCATCTGCTTTTCCAATACCTGCGGCCATTCCCCCGCGAGACCTTCCCTTTTCAGTGTATCGTATGCGAGGGCTTCATCAGTGCCGCTGGCGGCAGCTTCTGCGGCGCCGCTGAATATGCGGTTTAACAGGAAAACAGCGAAGAGGAGTTCAACATTTCCACGCGGAACCAGGCACAGAAGAGCTATCTCCGCCACCATGAGTGAGCCGGCGACAACAAGCAGGTTCTTTCTCCCAATAACGTCGGCCAAGGCTCCGGAAGGGACTTCCAGGAGGACAATTGTTGCGGCCCAAAAGGCATTGAGCACTGCAAATTGTTCCAGTGACAATCCAAAATCCAGGAAGAGGATGGTGAAAACAGGATAATAGAATCGGGAATTGAAAAATATCCGAAAGGCAATGAACAGCCTGATATTCCTGAGTTTAAATGGAGATTTTGCTTTTGACGTTTTCACAGTGGCGTTTTGGGACGAAAAAGAAGAGAAGTGCTTGCGCCTTCCTTTCCGTCACTCAGAAAAGAGGCCCGACATGTATGCACTTGAATCAGTTATTGAACACTTCACTGCGCATTAACGGAAAAAAGCACATTTAACATGTCCCGAAGCCTCGACAATCTGCTCCAAAAATATGGTGACCACAGGCCACTCAGTCAAGCAGTTTTACTCCACAGGAAATGGAATGTATAGAAATATCCAATTGCACTGCTGCCCAAAAATGGTGCTTTAAGAGAAAGTCAATATCGGTATTCAGGGGATATTGTCCCTGGATATGATCAAATATCTCGGGCAGTATATGATTCATGCGGTTGCGACGATCGGCCCGCCGGTGATTGCGCCGGTGACATTTTAGGATCAGCCCTTGTCCAGCCTGTTGCAGCGCACACGGATATGACCATCGGGCTTGCGCAGTTCAGGGACTCGAAGAGCAGAGACGGGATGGAAGCGGCGAAAAGACAGAAGAAAGAATAGCCGGTTTCTGGATACTCTGTATCCACTTCCATGCTCGGCGCCCGAGTAGAAAAACAAGCGCATCCTTGGAAAAACCCAGCATATGAATGAAATGAGCATGTTAGATGCAGTGCTACAATGTGGTATGTTTTTTGCTTCCTTATAGAAAGAAAAACGAAGGAGGCACTCCCATGAATACATCCACAGAACCCAACAAAGAAATAAAGCGTGCGGAAAGAGATCCGGTGTGCGGTATGGACGTAATTCCGGGAAAGACAAAGCTGGTGAGTATTTATGATGGGCACAGTTTCTGGTTTTGTTCCCGCGCGTGCCGGGAGGCATTTGAAGGCAACCCTCAAAAATATCTGAACAGCCAAACCACCCGCAAGGGTTGGTGGGGACGTTTTCTCGACCGCCTCGGCAAGGCGAACGAAGAGGAATTCGGAACAGGCCGACCCACCTGCTGCCACTAAGAACAAAGGACAGGAGTACATTTGTTGACGGAAGGCGTGCATGATGGTATCAATAGCAGAAATTACTCTTGTCCAAAATAGGTTTATCTGATCGGGCGGGCGACCGGAATATCAGGAGGCGGCCTCCTGCAGGCCATGGAGCAGGAGAGGAAACTTCTATTACCGGAAGGAGATGGTCGGATGCGAAAAGAAAAGGATGCCCTCGGAGAGGTACTGGTCCCTGACGACAAGTATTTCGGGGCGCAGACCCAACGCGCTGTGGAAAATTTTGAGATAGGCAGGGAATTTTTTCCCCGGGAGTTTATCCGTGCCCATGCGATTGTAAAAAAGGCGGCAGCCCGGGTAAACAGGGCGTTCGAAGCACTGGATGAAAAGATCGCTGCAACCATTGAGAAGGCGGCGGATGAGGTCATTTCCGGAAAGCTCGACGAGCATTTTCCCCTGGTCATCTGGCAGAGCGGGAGCGGTACCCAGTTCAACATGAACGTGAACGAGGTTATCGCCAACCGCGCCATCGAACTTCTCGGGGGGAAGATGGGCACAAAATCCCCGGTTCACCCCAACGACCACGTGAATATGGCCCAGTCGACCAATGATACCATTCCCACTTCCATGCATATCGCTGCGGTCATTGCACTCAAAGAGCATCTGCTGCCGGAACTGGAAGCCCTGGAGAAGGCCCTGGCCGCAAAAGCTGAGGCGTTTCGGGATATCGTGAAGATCGGCCGGACCCATCTGCAGGATGCCACTCCTTTGACCCTGGGCCAGGAATTTTCCGGGTACGCCGCGCAGGTGAAAGTGGCGAGCGAAGCGATACGGAATTCCCTGAATCACCTCTATGAGTTGCCTATCGGCGGGACCGCAGTGGGGACGGGCCTGAATACCAGAGAAGGATTCGACCGGATGATGGCAACAGAGATAAGTGCCATGACCGGTCATCCTTTTCAGGTGGCTCGAAACAAATTCTCAGGGCTTTCGTCCCATGACGCCCTGGTAGAGGCTTCAGGTTCATTGAAAATGCTGGCCGCGGCACTGATGAAGATCGCAAATGATATTCGCTGGCTTGCAAGTGGTCCCCGTTGCGGCCTGGGGGAGATCAACCTCCCCGCCAATGAACCCGGCAGCTCCATCATGCCGGGGAAGATAAATCCCACCCAGTGTGAGATGGTGACCCAGATCGCCTGCCAGGTATTCGGAAACGACGTTACCATTACCATGGCTGGATCCCAGGGAAACTTCGAACTGAATGTTTTCAAGCCGCTGATTGCTTACAATATCCTTCAGTCCATCAATCTCCTTTCAGGCGCCAGCAAATCCTTCCGTGAGCGCGCCGTCGCAGGCATTGAGCCCAACAGGAAAAAGATCGAGCTTCATCTGAAAAATTCTCTTATGCTTGTGACGGCACTGGCCCCGCATATCGGATATGACAAGGCGGCAGAGATCGCCCTCCGGGCATGGAGAGAAGAAAAGACCTTGAAGGAAGTAGCCCTGGAACAGGACTTGCTTACTGAAGACGAGTTCGACCAGTGGGTACGCCCTGAAGATATGGTCCACCCTTCCAGATAGCTCCAGGAATGGCAACTGCCTTTTCCAAGAGCCGTTTCCCCGCTCTCGCCGCGTCTTTTTGATAGCCCGCCTCTTGAATCAGTGGAGTCAAGTTCATATATTAAAAAATGTGAATCCAAATTTTTACGGAAGCAGCCTTGTGGGCAGCATTGCACTGCAAGTATATCTAACGGTACCGAGGAAGATGGGAAAGGCGGAGGAAGAGAGATATGGAGCAAGACCATTTTGACGTCATTATATTCGGGTCAGGGCCGGCAGGACTCCAGGCGGCGATTCATGCTGCCCGACGGAAGGTCTCGGTCCTGGTCCTGGGCAGGCTTCCGAAAAGCAGCCTCTACCGCGCACACATAGAAAACTTCTGCTGCATCGAGGGCGAGGCGGGAGCTGATCTCTTGAGACAAGCCCATGCCAAGGCAGAAGAATCCGGCGCCGGGTTTCTGGAAGAGGACGTGACGGAACTCGGAAAGGAAGATGAGCATTTTACCGTGAAGGTGGAAAGCAGCCGGATCCTGAAAGCCAAAGCCCTCGTTTTTGCCATGGGCATCTCGCGCAATAAACTGGGGCTCAAAGGCGAGAAGGCATTCCTGGGTAGGGGAGTAAGCTATTGCGTGGATTGCGACGCGGGCTTCTACAAGGGAGAGTCGGTAGCTGTCATCGGCAACGGAAGTGCGGCAGTAACCGGGGCATTGACCCTCCTTTTCTATGCAAAGGAAGTGCACCTGGTCTGCGAAACACTGGAAGTGGCGGACTATCTGGCTGAAAAGCTGCAGGAGAGCGCCATTCAGATTCACGAGGGGAGAAAGGTCAGGGAGATCGTGGGAAATGAATCAGTAGAGGGTTTAATCCTGGATGACGGGACCAGTATAGAAGCTTCGGGCATCTTTATTGAGCTGGGCGCCAAGGGCGCCATAGACCTGGCCGCCTATCTGGGTGTCGCACCTGACAGCGAAACCATGAAATATATTGCTGCCGGCAAGAGGCAGGAAACCAACGTTCCCGGCGTGTATGCGGCAGGTGACATATGCGGTCCTCCCTGGCAGGTGGCAAAAGCGGTGGGAGAAGGCTGCGTCGCTGGTCTGGAGGCGGCTGCGTATGCGAAGAAGGCGTAATCCTCCGATCGTATTCTCGGCTGCGTCGAGCTTCGGATTCTCCCACTGATAGTCACGAAAAAGCGGTGCCCTCTCTCCAGTCACTTCAGAAAAGGCTTCCTTCCTGAGCCCCCTTTGAGAGTTTGAGGGCCACGTGATCCGCCTTTGCGGGGATGTCCTCGGAGCGATGTTCTGGTGGATACATGTTGCCCATATCGGCCAAGACTTGGATACAAAGTATCCAATAATCGCTCGCTATTCTGCGCGCAGCCCTATATCCAGTCCTGACGAAATGGCAAATAAAGCTATTATTCCGTTATGTTAGAAATGAATTGCCTGGTTGGCGCGAATTTTGCTCATGTATCAAGATGGGAGCGTACGGAATGAAAAACAGGGTCAGTATGTTGCCAACACTCGCTGGCGACAAGACCGTCGTGGAAGCAGAAGGAGTCGATCATGTCGGAAGAGCAAGGCATCGTAGTGAAAACAAGGGCCGATGGCATGGCAGACGTGATGACCGAGAAAGGGGTCGGGTGCGAGAGTTGCGGGGCCTCCCACTCTTGCCACGCATTCGGCACCGGGAACGGAATGATAACCCGTGCTTCAAACAAGATCGGAGCACGGATCGGTGACCAAGTGGCGCTGGAGCTCGGATCCGGTCTGTTCGTGAAGAGTGCGGCGGTGGTGTATCTGCTTCCTATTGTGGGGTTCATCATCGGCGCCGCTTCGGGCGCCTCATTGCATGACGCGATCGGGGTCGGGGCGAGGAGTGGTACTGTCCTATTCGGGCTGGCGGGTCTCGCCGTTGGATTCCTGATTACCGTCATGGTATCCAAGTGGACCGGAGTAACAGGCAAGCTGACCCCTGAAATAGCAAAGATTATCAGTCGCGGTTCGGGCGAAAGAATAAGCATGGCGGTTGATCCGGTTTGCAGCATGCCGGTAGATCCAACTGCCGCGGCTGCAAGCCTGGAGTATAGAGGTAAGACTTACTATTTCTGCAATCCGGGATGTAAACAGGCCTTTTCACAGGACCCCGAGAAATATCTCGGGTGATCCCATTACCTGTTTCCCCTGGATGTGGTCGAAAATCACTCATTAATCGGAAATCCGTTTGTGTCCGGAATGATCGGTGGATGAGTGATTCTTCCTGCACGAGAACGATATATTTGGACACCGTGAGTGGGAATAAAGGAGAAATATTATGACAAGCAGGAAATCTCTGAAAATCGGTGTCTTCGATTTTCTTTCTATTTTGTTCTTGGGTCTGGTCCCCAACATGGCCTATGCCCGTGGAGGATATGGAGGATATGGCGGCTGGGGCATGGGTCCCGGAATCATGGGCGGCTGGGGTATGGGATGGTGGGGTATTGTCCCCATGCTGCTTTTCTGGGCCGTCATTATTGTAGCCATCGTGTTTTTCGTCAAATGGCTTGCCCACGGTTCAGGGAAAAACATATCCGCATCATCAAGCGATTCCCGTTCCCTTGAAATCCTCAAGGAACGGTTTGCCCGGGGAGAGATTACGAAGGAAGAGTTCGAGCATATGAAAAAGGTCATACAGGATTGACGGAGGCGTTCCGCAGGATCAGGAGCCCCTCCGTACTTCCGTCAGAAGACCATGGGCACAAATCCCTGCTTGATGAGGTCAGCAATGATGCTCCCCACGTAGTCCACCTTCAGACCGAGCCCTTCAATCTTGTCGGAAATACCATCCCGGTCTGAAATGAATTTGCACGCGATCGGTTGCTGATCGGAACAGAGTTCCTTTGTCACTTTAGCAATCTCCTCGTTCTGGACAAGAAGACGCTCCGATGGCCCCAAAAAGACTACCTGCACCTCGTCAAGCCATCCTTGACTCGCGGTCTTCGACGCATACACCAATCCTGTGAGCGCCTTTTCTTCCTCACCTGTCGCAATGATAACCAACAGCTTTGAACTCATCGTATCCTCCTTTTCTCATGTATCCAAACCAGAATAGCCGATGCCGCTAATACCGGTCTTGTTCAAAAAATCAACGATCATTTCTATTCACCCGATCCTGTGTCCATATTTCCTGTCCATCAGCTGGATCACATCCTCCACGGAATGGCCTTCTTTCAGTTCTCGGCGGATGAAGTTCTTCTCTTCAAGCGCCCCATGGGGTCTGTCGCATGTGCACTCAATCAGGGCCGTGTTTCCACATTGCCCGCACGCGCATTCGAACTCCGAAGCTACCAGTTGCACCTTGGTCTGCGCGAGGTCGCCGTAGGGAGCGGTGGAGGCTTCTTCAGTGACTCCCTTGATCTGCGGCGGTGTCGGCGCCATGGCCATCCTTATAATCAGGGCAATACAAAACAAAACTGCCAGAATCGCCGCAACCTTCCAGTAACGAGCATCACCGGATTTCCTTCGTTGCGGTCTATTCCCTCTCGTTCGAGCGTGCTTTTTGCTCATATCATTCAACCCCTTTTTCCTCATGTTAGTCCGTGTTTGGCATTCACCGGGGGTGTAACATGAACCCCCGGAACATCATGATGTTCATGAGCAGATCGGTACTGGCAAGGCCGAGTCCAACGTGCTTATGTGCTCTCCGGCTATAATCTTGTAGCCCGCAGGCTTCCGGCGGTATTGACGCAGTTTTACTGTTGACAGATAAACTACCACATTGTAGTATTCGTGTCAAACAGCAACTTCATGAGGCAGTAGGCGTATCCCGGGAACGGGATCAGATGTAGCGTTTGACGAACCGCAGGCCCCGTGACCGTCAACCGGTCGGTCGCCTTTCTCCCTGGGCCGCCCTCGAGAGGGGGCTCACTGATCGAGCCATTCTATTGGGAGGTGTTCGTGGAAGCGAAAGAATTCGCAGGTATCCGTAAGAGGCTGAACAAAACCCAGAAGCAGATGGCGGAGCTCTTGGGAGTGTCGGTAAAAGCGGTCCACAGTTATGAGCAGGGGTGGCGAAAGGTGCCGGTTCATGTGGAAAGGCAGCTCCTTTTTCTGCTTTCCAGGATGAGCGGAATCAGAGATATCCTGAAAACTTGCTGGTCGGTGAAGAAGTGTCCGGCTGCTCTGAAGCGAAAGTGTCCGGCTTGGGAGTTCAGATCAGGAACCATGTGCTGGTTTATCAATGGAACCGTCTGTGGCGGTGAGGCACGGGGTGACTGGAAAGAGAAAATGAGCATGTGCCGGGAGTGTGAGGTCCTTGCTTTACTGCTTGGCGAACACGAGAGGTGATGCAGGAGTCGAAAGGCTGCCGTTATTCAGCCTGCCGGCACACCCGTCCTACGGTGTTGGGAAAAAAAGCCGCCCCGAGGGGGACCAATCCCCGGGACAGCTCTTCGTGCAGGGTGTCCAGCAAAAGGAGGTAATGCCAAGCTGCCACCCAACTTTCCGTTGAAGAGGAATACTCACGCCGAAAATACTTTTTTCCTTTTCCCGGCACTGAATTCCTTCCTCACCAATTTCAAGTTAATTGATAATACCACAATGTGGTACACATTTGCAACTCTTTTTTTCAATTCGGGTGACAAAAAAGGAGAAAAGCATGTCCAATCATTACAGGTTCAATACCCTTGCTCTTCACGCGGGCTTAAAAGTAGATGAAACGTTGTCCAGGGGGACGCCTGTCCATCGGACCAGTTCCTATCTCTTCAAGGATACGAAGCATGCGGCGGACCTCTTCGCCCTGAGGGAATCCGGAAATATCTATACGCGCCTCATGAATCCGACCCATGACGTGCTCGAACAGCGGATGTCCGCTCTTGAGAATGGTGCGGCGGCGCTCGCTGTTGCCTCGGGAACCGCCGCCATTTTTTATACCGTCATCAATATCTGCGGCATGAACGATGAAGTGATTTCGGCGAATACCCTGTACGGCGGCACGTATACCATGTTCGACAGTATCTTGCCTGAACTCGGGGTGAGAACGAGATTTGTCGATCCATCTGATCCGGACAATTTCGAGCGGGAGATCAATGGCAAGACCAGGATGCTTTACGTGGAATCCATCGGGAATCCGATTCTTGATGTGGCCGATGTTGACGAAATCGCGAAAGTTGCGGAAAAACATCACCTTCCGCTCGTGGTGGACTCCACATTCACCACTCCCTACCTTTTCAGGCCGATCCAGCACGGCGCGGATATTGTAATTCATTCACTTACCAAATGGCTGGGCGGACACGGGACCGGGATCGGGGGAATTGTGGTCGACAGCGGGACTTTTGACTGGGCCGACACAAAATTCCGCCTTTTCAATGATCCCGACCCATCATACCACGGGCTCCGGTATGCCCATGATCTCGGAGATCTGAATCCTCTTGCCTTCATTATGAGAATGAGACTGGTTCCCCTGAGAAACCTGGGGGCCTGCATCAGTCCGGATAACGCATGGATGTTTCTCCAGGGAATCGAGACACTTCCCCTGAGGATGCAGCGACACTGTGAAAATGCCATGCACACTGCACAGTTCCTGCAGGACCATCCGTTGGTGAAGTGGGTCAGGTATCCGGGATTGAAAGGTGATCCTGCCCATGAGGCGGCCTCGCGGCAGTTCGAACACGGGTTCGGCGGGATGGTGGTCTTCGGTATCGAAGGAGGAAAAGCGTCCGGCGAAAAATTCATTGACAGTCTGAAGCTCATATCTCATTTGGCGAATGTGGGTGACGCGAAGACGCTGGCCATCCATCCGGCCAGCACGACTCACTCTCAGCTCTCAGAAGAACAGCAGCGATCAGGCGGCATCTCCCCGGATCTCATAAGGCTTTCGGTGGGAATCGAAGATGTGGAAGACATTATCGAGGATCTTGATCAGGCCCTGAAAAGAACTACTTGAAAAGAGAAGCGGCTGACAGGTCAGCGGGCCAACTTGAAAGACAGGCGTAGGGCGTAAGGCAAAAGAGGAAGAGTGACAATTTATCCGGAATGTCTTGAAGCAACTAACCGGCGAACGGGCCAACCGGCCAACGGAAAAACATGAGCGAATATATAGAGCACGACAAGACCGGAAAGAGCGTAGGTCTGGTGGAAAAGAGGTTTTTCAACTTTGCGAAACCTCCCAACGAGATGTGTCTCGAAAGCGGGGCCAGGCTTGGGCCTTTAACCCTTGCATACGAGACATACGGCACTTTGAACAGGGAAAAAAGCAATGCAATCCTGGTGTGTCATGCGCTTTCCGGGGATTCGCATGCAGCCGGGTATTACTCCGAGGATGATCCCAGGCCGGGATGGTGGGACATTATGGTCGGTCCCGGGAAGGGCATTGATACGGAGAAGTATTTTGTGATCTGTTCCAATATCCTGGGAAGCTGCATGGGATCCACAGGGCCCTGTTCCATTGACCCCCGCACAAACAGGCCATATGGCCTCGAATTTCCTGTGGTGACCATCGGAGACATGGTAAAGGCCCAAAAGGCGCTGGTGGAGCACCTGGGAATAGAGAGACTCCTCGCAGTAGTGGGCGGGTCCATTGGGGGAATGCAGGTCCTGGAATGGTCGGTAAGGTACCCGGGGAGCGTGAACTCCGCCATCCCCCTTGCGACCACCACAAGGCATTCCGCCCTGGCCATCGCTTTCAACGAGGTGGCGAGACAGGCCATTATGGCGGATCCCAACTGGAGTAAGGGGAACTACCATGGAGGTCCTACGCCCGACACCGGACTGGCGGTGGCGAGAATGATAGGGCATATTACGTATCTTTCCGACGAGGCCATGCGGCATAAATTCGGGCGGCGACTCCAGGGGAGGAACAACTTTTCTTTTCATTTCGATGCGGATTTCCAGGTGGAAAGCTATCTGCGTTACCAGGGCTCCAAGTTTGTAGGGCGTTTTGACGCCAATGCCTTTCTCTACATTACCAAAGCTGCAGACTATTACGACCTGCCGAACCAGCATGATTCCGGATCTGCCGTGGAAGCCTTTTCAAAGGCAAGAGCGAAATTCCTGGTGGTGTCTTTCACGTCCGACTGGCTTTATCCCACCTATCAATCCAAGGCCATGGTGCAGGCCATGAAAAAATGTGGTCTCGATGTCAGTTTTTGCGAAATCGAGGCTAAGTGGGGGCATGACGCCTTTCTCCTGCCCAATGAGAGACTGTCCTCCCTCATAAAAGGGTTCCTGGTGCGTGTTGCAAAAGACGGGGGCAAGGCAGAAGATGCGCTTTGATCTTCGTACAATCGCGTCTTTGATCTCGCCCGGATCCACGGTACTGGACCTCGGCTGCGGAAACGGGGAACTTCTCTATTACCTGGAAAAAGAGAGGGGCGTTTCAGGCACCGGGATCGAGAAGAGCGAAACCGAAGTGGCCAAGTGCATCGAACGGGGTCTTTCGACCCTCCAGGGAGATATCAATACAGAGCTTCTTGATTATCCGGATGAGGCATTCGACTACGTGATCCTGAGCCGGACCTTGCAGCAGGTTTACGAACCGGCGGAATTGATTCGTTCCCTGTTGCGCGTGGGGAAAATGGGAATCGTCAGCTTCCCCAATTTCAGCCATTGGCGTGTCCGCCTGCAGCTGCTGGGAAGCGGGTATGCTCCGGTTACCCGGGAGCTTCCTTACGAATGGTACGACACCCCCAATATCAGGGTGATTACTCTCAAAGATTTCAGGAAATTTTCCAAAGACGTGGGATTTCGAATCTTGAAGATAATGGCCATTGTCAGCGATTTTGACGGCACGAGCGGCCGCCTGGTGACATTCATGCCGAACCTGAGGGCAACCTATGGGATCTTTCTGATCGGAAAAGAATAGGAGAACAGGACAGAGCAATCCTGCCCAAAACGGGTTGCTTCTTCCGGTCAAGGAGTCTCTTCACTCCAAAAAAAGACCTATCCCGTATGTCCTTGAATGACTTTCTGCGCGTTGAGGTATTCTAAAACCGGAAGACCTAACCGGTTTTCCCGGCTATGTTATCCGGATGGGAATCGAGGCTTCCTATCGGGAAGCCTTGCTGAGAGGGCTACAACTGGTGTATAATAAAAAATATCTAAAATCTGCCAACCTATGAGAGGGAAGGAGCGAAACATGGCCGAGATCTTATCCCGGGTGACCGGTGTTGTAGGAAAAACGCCGCTTGTCAGGTTGAATCACGTGACCAAGGGCCTCAGTGCAGTGGTGTACGCAAAACTGGAATCGCAAAATCCGCTGGGGAGTGTAAAGGATCGAATCGGCGTCGCCATGATTCAGGCGGCAGAAGACCAGGGATTGGTCCGGCCGGGCGCTACTATTGTGGAGCCCACCAGCGGGAACACCGGCATCGCCCTGGCCATGGTCAGCGCTGCGAGAGGATATCGCATCATCCTGACCATGCCTGAAACCATGAGCCTTGAAAGGAAGAAGCTCCTGAAGCACATGGGAGCGGAACTGGTCCTGACGCCCGGCCCGGGAGGCATGAAGGCGGCGATCAACAAGGCCGAAGAGATCCTTCAAAATACCCCCGGGGCCTACATGCCCAACCAGTTTGGAAATCCGGCCAACCCCGGCATACACAGAAAGACGACCGCCGAGGAAATCTGGCGGGACACCGATGGTACCGTGGACATCTTTGTCGCGGGAGTGGGGACGGGCGGCACCATTACCGGCGTTGCCGAAGTGATTAAGCAGCGGAAACCATCGTTTTGGGCGGTCGCTGTTGAGCCGGCAGATTCCCCGGTGCTTTCGGGCGGCAAGCCTGGACCGCACAAGATCCAGGGGATTGGGGCAGGATTCGTGCCGGAAGTCCTCAACACCTCCATCATTGACGCGATAGTCACTGTGCACAACGATCAAGCCCTGGAGACGGCGCGGAGGCTGGCGCGGGAAGAAGGAATCCTGTGCGGCATTTCATCGGGGGCGGCTGCCTGGGCAGCTCTGGAAATCGCATCCAGACCGGAGAATGAGGGGAAACAGATTGTCGTCGTCCTTCCGGACACAGGGGAGCGTTACCTGAGTACCGATCTTATTGTGGGATAGCCGCTTTCTTGTTCGGTTCAGGCTGTTTCCCGCCCGCTCAACCAACAATTACTCATTCTTCATAAGCCGTGAAGAAGTGTGTGGCCCCTGACTGATGCACGTTCCGCTGGGGAGGATGAGTCCACACTTCTGAGGAGGTCGGATGAATGTTTGAAGTAGTTCAGAAAGAGATCTTGAACCCACAGATTGTCAAGCTCAGGATTGTGGCGCCCGTCATTGCGGAAAAAAGAAAGCCGGGCCAGTTCGTGATTCTCCGTATTTATGAAAAGGGCGAGCGGATACCCTTGACTATCGTCGATTCCGACCCCTCTGATGGGACGATCACCCTCATTTTTCAGGTGGTGGGCAAGACAACGCATATGCTTTCGGAGCTCAGAGAAGGCGACAACATCCTGGACGTCGTGGGGCCGCTGGGGAGGCCGACCGAAATTGAGCTGGTGGGCACCGTCGTGGTAGTCGGTGGAGGAATAGGCGCGGCGGTCGCCTATCCGATTGCCAGGGGAATGAAGCATGCGGGAAACAAGGTCATAACAATCCTCGGTGCAAGAAGCAGGGATTTGCTCGTTTTGGAGGAGGAACTTGCTTCTGTTTCGAATGAAATCATCGTGATGACCGATGATGGATCTTACAAACGACACGGCATGGTCACGGAACCCCTCAGGGAGCTTCTGGAACACGGGAACATCGATGAGGTGCTGGCGATAGGTCCCGTTCCCATGATGCGAGCGGTCAGCGAGATAACGAAGGAGCACAATGTTCGAACTCAGGTGAGTCTCAACCCCATCATGGTCGATGGGACGGGAATGTGCGGGGCCTGCCGGGTCAATATCGCCGGCCGGATAAAATTTGCCTGTGTGGACGGGCCGGAGTTTGACGCCCACCTGGTGGACTTCTCGGACCTCCAGATGAGATTGACCGCCTATCGTGAAGAAGAAAGGGAGTCTTATGAGAAATACCTGGCCCGGAGAGGCCGGAATTCATCATAGTCCGGAGCGTGGAAAAGTCGGTATCTATCGAATCACCATGCTCAGGGGGAAGCCTTTTCTTCCGTTTGGAGGCTCCGGGCTGGTCTTTTCAGTGACTTATCAGCGTGGGATAGCTACCCCCTCCGCATTCTCGACTTCGTCGAGCTGTGGGTTCCCCCACTGATAAGTCACGAAAAAACGGTGCCCTCTCACCAGTCACTCCAGAAAAGGCTTCCCCCTGAGCTCTCTCTGGTGTCGCCCGATGCAGCCTGCTCTGTGGGGAGAGACTCATTCATTTGATGTTCACCATTGATTCGAAATGAGGTATGGGCTTGGAGAAGAAGGGGAACAAGAGGAAGATTCGGCCTGAACGGGTTCCGGTGGAGGAGAGGGCCCCGGATGACCGGGTGAAGGATTTCGGGGAAGTCCCTCTGGGGTATACCGTGGAACAGGCAAAGGATGAGGCAGGGCGCTGTCTTGATTGCAGGAACCGGCCCTGCAAAGGCGGGTGTCCGGTGGGGATTGACTGTGGCGGTTTCGTTGCCAGGGTCAACGCAGGAGATTTTCGAGGTGCCGTGAAGCTTGTAAAGGAAAGAAATCTACTCCCCGCGATAACCGGAAGAGTCTGTCCGCAAGTCGACCAGTGCGAGGGCCCCTGCCTGATCGGAAAGAAAGGAACTTCCGTTGGTATTGGAAATCTGGAACGCTTTGTTGCGGACTGGGAGAGGGAGCACGGGGAAGTCCTTCCGGATAAAGCACCTCCTACGGGCATGAGTGTCGGGATTGTGGGGTCAGGTCCTTCGGGGTTGACGGTCGCCGCGGACATGATCCAACTGGGCCATGAAGTCACTATTTATGAGGCGCTCCATGAACCCGGTGGAGTGCTTGTTTACGGCATCCCGGAGTTCAGACTGCCAAAAGCCATCGTGGCCGAACAAATCAAATCTCTCAGCAGGCTGGGGGTTGAGATAAAGGTGAATCAGATTATCGGCCGGACCCTGACCGTAGACGATTTGCTCCACTCGCATGAGGCGGTCTTTATCGGGATTGGGGCGGGCGCCCCCATTTTCATGGGAATCCCGGGAGAAAATCTCATCGGAGTCTATTCCGCAAATGAATTTCTTACGCGTTCCAATCTCATGCGGGCCTACAGGTTCCCGGAATGGGATACTCCGACGCGCTTCGGAAAGAGGATTGCGGTTATTGGCGGGGGAAACGTGGCCATGGACGCAGCCAGGACGGCTCTCAGACTGGGGGCAACGGATGTCTCCGTTATTTACAGGAGATCGCGGGAGGAAATGCCCTCAAGGGCTGAAGAGATTCGCCACGGAGAAGAAGAAGGCCTGCGGTTTGATTTTCTGAAAGCTCCCGTCAGGTTAGTTGGTGACGATGCCGGGAATGTGGTTTCCATCCAGCTCATTCACATGGAGCTCGCTGAGCCGGATGTTTCCGGAAGGAGGCGTCCCATCCCGGTTGATGGCTCGGAACATGTTCTGGATGTGGATACGGTGATTGTGGCAATCGGACAACGGGCCAATCCCATGATTGCTTCAACTACACCGGGCCTTGAGATAGACAAGAGAGGATATCTCGTTGTGGACGAGGAGACCATGGCAACATCCCGCGAGGGGGTGTATGCGGGAGGAGATATCGTGGGTTGGGGTGCGAGCGTGATTCGGGCAATGGGCGACGGCAGAAAAGCCGCAAAGGCAATGCACGCCAATCTCACTTTGACTCTCTAATCTCCACGTTATGTTTCTGCAGGTATTCCTTGACCGCGCTGATGGGAACCTCTTTCCGGTGAAAGATGCCTGCTGCAAGCGCGGCCTCGGCAGAAGTCTGAGTAAATACTTCGTAGAAGTGCTCGACGGAACCCGCCCCGCTGGAGGCAATGACCGGGATGGTCACCGCTTTCTTCACCGCGTTTATCAGTTCAATATCGAATCCCAGGTTTGTGCCGTCGCGATCAATGCAGTTGAGGAGAATCTCGCCGGCCCCGAGTTCTTCGCATGCCCCGGCCAGCGTAATCGCATCCACGTCCCTCGCTTCACGTCCCCCCTTGATGGTGCACTGGTACCAGCAATAGCGCTCCCCGTTCGCTCCCGGCTGACTGGTCTCGATGACAGGATGCGCGGTCTCATCAGGCGATTTCACGTACACTCTCCTGGGGTCGATGGAAATGACGACGGCCTGGCTGCCGTAAACCCAGGAAATCTGCTCGATTGCGCTTTTGCCTGTTTTTCTCCCCGTTTTCAGATAGTCCTCCACGATCAGCACGGCGTCACTGCCAATGGAAACCTTGTCTGCGCCGGACCGAAAATACTCTGATGCGACCTGCAGTGCAGAATAGGTTCGTCCGTTCACATCCGCGTAGTCGTGGATTCCCCCGCCGATGGTCAGGGGAACGAACACGTTTGTTGAGGTCTGTTTCAGTACTTCCAGCATCGGCATGTCTTCTAAAGGGAAGTCCCGGAAACCCGTGATATTCAGAAAGGTAATCTCGTCGGCTCCTTCTTCATAATAACGTCTCGCCAGTTCTAACGGTTTCCCGAGGTTCCTGACCTGGCCGCTTTCCCGGACGTCGTACCGATCTCCTTTCGTCACCACGAGGTCTCCGTGGTCGGT
>Ga0315542_1001007_pt1 | contig 17778 bp, 13 predicted proteins | sample SalMarSW160120MG_FD_202541 | JGI IMG/M metagenome (GOLD analysis project Ga0315542, IMG submission 202541) | Salt marsh sediment microbial communities from the Plum Island Ecosystem LTER, Massachusetts, United States - Salt Marsh Sediment SW1601-20 ...
GCATGCCGCTGCCCGGCGTGACCGGACCGCTGCAGGCCAACCTCACGGGGCAAGGTGATCTCGCCTCGTTGCAGACCCTGGCTCTGGCCTTCTCGCCACCGCCGGCCGCGGGGGCCGCGCCCCTGCCCCGGGCCAGCGGTCGGCTCAGCTTCGCGCTGCAAGCGGACGTGAAGGAACCGCCGCCCCTGACGGCGCGGGAGGTCTGGCAGCAGCGGCTCGAGGCCGGCCGCCTGCCGGGCGTCAGCCTGAAGGGCGAGGCCACGCAGGTGGTGCTCTCCGGCGAGGTGCCCGGCGCTCCCTGGAACCTGGGCACCGTGACCTTCGCCAGCGATCTCGCCACCGCCACGCTGAGCTGCCGCGGCCTGGAGCACGCGGTGGTCGCCGGCGACGCCACGGTCCGCCTGCCCCGGCTGTTCCCGCAGCCGCGGGTCGTGCTGGATCTGCAGGTGCAGCGGCTGGACGTGGACAAGCTGGTTGCCACCTTCACGCCGCCGGAAAAGACCGCCGCACTGGCACCTCCGCGCCTGCCCGATCGCCTGCTCGCGGCCTTCGTGGGCGCCGCCTGGGCGGCGGCCCCGGCCCGGGCGCCGGCCGTACCCCCGGGACAGAAGATCCCCGAGAAGCTGGAGGTCGTCTACGAGGCGCGGGCCCGGCAGGTGACGATGCAGAAGGCGCGCTACGACGACGTGCACCTGAAGGGTCAGCTGGCCGGCAAGGTCCTGGCCTTCGATGAGGTCACCGCCAGGCGCGGCACCGGCCAGATCAGCGGGAAGGGCAAGATCGACTACGTCCAGGATCCCTACGGGCTGCTCAGCTTCCAGGCCAAAGCTCAGGACGTGCCGGCCTCGGCCCTCCTCCAGCCGTACGTACCCAGCGTGGCTCCACTGTGGGAGGGTGCGGTGTCCGCGGATGCCGCCGGCTCCTGTCACATGCAGGACAAGGCGGTGGTGCTGCATTCCCTGGCCCTGAACGGCGAGGCGCTGTCGACGAACGGGAAGATCCAGGCGGACAAGCTCCTGGCGGACATCAGCCCGTACCTGGGGACCCGTCAGGACCTGAAGACCATCAAGTTCCGGAGCTTTCTGCAGCACTTCGCGGTGCGGGACGGTCGCTATCACGTGGAGGATCTCAAGCTGCAGGGGCCGGACACCGACTGGACGGGGGACGGCTGGCTCGGCTTCGACGGCAGCATCGACCTGGCCCTGCGGGTCAAGCTGCCGGCCGGCTTCCAGCCCGACCTGGGGAACATGACGTTCCTGGCCCAGGCTTTGCGGGGGGAGGATGGGCGCATCGAGCTCGCCCTGCATCTGACCGGGCGGGCCACCCAGCCCAAGGTCCAGCTCGACCTGAGCGAGGCCAAGGCCCGGGTCGAGGAACAGGCGGGGGACAAGGTGCAGGATGCGCTCAAGAAGGGCGTCAAGGGGCTGCTTGACAATATCAAGCGCAAATAGTACCGTGCCGATTCCGCCTCCGGCTCCCGCCGGTGGCGGCGGCCTGCCGCCAGGCCGATGTGCGGAGAGCCCAAGGCCTTGCGGACGCGCCGATCCGGACGGAGGGCTAGTCCTAACTGGTAAGGCAGCGGTCTTGAAAACCGCCGGGTGAAAACCCTTGGGGGTTCGAGTCCCCCGCCCTCCGCCACGAGAGCACACGTCGGAGAGGTGGCCGAGCGGCTGAAGGCGTACGCCTGCTAAGCGTATGTGGGATAAAACCCACCGAGGGTTCGAATCCCTCCCTCTCCGCCAGCCAAGCCGTTGGGGGCGCCCATAGCTCAACTGGATAGAGCGTCTGGCTACGGACCAGAAGGTTGGGGGTTCGAATCCTCCTGGGCGTACCAATCTCCATAGGGGGCCCGCTCGGCGAGTGGGCCCCCACGCTTGTGCCCCGGGGCAGCCGCAGGGGGAAGCGGGGCCCGCGGGAACCGAACTTGCTGCTGGATGTTGCTGGAATTGCGGTGCGGGCGCATGGCTTGCCGGCTCTGCGCTCCGTCGTTACCATCCCGCTGGGAAAGCGGCAAATTTTGCCGGCTGCCCGGCTCTTGCCACAGATCGGAGCTCCATGATCCTCCGCCTGTCTCTCTGCGCGGGCGCCCTGATCCTGCTGATCGCGGCGGCCGCCGGCGCCGCCCCGTCCGCCGAGCGCGCCTACCTTCCCGTGTCGGACATCCACCCGGGCATGCAGGGATACGGTCTGACCGTCCTGCACGGCACCCGGGTCGACACCTTCGCCGTCCGCGTGCTGGGGGTGCAGCAGAAGGTGAGGCCGGCCGGCAGCATCATTCTCGTGGAGCTCTCCGGCCTCGGCCTCGAGGTCACGGCCATTCCGCAGGGGATGAGCGGCAGTCCGGTGTTCCTGGAGGGCAAGCTGGCCGGGGCCGTGGCCTTCGGCTGGGCGGGGGCTCTCAGCCCCATCGCGGGATTGACACCCGCGGAGGAGATCCTGGACCTGCCGGCCACCACCCCCGCCGCGGCCGCCACCGAACTCGCAGCCGGCGGTCTCCCAGCCGATCCACGCACCTTGCTGGATCCCGAGGGTCGGGGCCTGGAGCTGGTCGGTGACGTTCTCGGCCTGCCGGGCAGTGCCCCCGCCATGGGCCGCGACGCGCATCCGGCCTGGGGCCTGACGAGCGCGTGGCCCGAGCCGGCCGAGCTGGGGGCCGCGCTGCTGCAGGCGGTCACCGGGGGCCGCGAGAACGGCACGGGCTGGCAGCTGTTGCCGACGGGCCTGGTCTACTCGCCGCTGGGAGGATTCGCCGGGGCCGCCGCCGGCGCGGCCGCGAGCTCGGGAGCGGCTCCGTCGACCCTGGTGCCCGGCTCCGCCTGCGCCGTCCCCCTGGTGCTGGGCGACGCCCAGATGGGCGCCATCGGCACCGCCACCTGGGTGGATGGCGACCAGGTCTACCTGATGGGGCACCCGTTCATGCAGCAGGGAGCGGTGAGCCTGCCCCTGGCCGGGGCCGAGATCTTCGGGGTCTTTCCCAGCCGCCAGATCTCCTTCAAGCTGGGGACCATGGGCCCGGTGGTGGGGAGCGTGTACCACGATCTGCGCGCCGGCCTCTCCGGGCGTCTCGGCGCGGGCCCCGAGCTGACGCCCCTGCACGTCAAGCTGGAGCGCCCGGAGGGAACCGATGACTACAGCTTCGAGCTCATCAGTGATCCGCGCCTGACCCCGGCGCTCTCCTTCTGGGCTCTCTACAACGCCCTGCTGGTGCGGGGCGACGACCTGAGCCTGCAGAGCATCCGCTACCGGCTGCGGACGCACTGGCGCGGTCCGGGCGGCGAGCAGCTGGCCCCGGTGGATCTGAACGGCGCGGTGGCGGGTCCGGGCAGCGCCATGAGCCTGGCGCCGGATCTGATGGCGCCGCTGCAGATCCTGATGACCAACCGCCACGAGCCGCTGGCGCTGGAGTCGGTCGAGGCCGTCCTGTCGGTGCAACGGAGCATGGAGACCGCGGTCGTGGCCGCGGCGAGCGCGCCGGAGGCCGCTCGTGCCGGGCAGAGCCTGAACGTGGAGGTGACGCTGCAGCCGCGCCGGGCCCCGGCGCGCACCGTGACGCGCGAGCTGGCCCTGCCCGACTACCTGCCGCCCGGCCTGTACCGCCTGGTGGTGGCCAACGGGCGGGACATGTTCGCCCTGGAGGCCGAGCGTGCCGCCGCCCGCTTCCAGGACCGCAGCCTGGCCGCCACGCTGGATCTCATCCGTGCGCCGCGCGACGCGGCCACCCTGGTGCTCGCGCTGATCTCCCGCTCCCGGGGAGTCCTGGTGAACGGGCTCGAGCTCCCGGATCTGCCGGGCAGCGTCGACGCCCTGCTGCGCCGGGACGGCAGCGGTTGCGTGGAGCCGACGGCCGCCGGCATCGTCCTGAGCGAGCGCATCCCCACGGAGCTGGTGCTCCAGGGCCACGTGGTGCGCGATCTCATCATCCAGAAGCCCATGGAGCCCAGCCGCAAGGAGACGCGCCCATGATGCGATTGGCGAGCCTGAGGAAGTGGGGACGGCTGTGGCCGGTCCTCGGTCTGCTGGCGGTCGTCCTGGTCGGTCCGGCCAGAGCGGCGGGGCCGGTCTACTGGGATTACCCGGAGGGGGTCGCGTTCCAGGAGTTCGACCTCAGGGGCGCGGCGCTCGACCGCTACGGGCGGCTGAGCCCGGGGCTGGCCTCGACGATGCTGCTGGAGAACGGACCCGAGATCATCTGGAAGGCCGCGGCCGACGGCAAGGGCGGCCTCTACCTGGGGAGCGGTCATGACGGACAGATCTGGCACCTGGATGCCGAGGGCCGGGGGCAGGTGTTCGCCACCGTGCCCGAGCCGGAGATCTTCGCGGTCCTGCATCGCCAGGGCGAGCTGTTCGCGGGCGGCGGCCCGGACGGGCTCCTCTATCGCCTGGACGACAAGGGCCAGGCCGAGATCTGGGCGGACCTGCCCGAGGGCTACATCTGGGACCTGGCGGCTGCGGGACAGGGAGCCCTGTACCTGGCGGTGGGCTCGCCCGCCGCGGTCTACCGGGTGGGCGGACGGCAGGACGTCACCCGTCTGGCGGTGATGCCCGCGGCCAACGCCCTGAGCGTGGCCGTCGACAGCGATGGTACGCTGCTCGTCTGCACCCAGGGTCCGGGGTTGATCTACCGTCTCGATCCACGCGAGCCGGACAAGCCGCGTCTGATCTACGAGACGGCGCAGGAAGAGGTCCGCGAGCTGGCGGCGGGTCCGGAGAACGTCTGGTACGCGCTGGCCATCTCGCGGCAGGCGGGCAACGGCGGCGGGAGCGACGAGGACGACGCCCAGGCGCAGATGGTGGAGGGCATCCCGCTGGCCACCGTGCCCGGCGACAACCGGAGCGGCGAGGGCAAGGGCAAGGAGAAGGCCCCGGCCGCCACGGCGCTCTACCGCATCGGCCGCGACGGCCTCACCACCGAGGCCTGGCGCAGCCCGTACACCTTGCTGGCCGTGGCCTGGAGCAAGACCTGGGGCTGGCTCGGCGCCGGCGTCGTCGATCGCAAGCGAAGCCAGGCGGCGCTGCTGACCCTGGAGGGAGGTACGACCGGTCGCACGCTGGCCACCTGGGAGGCGGGCGACGTGCTGGACCTGCTGGTCGAGCGCGGCGCGAAGGGACGGGAGGCGGTCGTCGCCTGCCTGGCTCATCCCGGTCGCGTGGTTCGTCTGGTGGATGCGCCGGCCGCGGAGTCGCTGGCGATCTCCCCGCCCATCGACGGCAACCAGCCCGTGCGCTGGGGTCGCCTGCGCTGGGAGGGGGCGCCGGGCAGCGAGGGGAGGGTGCGCATCTCTGTGCGCGGTGGCGCGCGGGAGGTGCCGGACGACACCTGGAGCGACTGGAGCGACGCCTGGACCGAGACCGACCACGCCCTGGATCTGCCGCCGTCGCGTTTCCTGCAGTGGCGGCTCGCGTTCATGGGCGACCGCAGCCTGACGGCCGTTTCCAGCGTCACCGTGAGCGGCTTTTCACCCAACCTGCCGCCGCGCATCCTGCGCTTCGAGCTGCAGCCCGAGGGCCCGATGTCCCAGGGCGGCCTGATGAGCCATGACGACAACATCACGGAGACGTTCCCCAGCGGGCTGCGCGTGGAATACAGCATGAGCAGCCGGCAGCAGCGCAAGGCCGGCCTGTTTGAGGCCGCGCCGGCCCGGCCTCTGCGCACCTTCCTCTGGCGCGCCGACGATCCCAACGGGGACCGGCTGGACTACCAGCTCGCCTACCAGCGGCTGGACGAGCAGACCTGGCGTCCGGTCGGCGAGAAAACGCAGGAAACGGTGCAGACCTGGGACACGGCCACCGTGCCCGACGGGCTCTACGTGGTGCGCCTGACGGCCAGCGATGCTCCGGACAATCCGCTCGGCGAGGCCCTCTGCACCTCGGAGCTCAGCGAGCCACTGCAGGTGGACTCGACGCCGCCCGAGATTCGCAAGTTCCAGGTGGTCCGCATCCCCACCGGCCTGCGGCTGAGCTTCGAGGCGCGCGACGCCAGCAGCCCGCTGAGCGAGGCCAGGCTCGAGCTGCCCGACGGGACGCAGGAGAGGCTGGATCCGGTGGACGGCATCTGCGACAGCCGCCAGGAGAGCTTCGACCGGCAGATTCCCTTCCCGCCCGCGGGCGAACCGGAACCACCCGAGCCCTGGCGGGTGCGCGTGGAGGTCGCCGACCGGCTGGGCAACGTCGCCGCCGAGGAAGGCGAGGCCAAGTGAGCAGCGAGCGGCTGCTGGCCTCCTTCCGCACGCACGAGCGCTGGATGGCCGAGGCCCTGAAGGAAGCCGAACTCGCCGCCGGCGCGGGCGAGGTCCCGGTGGGCGCGGTGATCGTGCGCGACGGGGCACTGCTGGGCCGGGGACACAACCAGGTCGAGTCCCTGCGGGATCCGACCGCGCACGCGGAGATCCTGGCCCTCGGCGCCGCCGCCTCCGCGATCGACGACTGGCGTCTCGATGACGCGACCCTCTACGTCACGCTCGAGCCCTGCACGATGTGCTGTGGTGCCATCCTGCTGGCCCGCGTCGGCAGCGTCGTGTACGGCGCCAGCGATCAGCGCGCCGGTGCCGTGGTCAGCACCGCGCGCCTTTTTCAGGGCAACCCCTACCGCCAGCGCATCGAGGTGATCGGCGGCGTCTCCGCCGCCGATTGCACCCGCCTGCTGCAGTCCTTCTTCGAGCAGAAGCGCGCGACCTGAGCCGGCCTAGGCCTTTCTGCAGGTCGAGATGCCGAAGGGCTTGTAGGCCGGGCAGAAGCCCACGAAGCTGGTCAGCAGGAAGATCACGGCCAGCACGCCGAGCACGATGGCGGCGACCCCGGTCAGCTGATGGGTCAGGACGAGCACGCCCACGACGAGCGCCAGCAGGATCCTGATGATGCGGTCTGCGGATCCCATGTTCTTGCCCATGGCCTACCTCCAGAGCGAGTTTGCGGCCGGCATCTCCACGGCGTGGGACATGACGCGCCGCTCCGACGGATGCCAGCGCCGACAAGATAGACGAATCCGCGGTCGCCGGCCCGGCCGCCCTGGCGATCGGATGCGGTCCGCGTATCATGGCAGTGAGCCCTGTCGAGGAGGATGCAGGCATGGAAACCCGCAAGGTCGTCATACCGACCATCAGCTGCGCCCACTGCGGCCGGACCATCGAGCGCGAGCTGGGCGAGCTGGCCGGGGTACAGAACGTCACGGTGGACATCGCGGGCAAGACGGCGACCATCGCCTGGCAGGAGCCTGCCGACTGGCCCGCCATCGAGGCCCTGCTGAAGGAGATCGGCTACGCGCCGCAGACCTAGCATGGGGCGGGAATCCCGGTCGGGGAAGCGTCCATGAACGCCCCACCCGAGAAGGCAGCTCCCGAGAAGGCGGCGCCGGCGGAGCCGGGGCACGTCCTGAGGATCACCCTGCCCGTGACCGGGATGACCTGCGCCAACTGCGCCACCACCGTCGAGCGCACTCTCCGCAAGAAGGTGCCGGGGGTGAGCCGGGCCGACGTCAACCTGGCCGCCGAGACGGTCACGGTCGAGTACGATGCGGCCGCTGCGGATCTGCAGGATATGGCGGCACGGGTGGCGGACGCCGGCTACGGCCTGGTGCTGCCGCGGGCGGGGCACGACGTGCAGGCCGACGCCACGGCCATCCGGATGCAGGAGGCCGCAGCCCAGCGTCGCGCCTTCCTGGTGGGCGTCGCCTGCTCGCTGCCGCTGCTCGTCCTGAGCATGGGGCGCGATCTCGGCCTGCTGGGAGCCTGGGCGTGGGCCGGCTGGGTGAGCTGGCTGATGGGAGCGCTGGCCACCCCCGTGCAGTTCTACACTGGCTGGGGCTACTATGTCGGCGGGCTGAAGAGCCTGCGCGCCGGCGGCGCCAACATGGACGTGCTGGTGGCCCTGGGCAGCTCGGTGGCCTACGGCTACTCGCTGATCGTGCTGCTGTTTCCCGGGATCGGCGGCCACGTCTACTTCGAGACCTCCGCGCTCATCGTCACCCTCATCAAGCTGGGCAAGTGGCTCGAGGCGCGGGCCAAGGGGCATGCCGCCGATGCCGTGCGCAGGCTGCTGGAGCTGGCCCCGGCCACGGCCCATCGCCTGGACGACGACGGGGAACGGGACCTGCCGGTGGCCCAGCTCGAGCGTGGGGACGTGGTGGTCGTCCGGCCGGGCGAGACGATCCCCGTAGACGGCAAGATCCTGGACGGGCACTCGGCCGTGGACGAGAGCATGCTGACCGGCGAGTCGATGCCGGTGGATCGGCAGCCCGGCGATCGCGTGGTCGGGGGCACCACGAATCACGAGGGCAGGCTCAAGATCGAGGTGACCGGCCTGGGGGAGGACTCCGTGCTCGCCCGCATGGTGCGGCTGGTCGAGGAGGCCCAGGGCAGCAAGCCGCCCATCCAGCGCCTGGCCGACCGGGTGGCGGCCGTCTTCGTGCCGGTGATCATCGGCATCGCGCTGGCGACGTTCGGGCTCTGGTGGTTTCTGGGCGGCGCCTTCGTGCCGGCCATGATCCGCATGGTGGCGGTGCTGGTGGTGGCCTGCCCCTGCGCGCTGGGTCTGGCGACCCCCACGGCCGTGATGGTGGGCACCGGCCTGGGAGCGCGGCACGGCATCCTCTTCCGGAGCGCCGAGGCCCTGGAACATGCTCACGGCCTGCGCACCGTGCTGCTCGACAAGACCGGCACGCTCACCATGGGCAGCCCGGCGGTGACGGGCTGGGAGCTGGCCCCGCGGGCGGCGGTGACCAGGGAGGAGCTGCAACGCCTGGTGGCGGGGGCCGAATCGGGCTCCGAGCATCCCCTGGCGCGGGCGGTGGTGGCGGCGATGGCGGGGAACCGCCTGCCCGAGCCGGAGGACTTCACGGCGGTGCCGGGCCGTGGTCTGCTGGCAAGCGTCGCAGGACGCCGGGTCCAGGTGGGCAAGCCCGTCTGGCTGGAGGAGTCGGGCCTGGAGATGGACACGGTGCATGAGCGCATCGCCGGGCTGGAGGCGGCGGGCCAGACCGTGATGGCCGCCGCCGTCGACGGCGAGCTGGCCGGGCTGGTGGCCCTGGCGGACAGCCTGCGCCCCGGGGCCGCCGCGGCCGTGGCCTCCCTGCAGCGCCTGGATCTCGCGGTCGTCCTGGTCACGGGCGACAACCTGCGGGCGGCCCGCGCCGTGGCGGGGCAGCTGGGGATCACGCAGGTCGAGGCCGAGGTGCTGCCCGACGGCAAGGCGGCGGTGGTGCGGCGCTACCAGGAAGGCGGCCGGCTGGTGGGGATGGTCGGCGACGGCATCAACGATGCGCCGGCTCTCGCCCGGGCGGACGTGGGCATCGCTCTGGCCAGCGGCACGGACATCGCCATCGAGGCCGCCGACATCACCCTGGTCCAGGGGGACCTGGCCGGGGTGGTGCGCAGCCTCGAGCTCAGCCGCGCCACCCTGCACACCATCAAGCAGAATCTCTTCTGGGCCTTCTTCTACAACGTGGCCCTGGTGCCCCTGGCCGCCGGCGCCCTGCACGGCGTGACGGTCCTGCCCGTCTTCGTGCGCGACCTGCATCCCATCCTCGCCGCGGCGGCCATGGCCTTCAGCTCCGTCACGGTGGTCATGAACAGCCTCCGGCTGGGCCGGCGCCGGCTGGTCTGATCCGGCATCCGCCTCCGGCGCCGGGGTGTGGGGCCATGCCGCGGCCGCCCTCAGGACGCCCGCTCGCGCAGGGCGTAGGCGCGGATGGCGGCGACGGCGATGGGCAGCGCTCCCGCCAGCAGGAAGACCAGGTCGCCCACGATCCGGATCCACTCCAGCGTGTGGAAGAGTCCACTCATCGTCCAGGTGAGCCGTCGCGCGTGCCAGTAACCGTTGCTGACCGAATCCCAGAGCTGCAGGACGCCCCCCGGGAACAGGTCCAGGACGACCATCAGGGCCAGTCCCAGGTTGAGACCCCAGAACCCGATCTTGACGAAGCGCTCGATCGAAGGCCAGTGCTCGTCCCGCACGGCCGAGCGCAGGCAGAACACGAGGACTCCCAGCCCGAGTAGCCCGAACACGCCGAACATGGCCGCGTGGCCGTGGTTGGCCGTCAAGGTGGTGCCGATCTCGAAGTAGGAGACGATCGGTAGGTTGATCAGGAAGCCGAAGATGCCGGCCCCCACGAAGTTCCAGACCCCGACGGCCACGAAGAAGTGGATGGCCCATCGGTGTCGCGAAGCCAGGTCGACGCCGCCGACTTCGCGGTTGCGCTCGCCGAGACGGATGAAGCCCGCGGCATCGAGGGTGAGCAGGGTGAGCGGGACCACCTCCATGGCCGAGAAGCAGGCGGCCAGCCCCATGTTGAGCGTGCCCTGGCCGGTGAAGTACCAGTGGTGCCCGGTGCCGATGATGCCCCCGGCGAGGAAGAGGATCGCGTCCAGGTAGACCAGACGCGTCGCCGTCCGCGTGCTGATCAGCCCGAGGCGACGGAACATGATCGCGACCAGGACCGTGGCGAAGAGCTCGAAGAAGCCCTCGACCCAGAGATGGATGATCCAGAAGCGCCAGTTGTCGATGACCGCGAAGTTCGTGTGCGGTCCGTAGAAGAGCGCCGGCAGGTAGAAGATCGGGATGGCCATGCCGGCGTACAGGAAGAGCGAGGAGAGTTCCGAGCGGCCCTCCTTGCGGATGGCGGGACGGAGGGCCCGGAACATCAGGAAGAGCCACAGGATCAACCCCGCGGCCAGCAGCAGCTGCCAGAGACGGCCGAGGTCGAGGTACTCGGATCCCTGGTGGCCGATCCAGAACCACAGCGAACCGAGACGATCCCTGATCCCCAGGGCCTCGCCCGCCAGGCTTCCCAGGACGACCAGCAGCAGCGCGCCGAAGAGCACGTTCACCCCCAGCCGCTGACCGCGAGGCTCCTCGCCGCCGACCCAGGGTGCCAGGAAGAGCCCGCCGGCGACCCAGGCGGTGGCGATCCAGAAGATCGCCAGCTGCAGGTGCCAGGTGCGCAGGAGGTTGTACGGCAGCAGGCCCGCGACCGCGTCGAGGCCGTAGAAGGAATGGGGCTCCACGCGATAGTGAGCCAGGGCGCCGCCGGCGAGCGCCTGGAGCAGGAACATCCCCGCGACCGCAACGAAGTACTTCACCGTCGCCGCCTGGCTGGGGGTCATACCCGGGGGGCCGGGAACATCGTGCAGCGCCTCGAACTCCCCGGGCTTGCCCTCCCAGCCCAGGAAATGGAACTTGCCGAAGGCGAGCAGGGCGAGTCCCAGGCCGCCCAGCAGCGCGATGATGCTCAGGGCGCTCCAGACGTAGATCTCCGTCGAGGGGGTGTTGCCGACCGTTCGCTCGTGCGGCCAGTTGTTGGTGTAGCTGTAGTCCCTGCCCGGGCGGCGGGCCACGGTAGCCCAGCTCGCCCACGCCAGGTAGGCGTTGAAGGCCGCGATCTCGCCCCGGTCGCGGATGAAGCCGGCCGGGAGCCCGGGGGCCAGGTCCTCCCCGCCGAAGTAGGCCGCCCACTCCGGGCCCAGCCGGCGGTACGCCGTGGCCTGACCCGCCGTGAACCGCAGCTCGCCGGACGCCGGATCGTAGCGGTTTTCCTGCAGCTCGGCGATGAGCGCGGCCGAGACGAGGGCCTGCTGCGCGGGCGAAGCCCCGGCGAAGTCGGTCCCGAACCGCTCCTGCGTCATGACCTCCCGCGCGATCTCGGCCCCGCGATGGAGGTACTCGGCCGCATAATCCGGTCCCAGATAGGCGCCGTGTCCCCATAGGGACCCGTGCTCCATCAGACCGTACTTGAAGAAGACCCCCTGCCCCCTCTCCACGTCCTCCCGCGTGAAGAGAACCCCGCCGTTCGCGTCGGTGACCCGGGCCGGAATCGGCGGGGCATGGGAGTAGGTCAGAACGGTCACGCAGGCCAGCACGCCGAAGCCCACGCTCATGACCAGGATCACCGCATGCCGCCACCAGGGCGAGAGATCGCTCGGAGCGCTCGGTCGTTTGTCCATGGGAGGCACCCCTCGTTTGCAAAAAGGGTCTGTGATGGGCGGATGCCGGGCCGATGCAGGTGCGAGGGCGGGGATCGCGAATCCGCGGCCACGGCCGCCTGGAGGACTTTAATTCCGCACGCCTCCGGTTGGAAGGGGGGATTGGCGCTGGTCCCGCACCTGCCGAAGCCCGCGGCAAGGTGCTCGCTCGTGGTCCAGGCCGGCGATTCCGCCGGCGGGTTGCCTTTGCGCAGGCGGAATGCTATATTCGGCCGCCGGTTTCCAGGCGGAGAGGTGCGAGAGCGGTTGAATCGGCACGACTGGAAATCGTGTGTGTCTTCGGGCACCGAGGGTTCGAATCCCTCCCTCTCCGCCACCCGTGACCGGAACGTCGAGTATGGGGTGGAGAGGTGCCGGAGTGGTTTATCGGGGCGGTCTCGAAAACCGTTGTACCCCTTGGGGTACCCAGGGTTCGAATCCCTGCCTCTCCGCCACGATCGCCCGTCGGCGCCGGCGCAGGACAGCGTCGACACACGCGGTCTGCGGTGCTATATTCTAGCCGTCGTGGGGATGTAGCTCAGTTCGGGAGAGCGCCTCGTTCGCAACGAGGAGGTCGTCGGTTCGAGCCCGATCATCTCCACCACCCTAATTTCGGGGGCGACGGCCCCCGCGTTTCTGATGGGCCAGGCCCGGCGCGACGTGGAGGCGCCAACCCCGTCAGGACCGGAAGGTAGCAGCGGTACGCCAACCTCGGCGTGTGCACCGACCAGCCTGGCCCGCTCGTTTCTCGCTGCGGTCTGATCCGGACGGCTCGTCCGGCCTTGCGCCCGGCTGCCGCCGTCCGCGCGGAGCAACATGTCCTATCACGCCCTGGCCCGGAAGTACCGGCCGGCGACCTTCGATCAGGTGGTCGGGCAGTCGCACGTGACCGCGACCCTGCGGGCCGCCTTGCGCAAGGACAAGCTGGCTCATGCCTACCTGTTCGCCGGTCCGCGGGGAACCGGCAAGACCACCGTGGCCCGCCTGCTGGCCAAGGCCCTCAACTGCAGCGAACCGCGCGACGCGGATCCCTGCGGCGAGTGCGAGACCTGTCGCGCGATCGCCGAGGGGAGCTACCTGGACGTGCTCGAGATCGACGCGGCGAGCAACACCGGCGTGGACAACATCCGCGATCTGCGGGACATGGCCCAGTACAGCCCGACCCGCGGCAGCTGCCGGGTCTTCATCATCGACGAGGTCCACATGCTCTCGAAGGGGGCCTTCAACGCCCTGTTGAAGATCCTCGAGGAGCCGCCGGCGCGCGTCTTCTTCTTCTTCGCCACCACCGAGCCCGCCAAGATTCCGCGGACCATCCTCTCGCGCTGCCAGCGCTTCGATTTTCGGCTGCTCACGCGGGAAGAGCTGAGCCGGCGCGTGAGCGAGATCACGGCGGCGGAAGGGGCCGAGTTGACCGAGGACGGCCTGCGCACCGTGGTCAGCCTGGCCGAGGGGAGCATGCGCGACGCCCTGAGCCTGCTCGACCAGCTCATCGCCGCGGCCGACGGACCCATCGACGAGGCGTTGATCGTCGAGCTGTTGGGCCTCGTGCGCTCGGAGATCTACCAGGAACTGAACGCGGCCGTCCTGGATCACGACCCCAAGGCGGCCCTCCTGCTGGTGGAGAAGCTGCTGAGGAGCGGCCAGAGCCTGGACGTCTTCGCTCAGGGCGTGATCGCCGACTTCCGCAACCTGCTCTTCCTGCGCTTGGACGCCGAGCTGGCCCGTTCCCTGGATCTCGCGCCGGAGCAGGCAAGGGTCCTGGCCGCGCAGGCGGCGCGCTTCAAGGAGCAGGATCTGCTGGCGCTGATCGACCGCGCCAGCCTCTGGTACGAGCGGATCCACCGCAGCACCCAGCCGCGCATCCTGCTCGAGGCCGCCCTGGTGGAGTTCACCCTCTTCGAGTCCCGCGTGCTCCTGTCCGATCTGGTGCGGCGCCTGGACGCGCTGGCGCAGGGTCGCGCCGGCGGTGCGGGCGGTCCGGCCGGCACGAGCGCGGCCCGGGACGAGGACCTCCTGGCCGCGCGCGAGCCCGGCCTCGTCGGCGGCTACCGCGCGACCGGCGCGGCGGCTGACGTGGCTCCGGTGGGCCAGGTGCCGCTGGTCGAATCCGAGCGCCCCACTGCCCGGGGAGCGGCCGAGACCGTGCGGGGCTGGACGCCCTTCGTGCAGACGCTGCTGAAGACCCATCCCGGCCTGGCCGCCTGTCTCATGGAAGGGCTGCCTTCCCTGGACGAGGCCCGCGGCCGCCTGACCGTCGCCTTCCCGGCGGACAAGGCCTTTCAGATGGGACGCCTGGAAGATCACCGGCAGGTCGTCGAGCAGCGCGTGGCCCGAAGCTTCGGCGCCGGCGTCCGCCTGGTGCTGACGACCTCGACCGAGGCCAGTGCCCCGGCCCAGGCCGACCTGCGCGAGAACATTCGCCGCGAGGTGGCGCCCACCGAGCAGGAAGCCCTCCAGGCGGTCTGCCGGGAGGACCAGCAGCTCTCCGCCCTGGTCAAACTGCTCGACGGTGAGACGCTTCCCGAGCACGAGCAGCGCGCCTGGCGCGACGAGCCCGAGGATCGCTGACACCGTCCCAGGAGAGAGACGAAACCATGGACCTGCGTGCCCTGATGAAGCAAGCCCAGCAAATGCAGGCCAAGATGGCCGAAGCGCAGGAGGCTCTGGCCCACAAGGAGGTCACCGTCAGCGTGGGCGGTGGCCAGGTCACGGTGGTCATGAACGGCAAGCACCAGCTGAGTCGCCTGGAGATCAACCCCGCCGCCGTGGATCCCGAGGACGTGGAGTTCCTGCAGGATCTGGTCCTCTCGGCCGTCAACGAGGCCTCGCGCAAGGTGGACGAGATGGTCGAGAAGGAGATGGGGGCGCTGACCGGCGGCCTGAACATTCCCGGTCTCAACCTGCCCGGCATGGGGAGCTGAGGCGACGTGGAGTACGGTCCGCTCCCGACCCCGCCGCCGACGCCCGACGGCGGCGAGTTCCAGTCACCGGCCCTGGAGCGCCTGGTGCGCGCGCTCAGCCGGCTGCCGGGCCTCGGGCGCAAGTCGGCCACCCGCATCGCCCTCTACCTGCTGCAGACCGGCCGCGACACGGCGACCGAGCTGACCGCGGCAATCGCCGAGGCGGCGGCCCAGGTGCATCACTGCAGCCGCTGCGGGGCCATCACCGAGCAGGATCCCTGCAGCATCTGCACGTCGCCCCAGCGGGATGGACGCGTCCTCTGCGTGGTGGCCTCGCCCGTGGATCTGCTGCCCTTCGAGAGAGCGGGCTTCTATCGCGGTCGCTACTTCGTGCTGGGCGGTCTGCTCTCGCCCCTGGACGGGGTGCGGGCAGGCGATCTTCCGTTCCAGCGCCTGCGGCAGCGGGTCATCGCGGAGGGGATCGCGGAGATCATCCTGGCCCTGGACGCCAGCGTGGAGGGCGAGACCACGGCCCTCTACATCCAGCGCCTGCTGGAGGATCGCCCCCTCGCGTTGACGCGACTGGCCACCGGCATCCCGGTGGGCGGTTCGCTGGCCTTCACCGACGAGGCCACCCTGGAGCGCGCCTTCCAGTTCCGGCGTTCCTTCTGAAACCGGCCGCCGCCGGGCGTCCGCGGCCCGGAACTCCACCCCCCGGCCACGCCGGCGGTCCCGCCGGCCCCCGCTTTTTTTCGGGCTCAAGCCCCCCGCCGGATCGTCGATAACCCATTCGTAACCAGGCGGAATGCGGTATATTCGGCATGATGTGCCGCCAGCGGAGAGAGACCATGGTCAGAGCCGAATGGGCCATTTTCGAAGAGGACTACTGGGCGATCAATGCCGCCCTGGAGGATCTCCTCAACAGCAGCCACGCCCGCAACGTTCTCCTCGTGGATCGGACGGGCCAGCTCATCTCGCAGGCCGGGGAGCCGGTGGAGTTCGACCTGGTCAGCTTCGCCTCCCTCTGCGCGGCGGACTTCGAGGCCAACTACCAGCTCGCCAAGCTGATCGGCGAGAAGGACTTCGCCACTCTCTACCACCAGGGCGCCAAGGAGAGCATGTACCTGTGCAAGATCGCCCAGGGCATCGTGCTCGTGGTTCTCTTCGACAAGCGGACGACCCTGGGCCTGGTGCGGCTGCGGGTCAAGAAGGCCGCCGAGGAGCTCGGCTCGGTCATCGACCGGCTCTTCGAGAAGCTGGAGTACCGGAACGAGGAGTACGACGAGACCTTCGACAACAACTTCACCGAGGAAGCCGAAGCGGAGATCGACAACCTGTTCGTGGAGTGAGCCCGGGCGGCGTCCCGGGACAGGGCAAAGAGGGAGACGACGTGTCGCTGATCAACTACTCTTCCCGGGAGATCAACTGCAAGATCGTCTACTACGGTCCCGGTCTCGGCGGCAAGACGACGAACATCGAGTACATCTACGAGAAGCTCTCGCCCGACACCAAGGGCAAGCTGGTCACCCTGGCCACCGAGATGGATCGAACCTTGTTCTTCGATTTCCTGCCCCTGGAGCTCGGCGAGGTCAAGGGCTTCAAGACACGCTTCCATCTCTACACGGTCCCCGGTCAGGTCTACTACAACGCCAGCCGCAAGCTGATCCTGCGCGGCGTGGACGGCATCGTCTTCGTGGGCGACTCCTCCGAGGCGCGCTTCGACGCCAACATCGAATCGCTCTACAACCTGCACGACAACCTCAAGGAGTACGAGCTCAGCCTCGAGAAGATCCCCTTCGTCATGCAGTGGAACAAGCGCGATCTGCCCGACGCCCTGCCCGTCTCCGAACTGGAAGAAGAGCTGAACCCCGAGGGCTACCAGAGCTTCGAGGCGGTGGCGATCAAGGGCTACGGCGTCTTCGACACGCTCAAGGCCGTGGCCAAGATGGTGCTGCGCCAGCTCCAGCAGCCGGTCGCTTCTTGATCCGCCCGCTGCGGCGACATTGACCCGTCCCGCTTTCTCGTCTATCTTCGCTCGCACGCGATCGTCCGGCCCCGGGGCCGGTTTTTCCATGCCCGCGGGCGGCCCCGCCTGCGGGGCCCGGCGTTCCGCTGCGGAGGGTCCGGCATGAAGCGCTTCCTGGTTCACGTCGTGGGTACCTTCCTCGGCACCGGCTACGCTCCGGTGGCGCCCGCCACCGCCGGCAGCCTGGCCGTGGCCCTGCTCTGGTGGCTGGCGGCTCCCGTCCCGCTCTGGCTGCAGGGGCTGCTGCTGGTGGCGGTGGTGAGCGTCGGCGTCCCGGTGGCCGGCCGGCTCGAGCGGGAGCACGGGCCCGATCCCCGGCTGTGCGTCATCGACGAGGTGGCCGGCATGCTGGTGACTTACCTGGGCGTCGGCACGGGTCCAGCTGGCTGGCTGCTCGGCTTCTGCTGGTTCCGCGTCTTCGACGTTCTCAAGCCGCCGCCGGTGCGCGCGCTCGAGCGGCTGCCCGCCGGCTGGGGCATCGTGGCCGACGACCTGCTGGCCGGGGTGTACGCCCAGGTGGCCCTGCGCCTGAGCCTCCATTTCACGGGATGGTAGAGATGTCCGATCGCCCGTCCGGCCAGGTCCATGCCGCCGCCTGGCAGATCGCCGTGGGGGATGAACTGCTGATCGGCCGCACCGCCGATACCAACAGCGGGATGGTGCAGCGCGCCCTGGCCGCCCGCGGCGTGGAGGTGCGGCGGGTCACGGTGGTCCGGGACGATCAGGCGGCCATCGTCGCCGCGCTAGCGGAGGTGCCCGCGGGCGGGCTGGTCTTCCTGAGCGGCGGCCTCGGCTCGACACCGGACGACCTCACGCGCGAGGCGGTGGCGGCCTGGGCCGGCGTGCCCTTGGTGGAGGACGCGGCGATCGCCGCGGACCTGAGGCGCCGGGCCCGCGAGCG
>Ga0315542_1001008_pt1 | contig 17776 bp, 8 predicted proteins | sample SalMarSW160120MG_FD_202541 | JGI IMG/M metagenome (GOLD analysis project Ga0315542, IMG submission 202541) | Salt marsh sediment microbial communities from the Plum Island Ecosystem LTER, Massachusetts, United States - Salt Marsh Sediment SW1601-20 ...
ATGATTCCACGGGTAAGACGTATAAAATTTTTGTTTCTAAGTTAAATGGATTAGGATAATTCTGGCAAAGCTTAAAACTATTCAGTACAAGGTTTTCCTGACATTCGATACCTGTTATGTTATTCTGTTCAATATCTATTAATTCAATACCTGCACCAGTTCCAAGATTCCTGGAATATTTTTTATCTGTTGAATTATTCCAATGCTCATGGACACCAAGGCTATAAATATGTACGCCGGTGCCATCCGGATCATATTTAATACCGCTCGGCCAGTTCGTTGAATCTGCTGCCTGATGAAGGTAATCATCGGCACCCCGCATTTGCACAAATGTTCCAGCTCCACGGGCGACTGTGAATTCCGATCGCAAAAAATCATAACCCACGGATTCAATAGCAACGTTGTCGAAAGAAGCGAATACAGATGCTGAAAAACTGTTATTGAAGGGTGCTATCTGCCACTTGAGCGGTTGATCCTGTTCATAATCGCTTCCCCATAATGCATCCATCAAGAAAATAAGATTCTTCTTTCTTAAAAGAGAATGTGTCATTAAATCTACCTGGATTCTGTACAATCCATATCCAAGACGAGAAGTATCATTTTGCATCTCCATTGGGGCTGGTAATCCGTTATGCATATGCATTGCATCTGCACGTGTTTGAGATCCAAAATGATTTTTTGCAAACATTGTCACTCCGGCTCGCTTATGTCCCTTTAATTGAGGAATATTGAGTATATATTCGGCATCTTCAAAAATAGTATACAGTGAATCATACAATATGGGAGTCGTGCCAACAGGATTTCCCGGATAGGAGACATTCGGACGTAAAATAGTCCCTCGGTCTGAATAATAAATTTTTGCAGTCGCACTTGGTTTAGCTTGTTCTCTGCCTAAACCAGCATAATTATCATGATCCAAATAATGTATGCCGGGATATCTTTGATGCCATCGCTCATAAGCATGTTTATAGATATGTTTCATCGGATCACCGATGTAAATATCGCTTTGTGCAATGTGGACAATATCAACAAGCTGGTGTAAAACAGCAAGCACCATTGCAGGGGATGTTTCAGCCATACCGTACCATGCATTATTCACTTTTGACAGATCAGTCGGGTTATAGTTTCCTCCCCAGCTGCTGCATGAATTTATTTTTATGAATATTTTTTCTCCCGAACGATAATTCACCATTCCCTTTCCTCTTGTCTCATTGTGATATTGGAATATCGTTCGCCATGCAGCGCTATCGCTTTTTTGACCAGTAAGGCTATCAATCGCTATTGATACCATATAATTAACTACCGACTGATTATTATTCTCAGACATGTACCAGGCATGACCATAGGAACCTGGATTGCAGTTTTGATTTACTGCATTTGGATTATGAACCCATACTACTCTGCCCGGAAAAATTCCTTTTGCCTCTCCGATAGGTTCGTTGGCATTAACGGTTGCATTTACTGCCAAAATGATATTACTTCTGGTCAAATAAAAGCCGCTTATACCAAATATAATAAACGCACCTAGAAAAAATATAGGGTAATAGCGCAACGGTTTTTTTGATCTTACAAATGCTATAGAAGATAAAGCCAGCATTGAAAGGTAACCAATGAATCCAGCAGCAATGGGCATGGCGGTTCTGACACATGGATAACTTAAACGGCTCGGCTTTGGGATTACCCGAATTAATACCCACACCATTGCAACCAGGCCGATAATAGGAAGTAGTAATTGAGACAACCCGCGAAATCGGTTAAAACCAATAAATCTTCCTGTCTTTGGACAAAATCGTAAATGTTTGTAAATGAAATTTATCATAATTGCTTTTCAGGCTTAAAACGCCTTTATAATAAGAAAAAAATTACCAGGTTAGTATCATTTAACATCTATATATTACAATAACCTGCTTCTTAACCCCTGTCAGTGGGGTACATCGCTATTTTCCACCTCAACTCTAAATATTAAAACACAAATATACCTAAAGAATATATATTAAAAATAGTTGCATAATTAGCACAGGATCCTTGAAATAATCCTTCTGAAATTATTATTCTATTCGTTAATATGATATTAAATCTTGCGAAGAACAAAATAAGGCTGGTTTGTCAGATCCCGATTGAAACCAGGATATAACCAGCCCTTATCAGATCCCTCCTTCATTTCAAAATAATATTGAATGGGGTAGTCCGTAGCAGTATAAGCGGCAGGAATTGTTGCTCCATACCTGGTCCCGGTGAACGTCATCTCAGATGTTTCGTACCGTTCAGCATGATTCACGTGACGGTAATGTATAAGGACTTTTGATGGCTTTCTATCAAATGATATTTCAATATTAATTGGAACACCCGGTTTGTATCCCTCCTGCCGGGAATGATTAACTGACGCTTTAGTGCGAACAGGTCGTCCTGTTGCTTCCTGAATAGACAGCTTAACTCTCTCTTCCTTTACACTGTTGTTACCAGGCGTTTGTTCCAATATGTTTGTCATAAAGGCGATATCTTCATCTATTGCCGGCAACCTGTCAAGCCAATGACCTCTAATTACAGGATTTTCACCAATAGTAATATCAGGTTTATAAACACCCTCTGCCCTTCCTGACAGCTCAGCCCAGAAATCACGTGCTTTCCTGTAATATCTGAGAGATTCTTCAAGTGCTGATTTATCGCCGCTCTGCTGGTAAATCCCGAATAATACGCCTGAACGGAACTTGGTTGCAAAAAACCGTCCTAATCCGATTACCATGGCTGTGTCAATAGCCATTCTACGGAATTCAGGCCTGCGCTTATCAGCGTTGCTTTTTTCGGCCTGTTCAAGATACCCGGCTGCAGCATCGCAGTAATCTTCTATCCACTGGGCTGCTTCTACAGGAGAATATTTTCCGCAACTTTCCGATGTTAACAATTCCCTCGCAAATTCATTTATCGCGAGGAATATCTGTGGATCAGTCGGACTGACATTACCAAATACTCTGGGAGAGGGACTATCTGAATAGGGATTTTTGTTTTTCGGATCAGGAATCGACATGTTGGTATACATTTCCGGCCAGTAAGTATTATTCCCGGCCGATGCTCCATGAACAGTCAGTACGATCGGCAGGATCCTGGTTACATTGGCCAGTGCCATCTCAACAGCATCAGATGCCTTTCCGAATTCCTTTCTTAAATAGCGTTGCCAGACATCAGGGTCTGTATCCGGATTATATGCCATTCTGCCAAAAATCCTGAGGCTGTATAAATATTTTTCCCAGTCCCATCCGGGTTTCAAAGATGTATCGAGATAACCGCAACGATCACCTGCAATTCCTGAACCACGACGACCCTTGAATGATAGAGGCTCCATCAGATCAACACCGACACTACCACAAAAACCGAATGCTTTTGAATGAGCCGCGCTGATAAGAGGATCTCCCCACAAAAGCAGGCGTTGCGTTCCAGGCCAGATACGATGGAGCACTCCATACTTTCGGTCTTCCTTAAGAAGGTCACCATAACCATAACGTGTGAAACTTCTTGATCCGGCACTAAGATTCATCAGTCCATTTCCCTGATTCCCGGCTTTTGGAATTTCAAGGGCCCGGATATCGGCCTGATGATACGGCATACCAAGATGTTCCGCCCAGTACTTGGGAGAAATATTAACCGGCAAACCTGATGCTACTGCTGTTTCAATCATAGTCTGATCTATGCCTTTAGCATGCATATCTATTTCGACTTTACGGCCGCAGGCAGCCACCCCCTCAAATATTGTTTTCCAGAAATTATAGCTTCCTTCGGTCACCCCGCTCTCGCCGTGTACCCGAAAAGTAACACCACTTATTGCCGGACATTGTTTCAGGAGTTCACAAACTGCATCGCGGCAATAAGAAGCGTGTGTCTCAGGTGTAAGTCCTTCGATAGTATAATTAGGATTTGGACTATTCAGCCACTGATAACCATGCATCCAGAGACCCAGCTGGAAGTTAATTCCCCTTGCTTCTGCCTCTTCGCTTATAAACCTGAGCATTTCGAGATTCTTGTCGCGCTCAGCGTCTGAGAGCTGTGGAACCCTGACCTGGTATCCCTTCACTGATAAAAAAAACGGATAAGTAAAAAGAAAATATCCGTCTGTCACATTCTGAAGAAAGTCGTATCCTATCCCGAAGCTCAGGCTGAAACGATTGAACCTTTGAGTTGCTAACATTGTCAGATATTGGGGCCACATTTCCTTATCGTTGAACCATCCTTTATCTTCTATTTCGCTGACAAAGAGTCTGTTTATACCACGTACAGCATTCAACGGTTTCTCCATTACAGGCCTATTAAATTGCAGGGCTTCAAGAGGCTGAGATGAACAATTGACGCGATCAGCAAGTTCCAGCACTGCATACGTAAGGCCTCGTGAATCATACCCTGTCGCCAGCAAAATCGGCCTTCCGGAAGATATAACAGGAACCAGACCTAAGGCCTCAGGTTCAGATGGTATGGTAGTTTTTTTTGTTTCGAGTAACTCCCTTGCTATCTGCGACCCGTAGCCGGCCACCACTATACAAAGATCACCGGCTCTTACCTTCGAAATCTGGCTATATTTTAAAACATTTATGTTATCGGCTTGAAGTGATTTTTCCAATTCTTTAACAGCCCATTGTGATGCTTTTGCTGCAGCTGTTTCATCGTTGGGATCAATCACCAATGAGACACCATTGAATGACAATCCCCCCAGACCCAGTGAAGATACTCCAAGTGCGGTAATTCCTGATATCTTAACAAAATGCCGTCTTGTAATCTCCTTATCTTCGACCACATCATTTTGTTTCACTGTGATTTTTCCCATTTTATTCTATTTTAAGGAGAATATATTAAAGCTATTTAGTCAACCAAAATTCATGAAGCTGGCAGGCTCATTTGTCTTTCCTTACCAAAAACCTGTAGATAGTTCTTGATTTGAATTTTTCTCCAGGATTTAAAATGGTTGAAGGGAAATTCGGATGATTTGGACTATCGGGAAAATGCTGTGTCTCGAGAGCAAATGCGGACCTTGTTTTTACTGCAGGGTCAGTTGCTCCCTCAGTTTTTTTCCACATCAGTCCGTTCCCCGAAAATAACTGTATAGCCGGTTGATCAGTAATTACTTCCATAATACGACCGCTCTCCGGGTCATAGACTTCTGCATCAACCTTAGCCTTGTTATCAAGAACAAAATTATTATCATACCCATTAAAAACAGTATTTTCATAGGTTTCCCCAATCCTTTCACCAATTGAATGCGGAACTGTAAAGTCAAAAGGCGTTCCTTTTACCGGGCTGATTTCACCTGTCGGAATCTTAGTTGCATCGAATGGTGTATAGGCAGATGCATGAAGCGTGAGCATATGATCGAAAATATAACCTTTTCCTGCTCCGTGAAGGTTGAAGTAAGCGTGATTTGTAACATTTATTACTGTCCGTTTGTCAGTGGCAGCGAAATAATCGATTATTATCTCGTTCTTATCTGTCCATGTGTATATTACCTCGGTGTTTACAGTTCCGGGAAAGCCTTCTTCCATATCGGGACTTACATATGAGAATTTAACTGCAGGTTGTTTGCTGTTATTAAGAATCTCGGCATTCCAAACCTTTGAATACCAACCATTACGGCCCCCGTGCAGGGTGTTCGGTTTGTTGTTGACCGGCAAATTATATTCGACTCCGTCGAGTGTAAACTTTGCATTTGCTATCCGGTTGGCATATCTTCCAATAACTGCACCTCCAAAAGCATCTCCTTTGATAATTGACTCAAAAGTCACAGAGCCCATGGTTATATTATCCTTGACTCCTCTTTTGTCGGGAACCTCTATACTTTCAATCCTGGCGCCATAATTAGTCAGTTTTAGAATATTTCCTTCTTTATTTGTCAGGGTGAAAAGGTAAACTTCACTTCCTTTATGATTACCCAACACTTCTTTGACAACAGGTTCGATCTTCTCCGATTTCTGATTACCGAAAAACACCAGCATCGGGATTACGGACAATGACAAGACATTAATTCTATTCATAATTTCAAGTGGGTTTATTATTAATTACCAAAATTAACAGAATATTAATAACTGAAGCCTGAAGTGATTTAGAAAAAATATTTTTACCTTGTCACGATTGACAATTTAACATCCAAATCCTAATTGTGAAAAAGATCATTTATTCAGGTTTTCTGGCATTCATAATCTGTTGCAGTTGTTTTGCTGCAGGAGTGACACCCGATGAAGATTGCACAAAAGATATAAAGGATCCGCGCGGGAAGATGAAACCCTGGAAAAAAGGCGCCAGTGAAACCGGCAAATACCGTAATGTTTTCCTCGATGCAGGGTATAAAAAAGCCGATATCGATACAAAACTTGTAAAAGCATATTATGATGTTTTTGAGGGACCGAACAGAGTCTATTTCGAAGTTGGTGATTCAATGGCTTATGTTTCTGACCTGAAAAATCACGATGCGCGTACCGAGGGTCTTTCATATGGAATGATGGTCGCGGTTCAGCTTAATAAAAAAGATGTCTTTGACCGCTTATGGCGCTGGACCAAAAAATATATGCAGCACCAGGGAGGGGGCCGCGATGCATATTTTGCATGGAGTGTAAAACCGGAAACCGGGAAACACAATGCTGAAGGATCCGCCTCCGACGGGGAGTTTTATTTTGTTACTGATCTGCTTTTTGCATCAAATCGCTGGGGAAATAAAACTGGGATCGATTACTATGCCGAAGCCAGAAGAATACTTGATGCAATGTGGAGCAAAGACGGAACCGATGGCCAGATGAATGTAATCAATGTTGAACACAAACAGATTACCTTTGTACCTGATAAATCAGGCTATGGCTGGACCGATCCTTCCTACCATCTGCCTGCATTTTATGAAGTTTGGGCCGAATATGCCAAAGATGGTCATGAACAGTTTTATAGAGATTGTGCCGATACTGCACGCGCTTTTCTTCACAGAGCCTGTGCTCCAGTTACAGGACTTAATGCTGATGCAACCGAATTCAGTGGAATTGCTAAAGTAAGGGGCCGTATGGGAAGTACTTTCCGTTATGATTCATGGAGGGTGCCAATGAACATTGCCATGGATTATTCATGGTATGCAAAAGATAAAGAATGGCAACAGGATTACAGCAAACGATTTCAGAATTTTCTTTTCTGCAGGGGCATAGATACTTTTGAAGATCAGTTCAATCAGGACGGGACTCTCCCGACCTATATACTTCAGGCCGGTGGCTACCAGAAATTACGCCATTCAATTGGACTGGTAGGTACATCTGCTGCAGCTTCCATAATGGGAACACAGGCTAAAAGCTGGAAATTTGTGGATGCAGTATGGAATGCCAAACTCGAACCCTATTCCGATGGTTATTTCGATCCTTATTATGACGGATTGTTATATCTGTTCAGCTTAATGCATCTGAGCGGGAATTACCGGATCATCACACCCGGGATCTAAAGGCTGAAAAGAGAGAAGTTTGCGACAGTCTTTCTTTGCTTTGTCTGGTATACCTGCCCATGGGTAAATTGACCACCGTTATTTGAGATTAAGTATTTGTTTCTAAATTATTTACTTTTTTAGTATATTGTCACGATATTAAACCAACTAGATTTTCATATTATTATTAAATCAAAATCATATTTTTTAGTGTCCTTATTGAAATTTTTTTGGAGCAGATCAAAAGCCGGCAATTTCAGATATTTATAAAAGGAAGAACATGGTATAACATAAATAAATAAACTAAGAAAATGAAAAACGTAAATTCAAGAAGAGCATTTTTAGGCAAAGCTGCCTTTGCTGCTGCTGCTGTAACTGTTTCCCCATTAGCTGGTTTTGGAAAAGGTTTTGAAAAGGCTGTAGAGGGAACAGCAAAATTTTCCGCTCCATCTGATCTGAAAATTACAGATGTTAAGTGTGGTTACATGGGGGGAAGTCTTTTTGTGAAAATATACACAAATCAGGATATTTGGGGATGCGGCGAAGGAGTGGATGCCATCTCGGGGACTTATTACCTCGTTCAGAACCTTGGGAGAAGACTGAGAGGACAAAACCCATTAAATGTAAACAAGATTTTTGAAGACATGCGGAGATCAGGTTATTTCAGTGGGGCACAGTCAGGTATGTATGTTGCTGTCCTTTCTGCCTTTGAAACTGCGTTATGGGACCTGGCTGGAAAAGCCCTTGGTTTACCGGTTTACCAGTTGCTTGGTGGCAAATTTCGCGATAAGATAAGGGTATATTGCGACACAGCCCTCTACCGCAATAACTTGCCAACACCCGACGTTTTTGCCAAATCTGCCCTCGATGCCGTTAAATTGGGATTCAATGCCTTAAAGTTTGATTTGGATGAGGCCAACGATCCCAATAGATTCGACAGGTACAACTGGACAGCCAGTCAGGGTGAGTTGCAGCGCATGTTTGACCAGATAGCTGCCGTCAGGGAGGCAGTTGGACCCAAGATTGATATATGTGTGGATATGCATGGCAGGTATGATTTAAATACTGCCCTGGCAATTTCCAAACGTTTGGAACCGTTGCACCTGATGTGGCTGGAGGAACCCATCCCGGCAGAAAATGTAGATGCGTACAAGATTATCTCCGAATCCACTTCTACACCAATCACAGCAGGTGAAAATATATATCTGGCTTATGGGTTCAGGAGGCTGTTGGAAATAGGTGGTGTTGATTCTGTAATGCCCGATTTGCAAAAATGCGGTGGACTTGGTGAAGGACAACGTATTGCCAACCTGGCAAATCTGTATTACATTCCTTTTGCCCCGCATATGGTTGCTTCATTTCTGGGTGCCATGGCATGTGCTCATGTGTGCGCATCGGTACCTAACTTCTTAATTATGGAGTGGCAATCCTACTTTCATAACAACCCAATGTATAAGGAAATCGTTAAATTTGATGAAGAAGATTGGGTTGTAAACAGTTTTATTAAAGTATCGGACAAACCCGGGATTGGCGTGGATATTAACGAAGAAGGAATGAAAAAATATGCTAGTAGGGGCGTACCATTTTTTGAATAAAACAGAACAAACGTGAATGAATAGAATCCCAGGAAATGGGACGTTTTGTCCATTATTACAAAAACCGGAAGGTTGACACCATTTGACAGGTCAGATAAAGTGGATTATAATAATCAGAGTATCAAATTATTAATTCCGCCTTTGGGGACCAAAACTTACCGGCCAGATGTAGTCCGGGGGATAGGATTATACAAACTTAATTACATCCAGCTAAAAGTTGTAAATTTTTACTGGTGGAAAGTGATCAATTTCGTTATCGTTTCCAGAATAAGAACTATTTTAGTAAAAAGTGCTCTGTTCATTAAAGCTAGCTATTATGTATAGAAATAAACATTTAAGATTTCTGCATTTGTATTCAATTGTAATTTTATCGTGTATATTATTGAGTACATGTAGTCTTTCCGGCCAGTCGGGTAGCGGAACGGCAAAAAAATGGGTAGGGACCTGGAGCACTGGAATGCAGCTTGTAGAAACTCGTAATAATCCACCTTCACCTGGCTTGACCGGTAATTCATTGCGACAAGTAGTACGAGTCTCAATTGGCGGAGAGGTCCTGCGGGTAAAGTTTTCTAATGAATTCAGCAAAAGCCCCGTTACCATGCATTCTGTTCAAATTGCTGCCTCAGCCGGAGGAAACGCCATTAACCAGTCAACAAGCGTAATACTGAAATTTAATGGTAGTCAGGAGGTTACAATGGATCCTGGTACAGCAATTACTTCTGATCCGGTTTCGTTCAATCTGCAACCGAGGATGGATATGGCAATAACAATATACTTTGGAGGTACATCGCCGGATATAACCGGGCATCCAGGGTCTCGCACCACTTCGTACCTGCTGCCCGGAAACAATGCTTCTGTGACTGATTTTACAGGTTCTGTCACAACAGAACACTGGTATGTCATTAACGGGATTGATGTACAGGCACCGTCAACATCATCCTGCATTGCAATCCTTGGCAACTCAATTACCGATGGACGTGGTTCAACAACAAACATGCAAAACAGATGGCCGGATCTATTGTCAGAAAGACTACTTGCAAACCCAGGTACCAGGCAGGCAGGTGTTCTCAATCTTGGAATAGGTGGAAATTGCGTGCTCAGAGATTGCCTGGGACCGTCTGGCATAAGCCGGTATGGAAAGGATATTCTCAGACAGTCTGGAGTACAATCTGTAATAATTTTTGAAGGTGTTAACGATATTGGTGGAGTCAGATCTGCTGATGCTGCAGCTTCGGTTGCCAGCGGACTTATTGCTGCATACAAAATGATGATTGACTCTGCGCATACGAGAGGTTTGAAGATTTACGGGGCTACAATTACTCCCTTTAAAGGTAACGGCTACTATAATCCATATAGTGAAACGTGCAGGAATGAGGTTAATGGATGGATCCGAAACAGCAACCGGTTTGATGCTGTGTTCGACTTTGATTATGTGGTGAGGAATCCGATGGATACGATAAGCCTTATGTCATCTAATCAGAATGATGGTTTGCACCCTGACCTGGCGGGATATAAAAAAATGGTTGATTGCATTGACCTGAAACTGTTTTAACGCAAGGGCTCCGATAATCCGGTTGCAGAAAAGAGACCTTAATGAAAAAATAAGTGTGAGAGTATTCGTTCGAGCTCACTCATCCTGAAAGTCTAGTTTTTCGAGGTTCCTCGAAAAACACAAATATCTGATTTGTGTATTTTGGGACTTTCACTCTCGTTTTGTCCTCTGAAGCTTTAGCGAAAGAGGGCTCTTTTTCAGTAATCCGAACGGATAAAGAATGCAACATTGTATTAATTTTCCTGTCTTTAGGTGTAAAACATCTGGCATGATCTCATTTGCAAATACTGATCCAATTCAGATTTTAATCTTAAAAATTAATTTACTATATGTTTAATAACCTTCTGAAGCACAGCATCAGATCTTTCAAAAGACAGCGTGCATATGTAATAATAAATATTTTTGGACTGGCAATAGGAATTGCCTGTAGCCTTCTCATAACTCTCTATGTGATCAATGAAGCAAGCTATGACAGGTTCAATGTGAAAAAAGACAGAATATTCAGAGTCGTTCTGAATGGCAAGATCGGGGGACAGGAGATTACCGGTGCATTTACTCCTGCCGTAATGGGGCCGACTTTGCTTAAAGAATTTCCTGAAGTTGAGGACTTCCTGAGGATGGATGGTGTTGGTCCGACGGTGGTACAATATGAACAGCAGATCTTTACAGATAATAATATAATACAGGCTGATTCATCCTTTTTTGATTTCTTCTCGATCCCGGTGATCAAGGGAGATCAGGATAACCTTTTAAACAGCCCCCATAAAGTTGTAATGTCAGAAAGCACTGCAAGAAAATTTTTTGGCAATGAAAACCCGATTGACAAATTGATAAAAATAGGATCAGATACAACGAGATATGTTGTTACAGGAGTGATGGGAGACATTCCGTCCAATTCGCATTTCGAAGCCAGCATGGTGACCTCCTTTCTGACAAATCCAAGGTCGAAAGAACAGGTATGGACGAACAACAGCTTCAGCCTGTACCTTCTTCTCAGACCCAATTCAAGTCCTGCGACAGTAGATGCCAAATTCAAGGATCTTATAGTCAAATATATAGGTCCGGAAATTCAGAAATACATGGGTACTACCATAGAGGAGTTTCTTAAGCGGGGCAACAAGTTTAGGTATTACCTCCAGAAGCTGACGGATATTCATCTCGACAATACTGTACAGGGAGGATTTAAAGCTCCGTCCGACCCGAAATATCTTGTCATTTTCGGAAGTCTTGCAATCCTGATTGTGGTAATAGCGGCTATTAATTTTATGAATCTGGCTACTGCGCAGGCAGCAAGAAGATCAAAGGAAGTAGGGATTAAGAAAATTGGTGGTTCAACACGAGGCATGCTTATTATGCAGTTCCTTACCGAATCAATTATTCTTGCGTTCGTTTCTTTGATATTTGCTCTGGTTATTATCAAACTGAGTTTACCATATTTCAACAATTTGCTCGGGACCCGGCTGACACTTAATCTTTTTGCAGCCTGGTACACAACCCCGGCCTTGTTATTATTTACAATAATAGTCGGAACTATTTCAGGAAGCTATCCGGCATTTTTCCTTTCATCTTTCAATCCTTACGAGGTGCTCAAGGGGAATGTCAGTAATAATAAGACCAATGGAACTCTCAGGAGGATCCTGGTAGTTTTTCAGTTTGCGGTATCTATCCTTCTCATTGTAGGTACCATGATCATGAACAAGCAGATAAAATATATGCTTAACAAAGATGTGGGTTTTAACAAGGAGAATGTTATCGTTATAGAGAGAGCGCATGTTATTGGAAAAAAGATGAAGGCCTTCAAGGAGAGTGTAAAAATGGTACCCGGAGTGGTTGATATAGCAAGCTCAACTGCTCTCCCGGGACGTACAAATAATAATAACGGCTATATGATTGAAGGCAGGAAGGATGAAACTATTCTTATGACAACCAGTTGGGTAGATTACGATTTTCTGAATACCTACGGCATGAAACTTGATTCCGGCAGGAATTTCAATGAATCATTTTCTACAGACAAGCAGGCGTGTATTCTCAATGAAAGTGCCATGAAGAATTTCAGCATCACTGACATGGAGAGGACCAGGATTCTCAGGCCGGACGAAAACGGGTCAATACCTATCCAGATAATCGGAGTTGTAAAGAACTTTAATTTCGAGTCTCTAAGGAATCCTATTCAGCCTTATATATTACTGCTTCAGGGTGAGGATAATTACTGGGGCTATATTACTGTCAGGCTATCCCCGGAAAATTTTGCTTCCACAATTGATGCTATTGAAAAAGTCTGGAAGGAATATGCATCCAACAATCCGCTTCAGTATTATTTTCTGGATGCTGATTTTGAAAAAATGTACAGCCAGGAAAAGCAAAGCGCGCAAATGGCCCTGATTTTTTCATTACTGGCAATTTTTATTGCAGCTCTCGGACTGTTTGGACTCACATCCTATACTGTGGAGCAGAAAACCAAGGAGATCGGTGTAAGAAAAGCAATGGGGTCATCAATTGCAGGCATATACTTCGAAATCTCGAAGGAAATAATACTGCTAGTCTCAATTTCAGCACTTATTGCATGGCCAGTCATATATTACTTTGCAGGGAAATGGCTTGAGAATTTCCACTATAAGATAAATCTCAGCTTATTAAGCTTTGTTGCTGGACTTATCATTGCACTTGGAATCGCTTTGATCACCATAAGCTATCGTGTAATAAGAGCTGCCAGTGTAAACCCTGCACAGTCGCTTAAATATGAATGATTACCAGGAAGCCTTTTTAGTATCCGAAAGGACAATACTTGCAACCAGTTCGGTAAATTTCTTTCTACTACCTCAAATGCCGGTGATCTTATTGGGTTGAAGGATCAGGTCAGAAAATCTAAGGCTAGCCTGTGAATCAGAATTACTTACTGTTTTTTGTTAAAGACTTGTGAAATCCTAAAAGATGTGAGACTTTCACCGATGGATATTTACAAAAAAAGCTGTTTAATCTGATCGAGACCTATCATTAATTCAGCTACTACAGACACATCCACGGATTTTCTATTTTTGCAGTAATCCTTTTCCGACAGGGGGGATGGGCAGGGGCATTTGATACATGAGCTTTTCACCATGCAAATACTGCATTGTCTGCGTGACATTATTTCATCCTGTTCTGATTTAAAGTTGTCTATTAATTCATCATATGATTGACCTACTTCCCCAATCATAGTTCCACCCCAGCAAAACCTGACTTCGGATTTATTATTTACAATCAGCGTGTCCCGTGATGTGCAGTTTGACAATTCCTTTGTCCATTTGCAAATATTTGCAAAATAAGGGAGTGCACTTTGGTTTATCAGATACAAAAATGGATCCTTCTTTTTACTTATAGTTTCCAGATAGGAATAGGCAGAAGCAGAATCCTGCGAATTGACCTCTTTACATAAAGTTCTGGTGAAATTCACACCCTGATTGGCCAGATTTGATTTAACAAATTCAAAATCGCATATCCTGATATTGTCACTGGTTTTATCTGATTTCAGAAGTATTGAAGTTGAAGAAATCAAATTTAATCCATCATCACATCTTTCAAGACAGTAGTTACGTATATTGAGACTTGGCGACAGATATTTAATTAACATTGCATAATTCCGGTCTGCCAGCCTGGTCATCGACTCCTGATCAGAATAAATCTGTATAATGGTGCCATTAATTGTAAGAATATCCTTTAACCACCTCACAAATTTATCCTTTATATGATCAGATTGCAGAATAATGTTTGTAAATCCAGCCTTTGCATTGCTTTCCTTATAGGTAAGAGATAAAATTTTAAGGGTGCTTTTGTCATTGTATTCCTTCCTGCTATGCATATTGGATTTTGGTGATATTTGCACCTTCCCGATAACATCAACAGGATAAGTTACTCTTGGAAATATAGGATTGTTATTGATATATTTAATCCTATATCCGTATTTTTTATAGTTACTAAATAAAGGTGTTCCTTTGAATATGATCAGGAAATTATGCGCATATTTATCGATACTCTTATTCTTTTCAATAGCTTCTATAGTGCGTCTGGCTTCACCGAGTGTTTCACCGGGTAACCCTATCATAACGCTGGCAACAACATTCTTTATACCGATCTTCTTCGCATAAGCCGTCATTCTGTCCAGACTCTCAATAAACTTTATTTCTTTCTGAAAATCATGTGACGGGGTATCTTCAGCGACATGAACTTTACCGATTCTCCTTAATGTTTGAGGGTTTGCACTTTCAAGAGAAAAAGCAATTGAAACAAATCCTGCCTCCTTCATTTGATCAAGAAGGGTCTCATCAACACAATCACACCTGGTTATACAACCTAGACGGACTTTTATCTTATTATTTATTATTGCATTACATATTTTCCCGGCTCTTTGGGGAATAAGTGTGAATGCATCGTCCTGGAAAGTTAATACCTGATTTCCTTCCAAATGTCTGGAAATAAAATCCAGTTCTCCGATGACTCTGTCGACAGAATGAGTTGAAAATCTCTTTTTTGACAAAATAGCACAGTTGCAGTAGACACAATTCTGGTTACAACCTCTGGTTGTTAGAATTCCTGTATTGTAACTTTCTGTTCCGGGTATAACTCCGCTCAGGTAAGGAGAAGGATATTTATCCAGATGATCCACAATTCCGGATTTATGCCGTAATATTGGGTTTTCAGGGTTAGTATAGACCTTTCCTGCGAACCTGTAAGATATTCCAATAATTCCGCTAAAATCGGTTTTGCTACAATTAAAATTTGTCTCTGATAGTTTAGTGATGAACTGAATGAATGATTCTTCACTTTCATTGATGAAGCAGGCATCGACAAATAGATACCTGTTCATTATAAAATCGTAATGTACCGAGGGGCAGGGGCCACCGAAAACAATCAGGGTACCCGGGGAAATTTTCTTGATCTGTTCAGCAACTAATGCTGAGACATTGAAGTTGGAATCATAAACAGTGAAGCCTACTATCCTGGAGCTATAATCAAGTATTTTATTTACACAGTCTTTCAGGTTTATTGGATTCCTGTTAATGAACTGTCGGGCATTAAAGCCTTTTGATATCAGATATGATATTATATAAGCACTGCCAAGATGGTAGTCGAAGCAGCTGCCCTGACTTTCACCGCCTGGTGAAAATATGAATAAACAATCAACTGGTTTCTTCGACTTGAGATCAACCAAAACAACAACTGATATTTATATTTATAAATAGTTCAGAATATCAGAAAAAGAGCCCGCAGGTACTAAAATACTAAATTTTATCTGCAGGCATGACGATATGCGGAGCAACGATATGTGGAACAATGTGCAGAAGTTCATAAACTTCGATCCTGGTGACTTTCAATTCACAAAGTTTCGCATGAATCAGTTTCTTCAGTTCCTCTCCGCTAATATCATCCTTTATAGCTTTCTGGATTGTTTGGAGAAGGTCACCTGCATCTTTCTCACCTAAGATTTCAACAAGAAGCTCCCTGATGGTCAGATTTTCAAAATTAAACGTGGATTTCATAGTGCTTTTAATTTAAGAATAACAAAAAACTCTATTAAACAAACTGATATTTAAACAAGTGGGCCGGAAGAATTTAAGCTAATTTATAACTTTTTATGACACAAAAAAATATTTCTTTAATCCTCAGCCTTTTAGATCTCTTGAAGCTTTATTGGCAGGTTCAGCATATTGCACAGATTCAGAAATCTGACCTCATCTTTCAGGAAATCAAAGATCGGAAACCTCAGGACATATGGCAGGTTAGGATCATGCTCTTTTAAAGCGGCTTCAAGCATCTCAAGTGTTTTTCCCCTGTTTCCTGCACAGGCATAAATCTGGGCAATTTCCGTAGGATTAATATATCTGGTTTTTAAATTCCCGGTGAGACTATCACCCTGGAGGTTCAGTACCTCCTTATAGCTTTTCAATGTATCGTTCTGTTTAAAGATATTTGCATAACCCTTGAAATAAATACTGAAAAGTGTTTCCCATACTTTCAATGCTTCCGTATACCTGCCTTCTGTATGCAGAACAAGCGGAAGATTATCGAGTGCAGTACCATTTTTAGGATCGATTTCCAGTAATTCTTTGAATGCCCGGATTGCATCATCGTATCGTTTGGAACAAAACAATATCACGCCGTATGGCCCTTTGGTGTCCAGGTTCATCGGATCAAGTCTCAAAGCTATTTCAATCTGTTCAACTGCCTCTTTAGGTCTCCCAAGAATAACCAGCAGATTTGCATATCCTGTCCTGACGTAAGCATTATTAGGACTGAGTGAGAGGGCTTTCTCGCATGATATCTCTGCACCACGACAGTCAAACATTAAATAATTCTGAATCCTGCTGCGGCAGATATAGACCTCTGCAAGTGTACTGTCGAGTTGATATGCCTTATTAAAAGCAGCCAATGCTTTTGGTGTTGCCTCCAATGGTGATGAATAAGAACTAATCGCACGCATCAACCAGACTTCACTTATGCCGACATAGGCAAGGGTATAGGCACTATCCTTATATTTAGCGTGTTCAAAATGTTGCATCGCCACATCAAAATCCTGATGAAAGAATCTGTTCAGATAACTCTTTCCTAATAGATAATCCTCGTATGCTGCCAGGTTTGCAGTCGGAGCTTTCTCAATCCTTTGTTTCTCCTGGGGCGTTATTACTGCATTTAACTCTTCGGCAATATCTTCAGCGAGTTGGCTCTCTATCCTGAAAACGTCCCTGGCATCGTGTATCTCCTGGTCATAAGAATGCCCCCAGATGCGTACCTCCTTTTTAACTATCTTGTATAGATTTATGTTAAGCTTTATTAAGTTACCGGATCTGCGACCAACACCTTCAACTACATAATTGACTCCCAGTTCTTTTGCTATCTCAGGAATTGTTTTGGAAGTATTTCTGAACTTTTCTGCAGAGATACGTGACCTTGGTGTAAGATCTTTAATTGACTGAAGATGAATCAGCACATCCTCCATTAATCCGTCCATAAAGTACTGGTTGGTATCGCCATGGCTATCATATATGAAAGGCAGGACGGCGATGGACTTCTCAAAGACCTTTTTATTCCTGACTAGCTTCGGTAAAACAAAGATGCCAAGGAATATTATTATCAGTAAAATGATCAAACCGCTTACAATTAACTTATTCTTTTTTCCAATCTGATCCGGTGGGGATGAGGGGGAAGGTGTGTAAGTCGATTCTGTCT
>Ga0315542_1001009_pt1 | contig 17757 bp, 20 predicted proteins | sample SalMarSW160120MG_FD_202541 | JGI IMG/M metagenome (GOLD analysis project Ga0315542, IMG submission 202541) | Salt marsh sediment microbial communities from the Plum Island Ecosystem LTER, Massachusetts, United States - Salt Marsh Sediment SW1601-20 ...
CCCAGGTGCGGCGCAGCGTGAAGGAGACCTGCAAACGCCTGTTCAAGCAGATCCCCAACCTACACATCGGTATCATCACGCACGGTGACTACTGTGACGGTTCCAAAGTACTCACCATGCTCGATCTCACCGATGACAGCGCGCAGATCACCGACTTCGTCAAGACCGCTCCAGCAACAGGTGGAGGAGACGCCCCAGAGTGCTACGAGCTCGTTCTCCACAAAGCACGCTCTCTCAAGTGGCGTGCAGGCAAATCTAAGGTGCTCGTGCTCATGGGTGACGATATTCCCCATGGCCCTTCCTACCCACAGAATAAACTCAAGCTCGATTGGCGTAACGAGCTACAGCTTCTGCTCGAAGCAGGCATCAACGTCTACAGCGTACAATGCTTGGCCCGTGGGCACGCCACGAAATTCTACAAAGAGGTAGCAAAGACTACTGGTGGGTTCCACCTCGAGCTGCACCAGTTCAACGTGATCACCGAGCTCATCATGGCCGTGTGCTACAAGCAGGACAGCACTGACGCCTTTGTTTCCTTCGAGAAGGAAGTAGAGGAAAAGGGTAAGATGTCTGACGTGCTTGGTGCCTGCTTCGACAAGATGGCGGGACGCACGGTGCGCGCTGTGCGCTCCACAACCTCCAGTTGGTCGAGCTCCTCCAGCACTCGAGAAGCCCTGAAGTCCATCACCGCCAGTGGTAAGGTGGATGTGAAGAAGCTCAAGCCGGTGCACCCCAGTAGGTTCCAGGTGTTGGATGTCGATAGCAACTGCGCAATCAAGGGGTTCGTGCAGGACAACGGGTTGGCGTTCAAGCAGGGGAGGGGCTTCTACGAGTTCACCAAGACAGTCACGGTGCAGCCCTACAAAGAGGTGGTCCTCGTGCAGGCTGAAACGGGAGCGATGTTCAGCGGCGCCGCAGCGCGCACGATGCTAGGGCTCCCAGATGAGAAGAGTGGTGGCAACGTGCGGCTGCACCCGGGTCACCTTCCAGGGTTCACAGCCTTCATCCAATCGACCAGCGTGAATCGAAAGCTGCTAGCAGGGACGAAGTTTCTCTACGAGGTAGAGGATTGGGATGCCAAGGAAGAGGCAGCATGAGTGCACAGCAGAAAGGACCCACACGTCCTACTAAAGAGGACCACGCAGCTAATGCGCTCGATGTTGATCAGCTAGTGGTGGGAGCGTTTATGGAAGGGGGCCTTAAGCTGGCGGAGCCCTTAGTTACAATGCAGCGGCCACGGTGTCAGAAGTGCGACACGCCTCTGATAGCGTCCATATTGACCACAGCTAAGGCTAGTTACCCTTACAACGGATTTCATGTTGGGTGGTACTGTATGGGGTGTGTAGCATACATGCGCCATGAGAATGAGAATCTTCTAGGTTGGGTAATCCTCGCTTTGGCAGATGGTGGAAGGCCCTTCGTAGCGGTGGACTACACCACAGTCAACACTCAGTCAGAGGATGAGGGGAGCACCTAAACTTAGTCTCCTCCTGCGTACCCTTCCAACCGCACCCTAGCTTCTCTCCCTTACCGTTGTATTTGGCACATCGTGCTGGTGTGCTTGGATCGAGATCTGACACCAATGGGTTGTGTGGACGTGTATCTTCTATGTAGAGCTGCACCGGGAAATTACATTCCGGGCAGCGTGCTGGCATCATGATCCAGTCTTTAGGCATGGAGCTCTCCTAACAGAAAGTAAATTGTTTCTTATTATTTCTGTTCGGATGAGCTACAGAGCAGCGTCAGGCGGGTGTCTTGGGTGGGCGTTTACCTAATCTGGCAACCTCTTTGAGGTAGTAGAGCGCTCCTGCGATATTGATGTCTCCAATGATGCTTATGAGCTCAGCTTTAAAGTGCCGTTCGAGCACGAGTTCGATGATGTCGTCTCCGTCCACTTCAAAGGCCTCTCCATCCGGACGAAAGATACTGATGTTACCGCTGAAATCACTGTTGAAGGCGAATTTGGTTCCGTTACTGCTTTCATAGCTGTGGGACATTTGGTTCTCCTTGCTGCTAATTTTTCCCCTACCTTCTCAGCGACTGCATACAGAAGGAACTGATTAAGACTAGTCCCGTCTTCCTTCGCCACTTCCACACATTTTTTATGGAGGGACGAGGGGAGACGTAATAGGACTCTGCCACTGTACTTTTTGTTCATTTGCGCGTGACAGGGATTGAACCTGCCTCTCCGGGGGCCTTAGTCCACGGCGCTAGAACCACTCAGCTACACGCGCATAGTGGGCCTTCGGGATGTACCCTCACCCTCAGGCCCGTTGTTGCCAGTATGTGCACATCGCTGACGACATTTAAGCTGCTGCTTTAGTTCTGAAAACCTGCGCTCTATCATTAAGCTACCAAGCCATAGAGAGGCTCGGACGGGACTCAAACCCGTATCTCAGGTTAGATTGTCAGCAGCGTTCGATTCAGCAAAACTGGCAAATGCTCAGATTTGGAGAATAGCCTCAACTTGGGGTGGGCTTTGTATAAAACCCGACAGCCGTGTCATATTACACGACCTGCGTATACCGTTCCGCCACCCCTGGTTAGAGAATCCAGGGGGCAGGATTTGAACCTGCATGTCGTTAGTGGTTTCATAGTTGGCGCCCATCAGCTTGAGCTTGAGTTTCAGCTTGTCTCCAACCCTAAGACTTTTATTCGGTTGTAGGAGAACTCTCCTCCTTTACTTCAACAGGTAGTTGAAAATCGCCTCGCCGTGCTCCTTCTGCGGAGCTTCGACACTGTTGGCTTCTTCTCGGGCGAACTTCACAGCCTTGAGCAGCTTCTGCACGCGCTTCTGGAGCTCCTTCTTTCGACCAGCCGTCGCCGCGCCACTCTGCATCACGGTGGTCCAGGTGCCCACCACTTTGTCCTTGGTGAGGATCTGCGTCTGCGCCGGGTGCTCCGGAGTCGCATCGTACAGCACGATAGGCTCTTCCACCTTCGCCTTCTGCGTGGTTTTGATGGGGTCTGACTTGAACAGACCCGAAGCGCTGTCCATCTCCCAGTTGTAGGCTGGGTCGAGAACGGGCATCGCATCGATGGTGGTGTTCAGATCTACGATCTGCTTCTCGAGAAAAAGCAGGTGCGTCGCGGGAACGCCCACAAGCAACGTCTCACCGTCGACCACAACATCCGCTTTCGCGTGACAGTTCGCGTGGTCCTTCGTAGCTACCGTGTCGATGAGCTCGGTCATGTGCTCTGCGATACCAGCGAGCACCTCGTCCACGTTGGCCTGAACCAGCTGCGTTTTGTCTGTGAGATCCTCCCCGTCGTCATCTTTTTTCTGGTAGGTCTTGGATTGACCCTCGAACATCGTGTGGACCTTCTGGAGCGCATGATATGCACTGGTGATGTGCTTGGTCGCCCGGTTCTTGATGCCCTTTTCTACCGCGATGATCTGGTGTAGTTTTGCAGTCATTTTTCTGTACCTCCGATGATTTTCAGTCTCAGTTTGCTGTGCTCCCTAAATTAGCGAGCGCAGTTCGTTCTGTCAAGTATTTTTGCATGTCATTACTGCATGTTTTATTTTACAGCGTGGGCAGCAGGATTCGAACCTGTAACAGACACGAGGACCTTGATCTCGCCGCTCTGCCATTAGAGCTATGCCCACAAAAATGCGGAAGGCGGGAATTGAACCACACTACCTCCAACATCCGAAGATGCTGGTGCTCTACCAATGAGCTACTTCCGCATAGTCCCGCAGACAGGAATTGAACCTGTATCCACGTTGGCAGTACCTTCCGGGTAATCCCTATGAGGCGCCAACGCCGCTCGTCCTGGAGACCGCTGGTTGCGACGTTGTACACACGCCGCGCGCTGCCAGCAGATCCGTTTTTTGAGCTACTGCGAGAGAAACTGGAGGGGCCAGGAGTCGAACCTGGACGGCCGTTTGGGTTACCCCGATGATACGGTGCTCTCCCCAGAGCTACCCCTCCATAAGTGGTCGGCGTGGTGTCGAACCACGTGCTACGCAAACGTGCGAAGACGTTAGCGAGAGCAGCTCCACAGCCCGACCGAGTCATCTATTTCACCTCCTGCTGGGAAGGTGTACTTGGCATTGATTTGCTTCGACGCCACCACTGCTTCGTGCGCTCCCACCAGGAGGCTTCGAGCTCGCGGATGCGGTCTCTGAGCTTCTGTGCTTCCTGGGCGACCACCTTACGGCTGGCCCACTCCCTTTGTGCGTAGTCGTGGTGCTCCACGAAATCCACCATTCGGAGGAGGGGCAGCGTGCTCAGGTGCTTGCCGCGCACACTCTTGGGGCCCGGCGCGATACCCAGTGCCATGAGTTGGCCTGCGTACTTGCCGTGGGATTCCTCCACACGGTGCACGGGGACGCCCTTGGCTTCGAGCTCATCCGCGAGCGCATGAAGTTGCTTCTCGGTTTCCACTCCGAGCGCGACAGCATATGTTCCAGGTTTTAGCTTACCGTCCGAGCTCTCGCCTGCTGCATGGACGCACTGGGCAAAAGCCAGACCGATAGGGATATCGGTACGGACGATACAGTAATGACAAATGGGATCGGGGGTTTGGGGCTGACTGTCAAGGTAGGCTGCGCATTTTGTGCTCCTTTGTGAGCGTTCTTTGTTTGACCCGTCCAACATAAGGTGCCTACTTCGGCAGGTCAAGCAAAAAAGATAACTTTTTTGTAAGTCATCGCAATTCCAAGTTATACTTTAGCTGGGTAACTCTACAGCCTACCTAGGTTGATTTTCATGCATACACAAATGCTGCACCAAATTCGCTACCAGGATAATGTCTACATCCTTGTCCAGGCTGAAGGTGCTACGCAGAAACAGCTTGAGCGGTTTCTGAGCACCGCGCAGAAGGCGTTCAACCGTCTTGTGCAGAGCAACAGTGCTGCCTCTAAGCTACACGCTCAGGCAATTAAAAAGACCACAGATGAAGCGAAGGCCAAGGCATACTGGACAAAGCATGCTCTAGACATAAAGCCTGTAGCTAAATTCGTCGAACAGTTTAATCTAACAGGGGATAAAGAGAAGTTTCTGCTGACCAAGATCCGCGACGCTGTGTTTGGTAAGGCTACCGAAACTGTTTTGAAAAGCCTCAACGCTTACTTGCAGGCAGCATACATCTCTCAGCGCCGTGAAGAGGCACGTAAGCCAGCGCTCGAGCATGGAATACCGAAGGAAATACTGGAGAAATTCTTTCCCAAGTCCTACGTGTTCGACGTAGCTCCCGATGGTCGAATTACTCGAGAGTTCGAGGTGTACGGCAACGAGAAGAAGACCATCGAAGCTAAGCGGAAATCAATGACAACGCTGCTTGACAAATGGAACACGTTAGCCGCTCGACTGAACAAAGATCTCCAGTCGGAGGATCCTATTGTACGATTGGTAGCGTTGGTCACTTCCATCATCGTGAACACCGGTATTCGTCCTGGTGAGGGTGGTGAGTCCAAGATGAAGGATGACTTTGGTAAGATCATCCGCGATGATGAGGGCAATCAGATCAGGGTGCAAACTGTTGGTGCTACAGGGATCAAGCCCGAGCACATAAACTTTGTGCGCGATGACTTTGCTGTCATCGAGTTTCCAGGAAAAGCTGGAACGCACAATGTTGCAGAGCTCACCGATCCTGTGCTTGTGCGCGCGTTACGTGCACAGTTGGATGAAGTAGCGAAGGGAGTAGCTAGCGACACCGATGTTGTTGCGTTCGTCACTCCCGATGGTCAGCGCGTCACGCCAAAGCGTGTGAATAGTTACTTGCGAAGTATCCTTGGAGAAGGCGTAAGCGCCAGCGATTTCCGTAAACTGAAGGCCACGCAAACATTCTACCTGAACCTCAAACACCGCAAACATGAGCTAGCAGCAGAGCTCAAACGTCTGAAGGGGCTGGCAGAAGAGGACATGCGTAGCAAAGTGGTATCGTTGATAGTTGACCACTTGTTTGAAGCTGCAGAGGCTGCGCAAGAATCCATCAGTCACACCGACCTTGAGACCACTATCGAATACTACATCAGTCCTCGCGTGGCGCTCGATTACCTCAGTAGCAAGGGAATCAACAAGGCGCTCAATAAGGTTGTCGGCAACGGCAGAGAACTTCAGGTTGGGTTTGACCCAATCGACTTTTTTGAAACGGTTACTGGTGGGAGTGCTGCCGCGAAAGCTGCCTCTACCCAGCGCGTTGCAACCACCATGTTTTACTTTGGTGATGAGTTTGTAGATTACAACGTAGACAACGTTATCGAAGAGCTCGAGGAAGATTCTACCAAGTAGAGGAACATCCATGCTGTTTCCTAATATTGTCCAGTATCGCGGCAGAACCTATCGACTTGTTGAAGCCGTTATGCCTGCCAAGGCTGCTGAAGTGAAGATGAATCAGCTGCGTGGTGCGGTTGAGCGTGCCCCGCAGGCGCGGGTGGTCAACTCGGATCAATGGGATCTTGGCGAGGGTGGCATATTGGACATCACCAGCAAAAAGGATGGTGGTTCTCCTATGCTGGTGATGTGGAACCCTATTACCTCAGAGATGTTGATTTCTTCCAGCAAAGACACAAACATCGCACTGCACTCCGATTTGTTCAAGCGGAACCGAGGTAAGCTTAAAGACTACCCGCTTCCACACATACGTGATTGGGTTCGGAGTTCTATTGACTCCTCCACCAAAGAAATCGTGCTGTGGCCATGGGATCCACTTTTCGAGCATGTTGTTTACTTGAACACTCCCCGCGAGCTTACTGAGATGGAGCGCATTCACGCCAAGGGCCTCACGGCCTTCAAGCAAGTCATGACTGACCTGGGAGCAGGCAGCTACAAGTTCCGCACCATAAACCTCTAATTCTCTACCACATCTTGTAAAATATACAGGAAGAGGCAGCGTGGTTGCTGCCTAGGCTCACACTTGTGACTCAACACATACGAAAGGAGACAAGTTATGAGCAAGTCAAAAGAATGGATGGAAGAGCAGCGGCATCACTTGGGCACGTTTTCAACGTTGAATAAATGCTTATCAAATTTTACAGATGATGATAGGCATCAGTATGCTAAGCTGCACAAGGCTATTGCGGCAAAGATGGAGGGAGTGCTTGCACAGATTGACACTGACGAAGCCTACGAAAAATAAGGAAGCGTCGGAAGAGCTCTGCTTCTAAGTTACGCGTGACACGTGCTTGTATGGAATGTGGAGAGGATTTTCTAGTAAAGCATAAGCATGCGAGGTACTGTTCCGACCTGTGTGCTAAGCGAGGTAGTCGTAAAGTAGAGCGCCCATCAAAAGAGGAGTTGCTACGACTGGTTTGGGAGAAACCTACTGTCCAGCTGGCAAAGATTTTCGGAGTTTCTGATACCGCTGTTAAGAAGTGGTGCTTGCAATATGGTGTAGAAAAACCTCCGCGTGGTTATTGGGCACGTAAACGTGCCCAGAGATGAGCCCCTGTAGTTCAGTGGAGTAGAACACCGGTCTTCTAAACCGGAAGTCGCTGGTTCAATCCCAGCCAGGGGTATTTTTAGTTGACACGCTTGTTCCATTGTGGTATCAACAATCGTTAGTGCAACTAGAAACCCACCCGACATGCGGGTTCGAGTCCCGCCGAGGGCTCAGTAATTACAGGAGAGTTAATGCACTACCCTCTTCCAGACCCCAACCTCGAGCAAATCGAAGAAGGTGTCTGGAAATGTAAGAGATGTGGTGGCATTAACTGGTGCAGCTGCCTCGGTGGCGTGGTTGACCCAATCTGTGATTGTGGTCACCTAGCCTTTGATTGCCGGTGTGCTGACATCGACTACCTTGAATCGGAAGACCCCGTTGAGGATGAAGACGAAGATCTCGACTACTACCTCAACCTAGAAAGAGAAGACAGGAAAGAACCATGCCGAGAACTACAAACGAACTAAAGCTTGAAAGTATTAGTTCAACCCATTGGGATGGGCATATATGTAGTTCAAACCGAAAGGAAAAGGCATGGACAAGCAGATCAATTTCGACAACCTGAGGAAGCAGTTCGGGCGCATCGGCGCTCGGCTGGAAACCCAATTCCGCGAGGGGAAGCGGCACCGTCCGTGGTCCTTCGAGGAACGCCAACACCGGTTGAAGGGAGAGGAGCAACGGTGGAGCATCTCCACCGTCGAACCCTTCTCCGCCAACATCCGCACCGATGACAAGGGGGAGCACTTCTCCTTCCTCGTCGGGGACAACTCCAAGTTGCCCACGGAGGCTGCGGAGCTCGTGAAGCTGCAGGTGCTCGACGTGCAGCCCAAGGAGCGCCACCTGGTGCTCCAGGTCGTCACGGGGCAGGGGCGCAACCTGCAGACCGAAAAGATGCTCATGGGGCACGATGAGCGCCACTGGTTCATCGCAGGCGTCCCCAGCGACGTGACCACGGTCAAGCAGGCCAAGGATTCCCTGAAGCCCGCTGAGGTGCAGGCGCTCCAGAAGCAGCAGAAGGTCAAGCGCTCCAAGCGCAACCGGCGCAAGAACGAAACCTTCGTGCGGCAGGGTGAGTGGTTCTTCGTTCCGGAGCCCACCTTCGCTCCCGGCAAGTTCGCCATCATCTCGAAGAACGAGCCGCTGCGGCGCGGGCGCAGCAAGCCCCACGTGGCGCAGGAGGCGTGTCGGGTGGGTGGCAGCACGGTGATGTTCCACCCGCAGCACGCTCCCAACGGTATCTCCATGGACCGCTACAACCGGTTGCGCAACGTGGAGCCTGCGAAGTTCCGCAGCGGCGCCTGGCGGCAGATGACCCGGAACGCGGGAGTGTACGTGCGGGGAACCATCAAGCACACCGACCACAAGACGCTCAAGCTCCGGGTGTGGCACCGCGTGGTCGGAAACGTCGAGCCCCGCATGCAGACGGTCGCCTTCCTCGACTAGAAATCTTCAACAATTAAAGGTACTCTCTAAGTGATTAACCCTCACCAAGGGAGTACTCTATCATGGCAAAGGTGCGTGTGCAGAATCTAACCGCGTACAAGCTGGTAATTCCTCGCCCGCTGAATATGCGTTTGCTAGCTGGGCAAGTAAAAATAGTAGAGGTAATTGACGTAGATCGCACCTTTAACGACCCCCGTATTCAAGCTCTCGTAGGGAGTCACAGTTTGGGATTGTCAATGATCAAGGATGACACTCCCGATACCGGAGCTACACTACCATTCTACACGGCTGCGCAGATACCTAGTGCGTCGGACAATCCAGGCATGATGTTGTACAACATGACTGATTCGATTGTGCTTTATTCAAATGGCACTTCCTGGCTAGCAGCAGAAACTATACCAACCCCTGTCGGTATCCCTTCACCCGCTTCATTGCCTGTGGGTTATTTAGTATGGGAAAGTAGTACGCAGTCTCTTCTTTACAACAGCGGTTCCGCATGGCTACGCAATACAGCAAACGGTGTTGTCAGTCGGCCAAGCCATCTTTTTCCAGCGGCCAATGCTGTACCCGTAGGAACCTTGATGTTCGATGCTGACAACGAACAGCTGAAGCTCAGTGATGGTATGTATTGGCAACGTATCAACAACGTGCAGGATTATGGAACCATCGGAAACCTTCCTGCCATTGCCGACATTGGCTTTGGTGCGTTAGCCTATACCGACCGCGAATCGACCCTGTGGGCACGCATAGGCTCCAATTGGCGCCCTACCACAGGCGTGCTGCGTTTCTACGCCACCTTTGGAGATCTTCCTACTACGGGATGGGGTAACGACGAACGTGGTGCTGTGGCGTATATCAATGATGACCGTACCATCGTAATATGGGATGGGAAGTACTGGCGTTACCCCGTACAAATGCCAGACTACAAAACGACTGATTTGCCTGATGCTTCAAACTACAGTGACGGGCATATGATTCTCAACGGTGATCATATCCAGCCACTCATCTGCTGGGCAGGTAAATGGGAAGGAGCGCAAGCCACTTGTCGTCTATACGCTGCGCTGTCTCGTCCTAAAAATGCAGATGTACCAGAAGGCACTTGCATCTGGAACACTACCAGTAATAAAGCCAACTGGAATATTGGGGGCGCTTGGGTAGATGCTAATGGAACCGTCGACCCGTAACCAATGTTCAGCTACTAGCAAACGGTGAACAATGTCATCTACAGCCAACAAGGTCCCTCGCTATATTCGGGTGCATGGGTGCCTTTACGAGTTAGCAGAAAAACGAACTGCTACCAAGTTTACGAGGGACAACGATGAAGCTGCCCTCATCGATCCCACCAAGATCGAGTTAAGCGGTGAGCAAATAAATGCGTTGGCACGGTCTATCATGGTAGCTTTCGCTTATGCCATGGTGATGAGTGGTGTTAAAACATCAGCAGATCTAAGAGACTACGAAGAAGAAGCGCTGGTACAACAGATACCAAGGCTTCTGCAGAAAATTGCGACAAATAGAAGCGTTTTTGCAAAAGAGATGCGCGACCTCAAAACCCGTGGTCCAGAGAGATACATCAAAGAAATTGGCAGAAGCTTGTCCGCTCTTTAGTCTAGGCAGCTAACATGCGACGGTTAATCTACAGAGGTGCTTTGTACAAAGCGGTTCCAACAACCGTACGGTACAAGAACAGACACTACAGCCTCGTTACAGCATCACGCGCAGAGAAGGAGATGGAACGTCTTTTCCTCGCGCTGTTGCCTGGTACGAAGTTTCAAGATCAAGCGTACGCTGTTGGTGGCTATGTACGTGATGAGGTGATGGGTATCAGCTCGAAGGACTTGGACATCGTTGTTGGCTTTCCAAACGGTGCTGAGGAGCTCGCAAAGTTCATCGCGCAGACGTTCCCTGGTAAGACGTCAACTCCTCGACAGATGGGCAGCTACCCCATCTGGTACATCATGTTCAAGGACGACGTGGGGTACGAAGGGGATGTGTACCGTACTAAGGGAGGGGAGCTCGACATCGCGGACAGTCAGAAGGAGGCCTTCCCAGATCCCGACTCACGCCAGCGTGAAACCTCTTTCGGTACCATTGAAGAAGACGTTGCTCGCAGAGACTTCACCGTCAACATGTTGATGAAGAACCTCTCGACGGGGGAGGTAGTCGACTTTACCGGCACCAGTGTGCAGGATATCAAGGACGGCATCTTGCGGGGGCACCCAGAGGTGCCACTGGACCGCACGTTCACAGATGACCCGCTACGCATGTTACGCCTCGTGCGTTTCATGGTGAAGTATGGGTGGGAGCCTGCGCCAGAAGCAGTTGAAGCGGTGCAGCGCAACGCGCACAGGATTGACATCATCTCTGGTGAGAGGGTGCGTGATGAGCTCACAAAGATCATGCTGTCGGGGAAGTTTTCGACAGCACTACGCTTCATGCAGAAGACGGGACTCCTCAAGCACGTTCTTCCTGAAGTGGAAGCGTTGCGTGGAGTAGAGCAGGCGAAAGAACATCATGCTGAAGGCGATGTGTTCGAGCACACGATGCGCGTGCTCGAGAATGCCAAGCCCACCGTACACGCGCAGTTGGCAGCGCTTCTGCATGATGCAGGCAAGCCTGCTACGCAGAAGTTTATCGAGGACAAGATCCAGTTCTTGGGACACGAGGCAGTGTCGGGTGAGATTGCTGAAGCGGTGTTGCGTCGTTTGAAATTCGACAACAACATGATCAAGAAGGTGCGCTTTCTGGTGGAGAACCACATGCGCCCCACCACGGCCCGACAATGGGGACCTAAGGCTGTACGAAAGTTTGTCCGTGAGGTGGGCGAGCACATCGAAGACCTGCTCGACCTGCACGACGCCGATTCCTCTGGGTCACTGACTCCAGAGGGCGTACCAGCGAAAACAACTGGCCCTGTGCTGCGTAAGAAAATAGAAGAGGTGCAGGAGATACCAGTACGGGCTACCCCTATCCTCAACGGCAACGAGGTCATGGAGATCTTGGGAATCAAGCCCGGTGCAGAGGTGGGCAAAGCGATGCGCTGGTTGCAGGAGAAAGTGGATGACTACGCGGTGGAGGGGAAAGACTTAACACCGGAAGAGGCGAAGCGGCTGCTGAAGGAAGAGTATCACTAGCGGTCGATAATCTACCCAGTTTCTTCTACGCTGGAAGACAGTAGTTTCCCGAAAGCCTTTACGCCTAGTTTCTGCAGCTGCCTCGCACGCTCTCGATCTTCCTCGCTCAAACGTACAAAATATCGGTTGAGTGGCTCCCATTTATAAACAATTAACTTGTTCAAGCCACCGTCGTACAGCCCCCGTACCCAGTCAGCATAATTGGCGTCTGGGTACGTTTGTAGATCTTTTTTGTTACGACTGTGCAGGATGGAGTGAAGGGGTGCATTAACGTCAAGGTCCGAGCCCATCAGTAATTCCGATGTTATCGGATTCCACATGAGGAGCATCGGAGAGCCATCCATCGCGTCAACGGATTTGAGCAGGTCGTTGTGGTTGATCGTCCAGGATTTCTGCATCTTCGGAGGCAGCTTAATCTGGTAGCCTCCTTGCTCTAGACTAGCCAAGGCTTGAGCAACTTGCTCGAGCTTCTGGTTGGCTGGGCGCGCAGGTGGTGCAGCACACCTTAATTTGTAAGAGCGTCCGCGATACACTAAAAATTCAGGCATACTGCACGCATTAAACTGCGTCATGGTAGGGTCTCCATCGAAAAAGTAACCTTCTTTTCCTCTTGACAAAATGGCCTCCCATCTTGTAAAAGGTTTGTAAGGTGCTCGTTGTACTGCAGCAGCGGACACCTTCTGCAGATCCGTCGATCTCGGTGACTGGCGGCGAGTAGCATACCAGCTGGCTGGCACTTAAAAAACCGTGGAGAGCCAGCCCCTGTAGGGTGCCTCGTAAACTGATTAGACCGAGCGGACCCATCTGAAAAATGGGCCCTGTTGTGGCACGGTCAGGAATACAAAAACCGGCCCACGTACTTTGCGGCGTCGGCAAACGGCAAGCCAGCTGGCTCTGACCCAGTTATCGCAGGTTCGAATCCTGCCGCCGCAGCTAACCAACACTGGCGACGTGAGTGTTGGTGAAAGCCGGGAGCACTCCGGAAATTAGCCTCTCGGTTGCTACCTACCTTGAAAAAATAGGTAGGAGTAAAAAAGGGTCGCGTCGTAGGAGAAATGGTAAATACTCCTTAAAAAAGATTTCCTCTACACCCACTTTCGTTGCCAGACGACTCCGTGGGTGGCTCTGGCCGGGTTCCAGATCCCGTCAAAACTGGCGTGGCAGCCAGGCATGCCCAAACCTGGCACGGCCACACTATGGGCTTGTAGCTCACTTGGGAGAGCGCTGCCCTTGCAAGGCAGAGGTAGTCGGTTCGATCCCGACCAGGTCCACTCTTGGCTTCAGTTTGTCCGTGGTTTGCAGAGCCAAGAAACGTGAAAACCACGGTGCGAAGACGGTCACGTAGGACGAGATTTGTTGGTTGGTAATCCTACGAGTAGGGCCCTTCAAGATCAAACATTTTACAAACCGACTAGCCGTTCTTGGAGAGGGCCCCTTCATAAAAAACGGTGAAACATTTTGAAAGGGTCAAAGCAGCAGGTGGAGCTACAGTGTAAGCCTGCTGCATGAGGGTACGGGCGGACACGTTTGCTCCAACCCATGCCCGATTTTAAGGAGCTCACAATGGTTCGTGTGTTTCTCAGTGTTGGTCTCCTGAATTTAGAAAATTCAGGAGGTCAGCAAGATGAGTCGAACGAGAAAAGCACCGCCCAAGGAGCCGAGAGACCTGGAGTGTGAGTGGGACGAATGGTTCTACTTGCGAACGGTTCGTGGGCTACGTTTGCAGGGCTCTGTATCACCACCGAAAAGGTCCGGAGGTTATCTCTGTGATTGGTGTAATAGCCCGAACGGAAAGAGGTACTACAAGCGACTGAAGGCTAAGATGCGGCGCAGAGAAGCTCGAGCTAAGTTGCGTCGTTGGTAAACCTCCTGGGTATATCCCAGGACCTTCCGGGGGCTACGGTCCCCGGACATTTGGGCACAACAGGCCGACGCTGTTACGCTGCACGCTCGGGACGCCGAGATAACGTGCGGGACAGTCGGCGCGTTCCTGGTGAAGCGCGTAAAATTATAGGCACCTAGCGCGGTAAGACCCCTTATAACCGCATGGCGCGAAAGCCGAGTTGGGGTAGTGTGGCTTAGCTTCCTCTGCTTCCCGGTATGGAGCGGCCACATGTTTTGAGGCGTCGGCAAGTGGTAAGCCCCGGGTTTTTGGTACCCGTATTCGGAGGTTCGAATCCTCCCGCCTCAATAAGTACCTGGGTCCACGACGGCGTAGCCTAGATGAGGTCACGGAGTAATCGGGCAGTTTTATGTAAGTCCCGGCCCAGGGCTTTGGGCGATTAACTCAATTGGTAGAGTGTCAGCCTTACAAGCTGGAAGTTACAGGTCCGAGTCCTGTATCGCCCACTCAACCAGGAAAGGAGAAATACCATGAAGCGCTTGTTTGTTATAATCAACCTCTAGCCCTCCCATTTGTGTCCGGTTGGTGGTATGCCAGAGGTAAGCATTCCAGGTTCGTTGGCATCGGCTTGGGGTGTTAAACCGGACAACCTGAGAGTGAACGAGTTGGTCGGGCGGTTGTACAGCCGTCGTGCCGGTTCGACTCCGGTTGGGAATTCCAGTTCGAATCTGGACACTCTCTTATGCTGAACGTTCTGGTGACCCGAAACCGCCCGGGTAGGAGCCTCAGCAGAGCACGTTGCAAACGGGTGTACGTAGCGTGCGTGCAAGCAGTTTTATGCGACGGCAAAGGCAGCCCGTGACACTGGATTGACAGCTTGGGCATTCGCTGTTTTGTAGTGTCCTGCAGCCCTCGCCTGCACCTGTTTAGGTGTGGCGCGTATTTTGATCTGCCCCTGCTTGCACATTGGGCGATTAACTCAGTTGGCAGAGTGTCTGCTCGACGCGCAGAATGTCGGGAGTTCAAATCTCTCATCGCCCATCCACTATGAAAGGAGATTACGATGCCTAAACATTCTTCTACTGGCCCTTCTAGCCACGTTCCAGAAGAGATTCCCAAACCGAGTAGACAAAATCAAGGTAGAGTTCAGTGAGCAGATTTGAAGCCCACGGTCCCGGCCATTCCCTCGCTTATGGTGTCGACCGCATGCCGCTCATCGGTACCTTCCTGCAGGTGTGGGACAACACCGAGTACGACATGCCAGACGGTGACAACATCAAGGAGGATCTTATCAAAGTCTCACCTGAAGTAATCCTCATAATGGCGAAAGCGTACGACATCCCACTCGATCTTAACGCTGTTTATTCCAATCTTGACGCGACCCCCAACCTCGACAAACTGAAAAGACTGGGCGTACTGTAAGCTCCTCTAGCTTTCCTTGACATATTTTTCTGGACGGCGTAAGGTGGGGGCCAGCAACATTACGAAGCATCCAAGAGAGGTGTATTATGCAGTACATTTGGAACGAGATTGTGGAGAAGCTCAGGGAATTCGTTCACAGTACCGGGCACACACAGGTAGTCATTGGGGGATCTGGAGGCATCGATTCCTCTGTAGTAATCTGCCTAGCAGCTGCCGCTTTGGGAAAAGAGAACGTCATGGTAGCGATGATGCCTTCTCCCTACTCGAGCAAGAGTAGCGTGGATGACACTCTTCTTCTCTGCGCCAACTGGGGAATCACAGCAGTCGTGTCCCTTCCAATCACACGTTTGATGGTGGGGTTCAACGAATCACTTGATCACCTCAACGGGATGCTCAGTTCGTTTACTCCATTTCAGCGGGGAACAGGTACGTTCACCAAGGAGAATATTCAGGCGCGCATCCGGATGATTCTCCTGATGGCGATCAGCAACGAGTACCACTGCCTCGTACTGAATACCTGCAACAAGTCTGAGGACTACACGGGCTACTGCACACTCTACGGAGATTCTTGTGGAGCCATCGCTCCCATCGGGGACCTGTATAAGACGGAGGTCTATGAGCTCGCTCGCTGGATCAACAGCAATCCCGACCTTCCCGACATTCCAGAAACTATCATCGAGAAAGCTCCTTCAGCAGAGCTAAGCGATGGACAGCTGGATACCGATAGCCTTCCTCCATACGATGTACTCGACCCGATTCTCAGGTTGTACCTCAACGGGGGTGACGTGAAGACTAACATTGTCTACGAGCCCGCAACAGTAAAGCGTGTCTTCGAGCTTGCGGAAACATCCGCCTACAAACGGGCGCAGTCCGCTCCTGTACTCAAGCTTGGAGGCGGTCGATGATTACCAGTATCCTCGACAACGATCTCTACAAGTTCACGATGCAGCAGGCTGTGCACCGCCTGTACCCTTGGGCTGAAGCTGAGTACACGTTCATCAACCGAGGTGATGCAACCTTCTCTCCTTGGTTTGTAGAGCGTCTGCAAGAGTCCATCGAACAGATGGAGTCTCTACATCTTTCGGAACGTGAAGCCGACTACCTCAGAAAAACCTGCCATTTCTTGTCTCCTGTGTACATTGACTTTCTGCAGTCTTATTGTTTCAACTCTGCTGAGGTTTCTGTTTCTCATTTCCCAAGCGGTACAGATAATGGCACTCTTTCTGTAACGATTAAGGGGCCTTGGTATAGAACTATTCTGTGGGAAGTTCCTCTCATGGCAATGATCAGTTCACTATACTTTCGAGAGGAGGTAGGTAGCCGTAATACTGAGACCAAAGAGCTTACGCAACGCAATCAAGCTAAGGCGCACGCCATTTCTGCAGTTGGTGCTCAGTTGGTCGACTTTGGGACACGACGTCGGTATACTCGATTGAATCAGCGTAAAGTGATCCAAGACCTCCTTTCTGTAGAAGGCTCTCCTCTCATCGGTACAAGCAATGTAGCCTTCGCACAAGAGTTCAACATCAAGCCTATCGGTACACATGCTCACGAGTGGTTTATGTTCCATGGTGCTGTGCATGGTTACCGGATGGCTAACGAAATGGCACTCACCGCCTGGAGTGACGTGTACCATGGTGATCTAGGCATCGCGCTTACCGATACGTACACCACTGATGTGTTCCTGCAATCTTTCGACTCTGTACGCGCTCGTCTATTCGATGGTGTACGCCATGACTCTGGAGATCCCTTCGCGTTCGCGGATAAGATTATCAAGCACTATAGAGAGCTTGGTATCGATCCGCATTCCAAGACTATCGTTTTTTCTGACAGTCTAAACACAGAAAAGGTGGTGGAGCTCCAGCGCTACTGTGCTGGAAAAATCAAGGTGTCCTTCGGTGTTGGAACGCATCTATCCAACGATGTTGGAGTGAAACCGCTCAACATCGTCATCAAGATGACGGCTTGTCGTACTCATCCCAACAATCCATGGCTTCCTACCGTAAAGCTGTCTGACAGTCCTGGTAAACATACAGGACAGAAGACTGATTTAGCCTTGTGTGTGCGGACTGTGTGTGGTCCAGCATACTGAGCCCTTTTTTCTTGACAGCCTTTTCTGGACAATGTAAAGTAGACGCAATGCTGGACAACAACTAGCAGGACGCGTTAAGTGACCTGTGAGTGTGGACGCGTTAAGTGACTACCAGTTGTTGTCGCAGCAGCCTACGGGTTGTGGCCCACTGTAGGGCTTACACAGTGCCAGTGAGCCAAGAGGCGGGCACGCTTCGCTTTTTTGGATGACGCTGTGATAGTTGCAAGCGTGCAAACGGTAGCTCGGTTCCGACTTGGCTATTTGTTTGGGTCACATATTACTAAGCACCACTACTGTGCGAAGAACACACGATTACGAAAGGAGTCTTATTACCATGAAACCCATTCTGATTATCCTCGCCTGTGCTTTCCTGTTTGTGGGTTGTGACAAGCTACTCGGTCAGAAGGAGGAGAAGCCCGATCCCAAGATCGAGT
>Ga0315542_1001011_pt1 | contig 17756 bp, 9 predicted proteins | sample SalMarSW160120MG_FD_202541 | JGI IMG/M metagenome (GOLD analysis project Ga0315542, IMG submission 202541) | Salt marsh sediment microbial communities from the Plum Island Ecosystem LTER, Massachusetts, United States - Salt Marsh Sediment SW1601-20 ...
TCTCCCTGCCCTTGAGCGCAGAGGATGCCCCAAACGTGTACGTCTCCGTGACCATCATCGGACGTGGTGCGGCGGGCGAACCCGAATTTCGCCAGGGCTACCTCAACCTGAATGTGGAACCGGTAGCGGAGACACTGAACGTGTCACTCACCAGCCAACCCCAGCGCGCCGGTCCCGGCGATGAAGTCAATTTTGAGATCCAGGTCAGCGATTCCAGCGGGACTCCGGTCGAAGGCGAATTTTCCCTCTCTGTTGTAGACAAAGCCGTGCTGGCGCTGGCGGATCCCAATTCACCGGATATTCTACCGGCCTTTTACGGGCAGCAGCCACTGGGGGTGCGCACCGCTCTGGCGCTGGCAGCCTACCCGCAGCGCCAGGTCTTCAACGCGCCCGGTTTAGGCGGTGGAGGCGAACAACTGGCGCAAGTAGTGCGCGAGAATTTCCCCGATACTGCCTACTGGAACGCCGAGATCATCACCGGGCCGGATGGCAAAGCCCAGGTGAGCCTGGCATTGCCGGATTCGCTGACCACCTGGCAGGTGGAGCTGCGCGGCCTGACCGCGGACACACGCGTCGGCCAGGCCAGCACCGAACTGGTCACCAGCAAGGAATTGCTGGTACGCCCGGTCGTACCGCGCTTTCTAGTTGTGGGCGATCACACCCAACTGGCAGCCGTTCTACAGAACAACACCTCCAACGAACTGCAAGCTAACGTCTCTCTGCAAGGCAGCGGATTTGATCTGGACGATCCTGGTTCAGCATCCCAGGAGGTGAGCCTGCCCGCCGGTGGTCGCCTGCGGCTGGAATGGTGGGCGACGATCCAGGATGTGCCTGCTGCCGATCTGACTTTCTCCGCCCAGGGCACAGATTCGGCCTCGGGACAGCAGTACCAGGACGCGGCGCGCCCAGACCAGGGCAGCCTGCCGATCTTACACCTGACGGCGCGCCAGACTTACCGCATGGCCGGTACGCTGGACGAAGGCGGTGAGCGCCTGGAACTGGTCAGCTTGCCGCGTTCTTTCGATATTTCCGGAACGGGCAGTCTCGACGTTGATCTGGCTCCTTCCCTGGCGGCCGCCATGACGGATGCCCTGGACGTGCTGGAGCATTTTCCGTATGAAACAACCGAACAGACCCTATCGCGCTTTCTGCCGAACCTGGAGCTTTACCGAGCCCTGCAGCAGTTTGGGGTCGATACCACTTCATTGCAAGATCGCCTGAATCGCACGCTGGAGGCCGGCTTACAGAATCTGAGCGCCCGGCAGAATCAGGATGGTGGCTGGGGTTGGTGGCAGGACAGCCAAAGCGATGGTTATATAACAGCTTATATTTTATTTGGACTGATCCGCGCCCAGGAGGCTGGGGCTAGTGTAAGCGACAGCACGTTGCAAAGAGCGATTGAATATTTGCAGGCCAACGAACAGGAGCCTGACTCCCTGGCAGAAACCTGGCAGCTCGATCGCCTGGCTTTCGAGCAGTTTGCTTTGAGCACAGCCGGGGCAGGCAATGCAAGCATCGTCGATAAGTTGTACCAGATGCGCCAGCAGCTCAATCCCTGGTCTCAGGCACTGCTGGCACTAATACTGGAGCGCTTCACGCCTGGCAGCGAGCCGGCGCGCACATTGATCTCTGATCTGGAAAGTGCGGCCGTGCGCTCCGCCTCCGGTGCGCATTGGGAGCTCAAAGACCCCCAGGCAGCTTCCGGTATCCTGGATGCCGATCAGCAAAACCTGATCTCGCCGCTGGCTAATAGCGCGCTGGTCGTCTATGCTTTAGCCCAGCGCGACCCGGGTTCAACCTTGCTGCCCGATGCCGTGCGATTCTTGATGGCGAACCGCCAGGCGGACGGAAGCTGGGCATCCACCTACAGCACAGCCTGGACATTGATGGCCCTGAGCGAGGTGGTCAAGGGGACTGGCGAGTTGGGTGGAGATTTCTCTTTTGATGCCTCGCTCAACGATGCGCCTCTGGCAAGTGGAGACGCGAACGGGCCCGCGCAGCTTACTCCAGTAACCGCTTCTGTCCCGTTGAGCAATCTGATGCGCGATTATCCCAATGCCCTGAAAATCGAGCGCCAACCCGGACCAGGGCGTCTGTATTACACCGCAGCCCTGGAAGTCAACCGTCCTGTGGCAGATATCGCCCCACTCGACCAGGGGATCAACCTGTCACGCGCCTATTATCCGGCAGACAGCGCCTGCGCAGATGGGGCCTGCGCAGCGATTCAAGCCGCCCAAAACGGGGATCAGATCAGCGTACGCCTGACCCTCAACCTGCCTCACGATGCTTATCACCTGGTAGTGCAGGACTATATCCCGGCCGGAAGCGAAATTCTGGATACCAGTTTGAAGACCAGCCAGATGGGCACAGGACAAACGCCCGCTGCACGGCCCGAATATGACCCGCGCCACCCGTTTGCAAGCGGCTGGGGCTGGTGGTATTTCCACCAGGCGCAGATTTATGATGATCATATTGCCTGGGCTGCGGATTTCCTGCCCGCCGGGACTTATGAATTAACCTATACGCTGGTGCTGGTCCAACCTGGCAGTTACCAGGTTCTGCCCGCACGCGCCTGGCAGTTTTATTTCCCCGAAGTACAGGGCAACAGTGCCGGAAACCTGTTTGAGATCAGGCCATAAGGAAATTATTGGAGCGTGATGCCTGTAAAAAGATCGCTCTCCACCACGCCCGGTTCGGGAGATGGGTAAGCGCGCATAAAACTTTCCTTTTGATCCCCGCGGCGAAGGATCCAGCCCATCAAGCCGCGCGTATTTGTCAGACCGCCCTGGCTCTCATGGCAGTGGGAAGCTTCCACTTTCAATTCTTGTACGCCGGAAATATCGATCGCCGCGTGAATGGGAAAATCCTCCACCGCCAGGGAGGCGAGATCCACATCTTCATTGCGCCCCCATTTATGCGGGTTTTTGCCAAACAGTGGCAGAATGCGAACGGCAAGGCGTAGAAAACGCCTCGAGATGGTGTAAAAATACAATTTCTGCGGTTGGTAAGGTGGCAGACCATCCGCCTCAAACGACTCGTCGCTTGCCAAGGCAAAGGCGCGCAGCGTGGCTTCATGGATCGCAATGTGATCTGGATGGCGATAGCCGCCGATCGGGTCAAAGGTCAACACCACCTTGGGACGGAGCTGGCGAATATACCCCACGATCTTTGCCGCCACTTCGTCCAGTGGCGCGGCGGCCAGCGCCCGGGGATGGTGGTTGTCCTCCGTCCCGGGCATGCCGGAGTCGCGATAATCCAGAAAATGTACACCAGCCAGACCGAGCGTCTGGGCCGCGCAGCGCAGCTCGTGCTCGCGGCGCTCGGCAATTGAGTCGTAGCCCTGCATATATTCCGGATCCACCATACCCACTTCACCGCGCGTAGCACAGATCAGATGCACGGCAGCCCCCTGCCGTGCGTACAAAGCCAGGGTGCCCCCCATTCCAAAGGTCTCATCATCCGGATGAGCCAGCACCGCCAATAAAACCGGTTTTGAATTCGTATTTGTTTCGAAATCCATGATTACCTCCCAATTTCGATAAAAAATCCCCCATCAGTTATACCACCGTCAACGTGCTCCCCATGGAGTCTTTTTCGACCTCGATACGGTTGGGGAAGGCATCTTTAAGCTCATCGATATGCGTGATCACCAGAATCTTGGCAAAATCCGGGCGCACCTGGTTGATCGCCTCGATCAAACGCTGGCGGCCCTGGGCATCCTGGCTGCCAAAGCCCTCATCGATGACCAGGGTCTGCAAGCGAGCGCCTGCCCGCTGTGCCAGGACCTCTGATAACGCCAGGCGAATGGCAAAATTGACTCTAAAAGCTTCCCCGCCCGAAAACATTTCGTAATCGCGCGCGCCCATGCCATCACTGATCTGGATATCCAGGGTCTCTTTCAGGTCGTCGCGGCGCTTATCCTTGTAAGCCGCCTGGGTGATGAAACGCACCGACATATTCCCACCGCTCAAGCGTTCGAGGATTTCGTTGGACTTGGCCTCGATCTGCGGCAGAGCCTGCTCGATCAACAAAGCGGGTACGCCATCCTTGCCAAAGGCGCGCTCCAGTTGTTTGTACTGCCGTACCTGTTGGGAATATTCTTCTTTTTGTGCCTGGAGGCTTTTGCGACGGGTTTTCAAATCGTCTAACACCAGGACTTTCTGTTGGGCCGCGCCCACCTCCAATCGCAGGCGATTCTCCTGCTCCCGCAAACTGAAAAGATTGCGTTCAGCTTCGTGTAGATCAGGCGCCTGGGCTGCGGCTGCAGTAAATGAGGCCGCAGCACGATCGTGTTCTTCACGTTGGCGAGCGACCTCAGTTTGTTGAGCACTAATCTCCCGCTGCAGTTCATCCAGCTCGCGCTCCAGGGGTGCCAGGGCAGCGCGAGCTTTCTCCAACGCACGTACCTGTTCATCAGATGCCCGGCCAGCCTGTTCCGCCCGCCGGACAGCATCGTGCGCAGCGGCGTCATAACCAATTTCCTTTAACTCGGCATCGATCTCCATCAAGCGAGCATGTGCTTCAGGGGCATAGCGCTCTTCTTCCAGGACGCGACGAACTTCATCCAGGCGTTCCGCACCTGTGGATTCCCACTGCGCCTTCTGAACCTCGAACATCTCGAGACGGCTGGAGAACTGCGCCAGGGTCTGGTTCTGGCTGCGCAACAGTGCCTCGGCGCGCCCAAGTTCAGTGATCTCTCTTTCTAACTCGCCCACCCGGCTGTCGGACTGGCGCAGCAAGGTCTGATTGGCGCGGTAGCGATCGCCCATTTCAGTGCCCTGGGTGGTCAGGGTTTCGATCAGATTCTGGCGCTCTTCAGGACTGAGCGGCGCCCCACACAAAGGGCAGAGCGCACCTTCAGCCTCGGCCAGTTGATCGATGCGCTCTTTTAGCTCATCCATTTCCGCCTTGAGATGCGGATTCTCGGCTCGGGCATCTGCCTGGCGCTGGCGGGCAGCCTGCAGCTCACCATCCAACTGAGAGCGTCGCTCCAGTTGCGTTTCGGCCTGCTGAATGGATTGCTGGACGACTTCCATTTTCGCCCGCAGATCCGCTGCAGCCGCCTGGGCATTGTCAAGCTGCTCCTGCTGGGCTCGCAGGGTCTGCAGTTCCTGGGTCAGGCGGGCGCGGGCTGCGTTGATCTCATCGCGCGGCACCTCACGACGTTTCTCCTGCTCACGAAAACGACCGGCTACTTCATCCCAGCGCTCCAGCTCAACACGCTGAGCCTGCCATTCGGCGTAAGCGGCTTCGATCTGTTCCGACCGGGAAACCACTACTGCATAGGCGTCCTTCTCCCGGCAGCGCTGTTCGGCACGCTTATCCAGTTCTTCCATCCGCCGTTCGGCCACTTGAAGCTGGCGTGCCAGGGTGTCGACCAGCTTCTGCTGTTCTGCCAGGCTGGCAGCCACTTTACGGATATTCTCAAGCGACTTTTCCTGAGTCATGCGCTGCTTCGCCAGGCGTTCCAAATCGTCTTCCAGGGTTTTGAGGCGAGTTTTACGTTCATCCTCTTCGTCCAGTTCGACTGAAATTTCGTGCAGACGCCCATCCAGGCCGGCGATTTCCGCCTCAACCATTTTGCGCCGCTCGGAGGCGCGCTGCCGGTAGGTTTCCCAGATTTCCAGGCCGAGAATGCTGCCCAAAATGCGCTTGCGGTCCCCAGGGCGCTGCTGGGTGAACTGGTCAGCCTTGCCTTGCAGAAAGAAGGCTGCATTGACAAAAGTCTCGTAATCCAGGCGCAGGGTCTGCTGGATGCGCGCTTCGGTCTCGCGCAAAGTGCGTTCCGTCAACGCTTTCCAGGATTGTTCCGCCTCCTGAAAGATATGAAATTCCAGCACGGTAGTCTTGTCGCGCGGTTTGGTGCGCTGAACGCGATAAATATTGCTCTCGTAAGCGAATGTCAGGCAAACCTCGGCCGCATCCGATTGGGTGTTGATCAGCGAATCGTCGCGCTTGCGCGCCTGTCCGAATAAGGCCCAGGTGATGGCATCCAGGAGCGAGGATTTACCTGCCCCGTTCGCCCCCGCGATGCAGGCCAGGTCAAAGGTGGTAAAGTCGAGTTCTACGGGTTGGCGATAGGAAAGAAATCCGGAGATAGAGAGTTGAAGCGGGATCATGAGTAAGTTAACGGAAGCATGCTTTGAAAGATAACGGTTTGGTTTACAGGCCGTATACTGCCTTGTAGGGCTTGATTATAACAAATGGGCCTGGCATTGTGCGGCTTCAGGTAAAGGCTCACAATGCCGAGCCCTCCCAAAGTACAAAATATGACCGGATAGGTAGTAAAATACTGCGTATAATTTGGTCAGAAAAAGCCGGGCGACTCGAAGCGGCACCACAAACAGATTGAGAGGATATACCCGATGGATAAATCGCAGTTCTTAAAATTACTCAGAGAATCGAAAACACCATTGTTGGGTGATGGCGCCATGGGCACACTGCTCAACGCGCGTGGGGCTGGCTTTAACGAGTGTTTCGACGCTCTCAATCTGACCCAACCGGAGCTGGTAGCCGATATTCACAGCGCCTATATCGAGGCTGGATCGCAGATCATCCAGACCAACACTTTCGGCGCCAACCGCTACAAGCTCGCCGAACACGGCCTGGAAGACAAGGTGGTTGAGATCAACCGCGCCGGGGCCGAACTGGCTCGCCAGGCCGTGCAGTCAGCCTCCAGGGATGTCCTGGTGGCCGGCGATATCGGGCCCTTGGGCGTCCGCCTGGCTCCCTACGGCCGTGTCCAGCCCGAGCAGGCCCGCCAGGTCTTTGCAGAACAAATCAGTGCCTTGGTGGATGCAAGGGTTGATCTGCTGATCATCGAAACCATCAGCGATTTGCATGAAATTGTCGAAGCCTTGAGGGCTGCGCAGCAGATATGCGACCTGCCTGTGATCGCTTCGATGACCTTTACACGCGACGACCGCACCATTCTGGGAGACGCACCAGTTAAAGTCGCCAGGACGCTGTACGAAGCTGGGGCCGATCTGATTGGCGTGAACTGCTCGGGGGGACCGGCTCAAATCTGGCATATCCTGCGCAAGATGCGCCAGGTCGTGCCCGAAGCGCTCTTCTCCGTGATGCCCAATGCAGGTTGGCCGGAGCAAGTCGGTGGTCGCATCATGTATCCGGCCAACCCCGATTATTTCGGCGAGTACGCAAGGGCCTTTTGCGAAGCGGGAGCCAGCGTGATTGGGGGTTGCTGTGGAACCACTCCTCAGCATATTGCTGCGATGCGCGCTGCTGTCAGCGAGAGTCCTCAAGGCTGCGGTCCTGAGGTTGGAGAACTGACTTTGCCTTCAGACCACCCCGAACGTGCCCAAGCAGAAAAGACACCCTCATTCCTGGCCAGCAAGCTGGCGGGCAAGCAATTCGCCATTTCGGTGGAAATGGACCCGCCGCGCGGTCTTTCTGCCCACAAGTTGTTAGCAGGCGCCAGTCTGCTCGCCGAAGCCGGCGCGGATGTGATCAACGTCGCCGACAGTCCAATGGCGCGCATGCGCATGAGCCCCTGGGCTGTGTGCGAGCTGGTTCATCGCCAGGTTGGCGTGGATACCACCCTGCACTTTCCCACGCGCGGCCGCAATCTGTTGCGCGTCCAGGGCGACTTGCTGGCCGCCCACGCTTTGGGAATCCATAATGTCTTCGTCGTCATGGGCGACCCCACCGCAATCGGAGACTATCCAGACGCCATGGACAATTACGACCTGGTGCCTTCGGGCTTGATTAAGCTGATCAAACAGGGTTTTAACATGGGGGTAGACCACGCTGGTGCGGATATCGGCCAACCGACCTCATTTTTTGTAGGCTGCGCCCTGAATCTTTGCTCCCCTAACCCCAAACGCGAGATCAAGAATCTACGCCGCAAGCTGGATGCCGGGGCCGATTTCATCCTCACCCAGCCGGTCTACCAACCGGAGGCTGCTGAGGCTTTCCTGGAAGGATACAGCCAGCAGTACGGCCCGCTCGAGGTGCCTATTCTGGTAGGCATCCTGCCGCTGTACGGCACCCGGCATGCCTCATTTCTGCACAACGAAGTCCCGGGCATCGACATCCCCAAGGAGATGTTTATGCGCCTGGAAGCGGCCGGGGAGCGCGCACCTTATGAGGGCGTTGAGATCGCCGCGCAATTGATCGCTCGCATGAAGACCTGGGCCAGTGGTGTTTACCTGATGCCGGCCTTCAGCCGCTACGACCTGGCGGCCGAGGTGATCGACCGCTGCCGCTGAAATACTCCGCAAAAAGGCTTGAGCGCCTTTTTGAGTGGGAAAACAAAGCGCCGCATCCTTTCGAAGGGATGCGGCGTGGTTAACCAAAAGTTAAATCGCAGGAGGGATCGGCTCGTCCGGGTCCGATGGACGCGGCTCTTCTGGCTTCGGCGGGGGAGGTGCAGACGGTTCAACCGAAGGAGCCGTGATCACCGTGCTCGCAGCGGGTTGGTTGCGCAGCGTGAAATAACCAACCGCAATTGGGATGGCGATAAAGATCAAGCCCAGGCATAGCCCCACGATGCCTGCCGTAAACGCTGCTTGCGGATTGTTACTGCCGCCGATATCGATATTTGCTCCTGGCACAAAGCTGACCGGGATCGCAATTGCCCCCCAACAGATGCCAAACAATCCAGGGCAACCACACAATAGAGCAGTCGCAACTGTGGCAATAATGCCGGCTGTCCTTTTATCCATAATCTATTCTCCTAAACTGGCTAAGAACTGGAAAGTATGTCCGAGTATATCACCGATTGCGCGAGCTGTTGCCTTGCGGAATCATCACATTTCAACACCTAACTCCGCAGGCGGGCGTCCAATTCCTTCTCCAGGCGGCGGATGATCCGCTGGCGGATCGTGACGACTTCTTCATCGCTTAGTGTATGGTCATCCGCCTGGTAGGTCAGGTTGTACGCCAGGCTCTTTTTGCCGCCTCCGATCTGTTCGCCGCGATAAACGTCGAAGAGTTGTAACCCGGCGAGTGTCTTCCCACCCGCCTGGCGCAGCACTTCTTCCACACGCCCGGCCGGCAGGTTTTCATCCACGATGATCGCCAGATCCTCCAACGCCGGCGGATAGGCGGGCACCGCCTCGACGGCATAACCTTCCGAGACATTTTCCAGAATGGCGTTCAAGTCGAACTCACCTATAAGCAAGGGTGTCTCGGGAAGTTCATAATGCTCGTGCACCAGGGGATTGAGCTCGCCAATTACGCCCAGTTGGCGCTCCCCCAGAACCAGGTGAGCACATTTGCCCGGGTGAAAGGTTGGATCTTCAGCCGGTTCGTAGCGCACCTCCCCCAGGTGCAAAGTTGCGAACAGGCTGTCCAGGATGCCTTTCAAATCGTAGAAATCCAGCGCGGCTGTATCGGCGGCTTGCCAGGAGACCAGTTCGCGTGGTCCGGTCAAGGCGATGGCCAGCCGGGGCAATTCTTCAGGAAGCTCACCTTCCGGCGAAGCCCGGAATACCGGGCCGATCTCGAAGATAGCGATACGAGCGCGCAGGCGAGCATTGCGCTCGACGACCTCCAATACGCTCGAGATCAAGCTCTGGCGCAGCACATCCCGGTCAGTGGTGCTTGGATTTGCCAGACGCACGTAGTCGTCAGGTTCGAGTGGTACATCAACCGGCAGACGGCGCGCTTCGCGCTCGATCGAGGTGATGCGATAATTGACCACCTCCTGCAACCCCAATTCCACCAGCAGGTCTCGCAGGCGTTCCTCACGCTCACGCGGGCGATCGATGTAGACCGGGGGAAGCTCGTCCGCCATCCGGGTTTCAGGCACTCGCTCGTAGCCATAGACGCGGGCAATTTCCTCCAAAAGATCGGCTTTTCCGATCACCCCTTCGCCGATATCCAGGCGATGATCCGGTGTGATAGCCTTCACCACCTGCCCCTGGACGTCAATTGAGAATTCCAGGCTTTCCAGGATCGCAGCAATCTCGCTCACGCTCAGCTCGATCCCCAGCCAGCGCCGGACATCCTGGGGGGTGATCTCTACGCCTGGGTCTTCAGGCGGTAGCGGATAATTATCGACCAGGCCCTGATCGACCACTCCCTCCGCCCAACTGCTCATCAACTGCAGGCCGCGGCGCACGCCGCGCTCCGCCATCGCCGGGTGCACGCCGCGCGAGAAGCGGTAGGCGGCTTCAGAATTCAGGCGCTGAGCCGCAATAGTGCGGCGGATATTGATAAAGTTCCAGGCCGCGCCTTCCAGCAGCACGTTGCGGGTATCCGGATTGACCTCCGATTCGAGGCCGCCCATGACTCCGGCGATCGAAAGCGCCCCGGCGGTATCGGTCACCAGGACGGTAAAATCATCCAGAGCACGCTCGACCTTATCCAGGGTGGTTAAACGCTCTCCTGTCTGCGCGGTGCGGGTGATGATGATAGGGGCTTTACCAGCAGCTCGTTGAACCAGCACATCATAGTCGAAAGCATGCAGCGGCTCGCCGATCTCCAGCATGGCGTAATTGGTGCTGTCGACGATATTATTGATCGGACGCATGCCCGCCAGGCGCAAGCGGCGCTGCACCCAGTACGGGCTGGGCCCGATTTTGACATCCCGCACCAATCCCAGCACAAAGCGCGGGTTGAGTTCGGGATTCTGGATATCGATGGCAACCTGACCTTGTATCGACGGTCCATCCGCTTGAACGTGGTAATCCGGCTGGCGTAGCGATACCCCGGTCAGCGCGGCGATCTCGCGCGCTACCCCCAAGACATTGGCATCACGGGCGATATTGGGCGTGATGGCAATGTCCAACACTGCATCGCCCATATATTCGACCAGCGGCACGCCAACCGGCGCATCCGGATCCAGGATGATCACGCCCTCGTGCTCGTCTGAAATACCAAGCTCCTTTTCCGAACAAATCATGGAATAGGATTCGACGCCGCGAATCTTAGCCGGTTTCAGCGTGGTGACCACCTGGCCCGGCTGGTGGCCATCGTAAAGTCGGGCACCCTCACGAGCGTAAGCCACCTTGAGCGGCGGCTCCAGGGTTCCCTGGCCTTTATAAGGGAACAGATTAGGCGCGCCGGTCAGAACGATATGTTCGCGCTGGCCATCTTCCAGGCGGCAGAGCACCAGGCGGTCGGCATTCGGGTGCGGCATCACTTCGTGGACCACCCCGATGACAATTTTATCCGGCATCCATTCCAGCCCAGAGTACTTGGTTTCGGGTCGCTGGTGAGGGCCGGCGCCTTCATCCGGCATCGCCAGCCCGACATAGCGAATCTCCTCCACCTCCAGCCCGGCCATCGTCAGGCGATGGGCCAGGTCCTCGAGGGGCAGGGTAATTTCAACGAAATCTTTGATCCAGGAAAGAGGAATTTTCATATTAAGTCTCCAAAAAAAGTGATCAGTCAACCAAGGATCAGTGATTAGGATTGATCATCTGGGAAATTCATGTCAAGATCGGACAGATAAGGCACTTTGAGATCATGAGCTTCCAGGTTCTGTCCGGGTTCATTCGCGCCGCGCTTGCTGCGTTTCAGGTAGGCGATGTAACCGCTTAGCATACGGCGCAGTTCTTTGATATCGCTCAATCTCGGGCAACAAGGACAGCACTTCGTGTGCGATAAACCCGGCAAAAGCCAAAGCTCGCTGCCAAACCTGCAACCCTTCCAGCCCTTTTTCCCTCTCCATCACTATCCATCCTTTGCTAATCGGCCGATCACCCGATCACTGTTCACCAATTACTGATCCCTTTAGTCTAAAACTGTTCAAGGAATCGCAGGTCATTAGCCCAGAAATTGCGAATATCTTCGATTCGATGGCGCAGGATGGTGATGCGCTCAGGGCCCATGCCGAAGGCGAAACCGGTGTAGCGTTCGGGGTCGTAGCCGCCGTTCGCCAGCACGACCGGGTGCACCATGCCGCAGCCCAGGATTTCCAGCCAGCCGCTGCGCTTGCACATCGAGCAGCCGGCACCGCCGCAGACGAAACATTCGACATCCATCTCGGCACTCGGCTCGGTGAAGGGGAAGTGCGAGGCGCGAAAACGGGTGCGCACATTTTGGCCGTAAAGGCGACGAGCGAAATTACTCAACGTGCCTTTCAAGTCGCCAAAGGTGATATTTTCCCCGACCGCCAGGCCTTCCACCTGGTTGAACTGCATCTCCGAACGCGCCGTAACCTGCTCGTAGCGGTAGCACATCCCGGGCAGGATAATCCGCACCGGGGGTGGGTTGTCTGGGTTGCTGGCGGAGAACTCGCGCATGGCACGAATCTGTCCCGGGGAGGTATGCGTGCGCATCAAGATCGGGTTATCGCCGCGATCTTTACCTGTATCAATGTAGAACGAATCCTGCATCTCGCGCGCCGGGTGATTGGGCGGGAAGTTCAACAATTGAAAGTTGTACTCGTCCGTCTCCACCTCCCTGCTCCGGTAAACCTGAAAGCCCATCTCGGCAAAGATGCGGTAAATCTCGCGCAAGGTCTGGGTCGCCGGGTGCAGGCGGCCACGATTCAGCGCTCGCCCGGGCAGGGTGACATCCAGGCGCTCTGCCTCCAAAGCACGAAGGACCGCTTCATGGTGCAGAGACTCACTCCTGCCGGCCAGGGCGGCTTCCAAAGCCTGTTTGGCCTGATTCGCCCGCCTGCCGATCACCGGTCGCTCCTGCTTGGGCAGGTTGCCCAGTTGGTCAAAGGTCGCCATTAACGGTGAACTGCGTCCCAGGTGAGCCACTTTCCAGCGCTGGAGTTCATCCTCATCCTGTACTGCTTCCAGTGCAGCCAGCGCGTCTTGCTCGATTTGATCCAGTTGTGCCAGCATACTTCCTCCATTCCAATTGCCTGTGCTATAGCCTGCAATATATGTTATCCCATACAGGCCTTCTGAAAAGCACGGATTAATAAAAAAACACCCCGTCCACTCGAAGGGACGAGATGTGACTCCCGCGGTACCACCCTCATTATCCGCCATAGGCGGATCACTCGATATCACCAACGGCCTGACAAAACAACCAGCGATTGGCTCCCCTGCTAACGCCGGGGCTGCGGTCCAAACTACTGGATCGAAGAAAATTCGACTCGGACTTTTATTCGATCGTTCCCCTGGACGGCTCGGGAGGGAACTTCGACCAGCTTCCGCCGGGCGGGGGTTTCAGTCCATGCCCACCGCCTCCCTGTCGGTTTCGACGAGCAATCTTCGCTCGCCTGGTCTACTTTCCTCCGTCGTAGCCTTTGACGGTGTATTCTTGACCTTTATTATCCTCAAAAAAACATTAATGTCAAGACTTTCACGATACTCTACTAAGTGAAAGCGTGCCTCCCCTTACTTCCTTCTTGATTTGATGTAATAGGAGCTATCAGTAAATCAGCAGGTATGCCCAATCCAGAGTGGAGCCGGCGGATCATTGTTAAAGACAAAGAACGTTTGCGGTTAAAAATCTCTGACACCCGTGCCCTGCTGCCGAGATAAGCTTCCATGTCTTTACGGGTCAGTCCATTCTTCTCCATATAAAATTGGATAACCTCAACCGGGTCATCTGGAGCTGGGATCGGATAGTGTTTTTCTTCATAAGCTTCAACCAGGATGGATAGTAGTTCAAGACGCTCTCCCTCGGGCGAATCAAGATCGGGATCAGCAAACATCAACTTCTCAATCTCTGACAGAACTTGTTCGTAATCCTCTTCTGTATGAATAGGATGGGGATCAATCATGGTTTTACCTCATATTGTAGTGGGATCGATTCGGTCGTATTCTTTATGTGTACCAATAAAGCGAATATAGACGATCCCACCTTTGTAAAATACAACGATTATCAAACGATAATTATTGCCCTTGATATTGAACACAACCCTATTACCCGGCAAAAAACTTGCCGTTGCATAACTGCGCTTTATATCTGCGGTTGTATTCCAATTTGAACGGCGGACATCTCTGTACCAGATCCGCAAAGGCTGCTCAGCGTCAGGATGTATTTCCCAAAACTCACGCAATCTTTTAACAGAGATAACGCGCATAGATTTATTATATCATCTTGTTCCAATTTGGGAACAATTACCACAGACCCTGCTTTACATAATTTCAAGCGACGCCATAAAAAGCCAGTTGCAGATGTCAGTGATGAGCTGCTCTGACTATTGCATACCGGTGGTTCAGGGTTTTCTACAACATTGCTGCTCTATTCAAGACTCTCACACCCGCGTGTACCGGGGTAGATCCGGTCGTGATAGTTAAAATGAGACACAGCGGGCGTTTTTTATTGATCATCCGTAAACGACGCGCTGTGTTCATGTAATTAACCGCAAGATTCACACCGGTACCGAATTACCCTCCTCCTGGACAACAGAGGGCAGAGAAATGTGGGCCTGAACCAAGAGCCATTGATGGTCGCGCTGCTCGAATACGGCAGTCATGCGTATGGGAAACTCGAACTTCTCACCACCGGCTTCACCCTGTCCCAAACCATCGGCCGCCAGCCAGGCTACAGGGCCTGCGGCTGAGATCTGCTGCCAGGTCAGATTGAAAGTCAACGCTTCGGTCTGGGACCAATCCCGTTCGGCCTGAAACCTGATTTGATCCAGGCCAATGCGCTTCTCATCCGCACCGGTGCCATACATGACTTGATCATCGTCCGGCACAAAGATGCTCATCAGCCCTTCAATGTCACGCTTTTGATAATCCTGCATGAATTTGTCCATCACGGCCAGCACCGCCGCTTCCGTCTTCGCATCTGCTTTCATGATTTTGCTCCTTTCTTGAAATACAAATTAGTTGTAATTGATGCTTTCATGATAGGCGCAAATGCGAAGAATGTCGTCAGGGAAAACCCTATAATTCAGATAAATTCAACCCTAATTTTTAATGGATTTTTGAAGCGGTGGATGTGAAGCGTATTCGAAAAGATACAGGGTAACAATTAGCCCGGTTAGCTGTCCCTGGAAAGACTGTCCAGATCCTTTGGAGCCGAAGCCAGGCCTTTATCCACCGCCCAGGCCGCGATCTGGGCGCGCGAAGAAAACCCCAGTTTGGAGAGGATGCGGGTGACGTGTGCTTCAACGGTCTTGATGCTAACCACCAATTCGTCGGCAACCTCCTGGTTGGATAAGCCCTGGGCGACCACAGCAGCTACCTGCCGCTCTCTTCTGGTGAGGCCGCCAAATTCAGTCCTGGCAACCTGGCGTTGAGTCAGTCGCCGGGCTGCAGGGATCATGTCGATGGCTCTGCGGCAGAAATTCTCTCGCAACTCATTATCGGGGATGGTCACGGCCAAGTTTTCAATTATGATCCGCGCCGCTGTGAAGGCTTCTTCTGCTCGACCGGAATCGGCCCTGGCCCGGTAAAGCTCGCCCAGAGCAAGCTGGATACGCCACACCCCCATCCTGACCCCCCGGTCCTGGCAAAGATCCAGGGCGGTTTGCAGGTCGGCTTCTGCCTGCTCCAATCGATCCAGGCGCACCAGAATTTCGGCGCGCAGCAGCAGGATAGTGCCGTGATAGTAGGCCATCGCCCCAAGCCAGTGCGTCCGATCCGGCAGTTCCAGCCCGTTTAGCAACTCAAGAGCCTGAGCCGGGGTCTGGCGGGCCAGGGCCAGCTCCACGCCCGCTTTGACCAGGCTGTAGTCACTGATCGAAACCTGTCCGGAGGGGTGCTCGGGCAAGAGGCTGGCCGCCTCATCCAGGCGACCCAGTAAGAGATCTGCCGAGACCAGGAAACCAGTGGCAAAATTGCTCATAAAGCTGGAACCCACCTGCAGCGCTATGGCTCGACTGATTAGAAAATAGGCCTGAGCCTGCTCCAGTTCCAGCAGCTCGAGATAGATCAGCCCCAGAATCAGGTGCCCCCAGGCCTGCCACTGCAGGTGGTCGATGCCCTGGGCCAGTTCCAGGCCGCTTTGAGCGGTGCGCAGGCCCGCCCCATAGTTTCCCCGGTAAGCCAGCAGGCTGCCCAGGTAGATCAGCGCGTAGGCCTCGCCAGCCCGCCAACCGATTTCGTTTGTTAATTCGACTGCTTCACGCGCTTGCGCCTCATCCAGCGTGTAGTTGGATAACATGGTCAGGCTGGAGGCTAACGTCTGGCGCTCGTTCAACCGGCGTAGAATAGGGATCGCTCGCTGGTAATAGCTCACCGTCTCAAGCGCGTCGCCACACTGGTTGCTGGTCATGGCTAGCAAATCCAACGTGGCGGCAATGCCGGCCTGATCGTCCAAGGCTTCGAAGAGTGCCAGCGCCTCTTTATGATAATCAATAGCCTCGAACGGCCGGCCGCTGTTCATCAACCAGTTACCCAGGCGGTTGAGGCTGTGGCCGGTTGCCACAGGATCATCCATCGAGCGGGCCAGTTCCAGCGCCTGCTGGCAATACTCCCCACTGCGTTCATAGTCGCGGGCGGCCCATAACAGGCCCAGTTCCAGCAAGACCTGCCAGGTAGTTTGTCGATCGCCTGAAACCTTAGCCGCATTCAGGGCGGTCTCATAATCCTGCCTGGCCCGATCGAAGTCCCCCAGCATGTCGTACGCCTGACCCCTCAAGCGATAAAGGGCTGGGGACGGAGACTGAGATAAACGCCCAGCCGCGGCGATGGCGCGCGTAAACTGGTCGGCCGCGGCGTGCGGGGCATAGAGCGCCAATGCCTTTTCGCCAGCCCGTTGGCCGTAATCAAGCGCCTTGTTCCACAGCGCCGCCTCGTAGGCATGGTAGGCCAGTGTTTCCAGTTGAGGCTCGAGCGCTCCGGCATGGATCTGTTCGATGGCTTGAGCCAGCCGGGCGTGCAATGCCTGCCGCTCTCTTGCCAGCAGCCGTCCGTAGAGCGCCGCGCGGGTCAAGGCATGGCGGAAGGAAAATTGTTCGGCGTTCTCTTCGACAACCAGCCGGGCAGCCATCAATTCTTTGACCAGGGCTAACAACTCAGCCTCACCAAGGCCGGTTAACGCTTGCAGCACGCCGAAATCAAAACTCCGTCCACTGACCGCCGCCAGATCGATGAGCCGCCTGGCGGCCGGGCTAACCTGGCTAAGACGCTGCTCGACCAGGCGCTGCACGCTGTCGGGGATATCGATCTGCGATAAAGGTTTCCGCCGCCACTGTTGACCGGCGTAATAAATATCTCCGCTGGCGATCAGCGAGGTACAAATTTCTTCGGCAAAAAAGGGGTTGCCCTCCGTTAGGCCGTAGATCGCCTCCACAAATTCTGCCGAAATACCTGGCGGTTGATCGAGAATCGCCTTAAGCAGTTCCGCCACTTCCGTGCGCGTCAGCGGATCAAGCTGGAACTGCTGTACGATCGGTTCCCGATCCAGGCCGGACAGCAGTTCGACCAATCCTGCCTGGTCATCGACGCTGCGATAGCTTAGCAAGAGGAACAAGGGTTGGGCAGACATACGTCTTGCCAGGTAGAGCAGGAACTCCAGGCTGGCCTGATCGCTCCAGTGCAAATCCTCCACAACGATCAACAGTGGGGCTGTCGCCGCCTGGCGTAATAACAGGCCGGTCAGCGCTTCAAATAAGCGCCTTTTTTCGATCTCAGATTCCAGAGGGGAGGCATTTTGTGGTGCGGAAACCTGAGGAGCCAGCTCAGGCAGCAGTTTGGCCAATTCAACTGCCTGCGGACCCAGGTCGGCGAGAAGGTCAGAGGCAGGATTAGTGGCAAAAAAAGAGCGCAGCATGTCGATCAGCGGTGCGTAAGGAAACGAACGGTCTTGCTCGAAGCAGCGGCCGGAGAGGATCGTGAAACCACTGCCAATCGCCCGGGTGCGGATTTCGGCGATGAGGCGGCTCTTGCCGATCCCGGCTTCGCCGTTGAAGAGCACACACCGTC
>Ga0315542_1001012_pt1 | contig 17747 bp, 12 predicted proteins | sample SalMarSW160120MG_FD_202541 | JGI IMG/M metagenome (GOLD analysis project Ga0315542, IMG submission 202541) | Salt marsh sediment microbial communities from the Plum Island Ecosystem LTER, Massachusetts, United States - Salt Marsh Sediment SW1601-20 ...
TCTCATAACAATAACCGTATCGGTTACTTTTTTTAGTTTTTCCAATCCGACTTGCGCATTCTCCCAACGAATGATTCCTTCATCAGAAAATGGCATAGTAACAATAGCTATGGTCAATATCCCCTGGTTTCGGGCAATATCTGCAATGACAGGTAAAGATCCCGTACCTGTTCCACCACCTAATCCGCAGGTAATAAATAGCATATCAGTTCCTTCAAGAGCAGTCATCAGAATATCCTTGCATTCTTCTGCAGATCGCTCGCCGATTTCGGGATCTCCTCCTGCACCGAGTCCCCCTGTAATATTTTTCCCAATTAGGATTTTTCTATCCGCGTGGCTGGCAAGTAAATCCTGTGCATCCGTATTTACTGCGATTGTATAAATACCTTTTAGTCCGCTTCTTATAAGCCTATTTATTGTATTGTTTCCCCCACCCCCGGCTCCCATGACCGTAATGATAGTGTTGTAAGCATAGATTGATTCAGGGGGAGTATGCAGAGATGCTGCGGACATTTTTTTAGAACTTTTTTTCATCCAAACTATCCTTCCTGAAAGATCTTAATTAATTCCTATTAAAAACAATCAATAATAAAACTTATTTGGTTTTAAGATTATGTTTTCCATTATTTGATTTTTCGTTTAAAAAACGAAAAATCAGATCGCGCAGATCTTTAAATTCAAACGGCTTTTCAATATATCCATATGTTGATGTACGATCGAGAATATCTTTTATTTCACTGGATCCATACGCAGTCATGACAATGATTTTGGTTGAGGGGAACATATCCTTTGCTTTTTTTAATAGAGTCAGTCCATTTCCACCGGGCATGCGGATATCTGTAACCAGTAAATCATATTTCTTCTTTGAAAGCAGATTTAGTGCGCTCTTTCCTGAATTGGTGCACACAACCTCAAAGGTATTCTGATCTTTTAATAAGCCCTTTGAAATACTCCAGGTTAGATCTTCTTCGTCATCAACAATGAGAATTCTTTTTTTTATTTTAATTTTCATAATAATTTAACATTTAAAAGATATGCCTATTAAACAGGCAAAATCCATACCAGGGAAACATTGTCACAATGTTAAGAAATGTTGTGTATGATATAGTTTGCTAAACTCTTTAATAATAAAGAGAAAGAAATGCAGGGGAATTATGTGATTTTGATGATTTCATTTGTTGATATAACTAAAAGGTGGTCAGAAACAATTCACTCGGGAATTTCATAACCTTTTAATTTCTCTCTTAATGTAGAACGCGATATGTCCAGAATTCGGGCGGCCTTTGATTTATTGTTTTTAACGGATTTCAAAACTTCCATGATATGATATCTTTCCATTTCCTGTAAAGACACATTTCCAAAAGAAATTTTGCTTGAAGATACGGGTCTCCTTCCTCCGCCTTCCTGAAGCTCCAAAGGAAGATGTTCTGGCAATAATTGTTCTTCCTGACACAAAATAACCCCTCTTTCGATCACATTTTTAAGTTCTCGAATATTACCCGGCCATTGATAGGCCAATAATAAATTTTCAGTTTCTTTATTTAGTTTCTGTACATTTCTGTTAAAATCTTTATTGAAAGTTTCCAAAAATAATTTAACAAGAATCAGAATGTCTTCCTTTCGTTCCCGTAATGGTTGCAGATTTATTTCCATAACTTTAAGCCGGTAATATAAATCATCTCTGAATTGTTTGTTGTTAACCAGAGTTAAAAGGTCGGTATTTGTTGCAGTAATCACGCGGACATCGATATGGATATCAGTGATACCGCCGATTCTTTTAAATGTTTGAGATTCAATAACACGTAACAGTTTTGGCTGTAATTCGATTTTCATACTTGAGATTTCATCAAGGAAAATCGTACCGCCGTTGGCAAGTTCGAACATTCCTTTTTTTGTGTTTTTGGCATCCGTAAATGACCCTTTTTCATGTCCAAATAGTTCACTTTCCATCAGGTTATCCGGTATTGCGCTACAATTGAGTTTGATAAAAGGCATGTTTGCACGGCTGCTTGATTCATGAACAGCATTTGCAACAAGTTCTTTTCCTGTACCACTTTCTCCCTGTATCAGTACTGAAGTTTTGGGTGTTTGTGCCACAATTTTAATCAAGTCTCTGATTTTGTCTATCGATTCACTTTTTCCATAAATCGCATCCAAGGGATTTTTTTCTTCATGTTCACGTCGTAACCGAACAACTTCCCGCTTGAGTTGATGAACTTCCAAAGCTTTTTTAACCACCAGTTTCAGTTCATCTAATTCAAAAGGTTTCATCAAATAATCATATGCACCTTTTTTCATGGCCTCTATGGCGGGTTTGGCATCACTCATTGCAGTCATCATGATAACAATGCTGTCATTATCGATATCTTTCATTCTTTTCAATGCGACAATTCCATTTATTTTTGGGAGTTTTAAATCCAAGAGAACAAGATCGACCAATTCCTGTTCAAATATCTCAAGTCCTTTTTCACCTGTATTTGCCGAAAATATCTGATAGCCTTCTTTTTTTAATACTTTAGATAATGTAAACGCCATATCTTCATTGTCTTCCACAATAAGTATCTTTGCATCTGTCATTTTTTTTCTCCTGTATGCAAGGTCAATCGAAATGAAGTCCCCTGTCCTAATTCACTTTGTACACGTATTTCTCCCTGATGCTCTTCAATAATTCGATGCACAATTGAAAGTCCCAGGCCCAAACCGCTCGGTTTTGTAGTAAAAAATGGATTGAATATTTCTTCCAGTTTGTACTTATCAATTCCGATACCACTGTCGCGTATGCAAATTTCAATAGATTCAACCGGTCTCCTCCCTGCTTTTTTAGAATGGGGACTTCTGGTTTTATAATTATTTACACTTAGTGGCCTGGCAATCACTTCCAAATTACCGCCTTCCGGCATTGCATCGATTGCGTTCAAAACAAGATTTAACAACACTTGTTGAATTTGTTGAGAATCAATATAAACATCAGGCAATTCTTCTTCAATAGTTTCTTTGTATAAAATTCCCGTATTTTCCATTCTTTTACTGACAAGATGAATCACCTCTCCCAGAATCGCTGCAAACGAATGATGTTTTTTATCCGGTGGCTTCGGTCTTGCATAGGCAAAAAATGTTTTTAATAAATCATTCAATCGATTCACCTGATTGATTATTCTCGTCAGATATTCAATTTTCGGATCTCTGTCTTCAAATTCTTCCATACAAGCTTGAGCTAATGTTTTTATACCGGCCAGAGGATTTTTAATTTCATGGGCAATACCCGAAGCCAAGACTCCTAGAGACGCCAGCCGATCCATCCGAATAACTTCTGACTGCATCTGTTTCAACTGGGTAATATCTCTGAAAGATACAATGGTCCCAACTTTATTTCCCTGATTATCACTTCGGTCAGTTGCAGTAAAGCCGATACATATTTTTTCTCCGCTTCGGATAGTTAATTCCATTTCCCGGCTATACCGAAGTGATTTCGGGGATCGGGGTTTGGATAAAATAACGGTTACTTCTTCGGGTCGGAGAACAGATGATAATTTCTTCCCGATTAAATCTTTTTCCTGCATTCCCAAAATATTGCATCCGCCTGTATTGATAGAGGTTATACTTCCGCTTAAATTGACTGTCAACAAGCCAGCCTCCATACTCTGAATGATACTTTCATTGAAGTTTTTAAGAGTGATGATTTCATTTTCCATTTTTTTCTGATCTGTGATATCCCTGCCTATTCCCATGGCACCAACAATGGATCCCTTTTCGAAAATAGGTGTAATGCTGAAAGAAAGCATGTGTCTGAGTGTGTGCTTCCCTGTAATTTGGGCTTCAAACACCCGCGCACGCCCCTGATGAATCACCTGATAATGTTCCTCGACGATCTCCTGATCTTTATGATCAATTAAAGCAATAAATTTCTTGCCGAGCCATGTTTCTTTCCCGAAACCGGTAAGCGGCGTAAACCGATTATTTAAATAGATAAAATTCCCCTGGTCATCCAGTGTAAAAATAAAATCATTTGCATTTTCCAGTTGATCCCTGTACCAGAATTCTGACCGCCTGACTTCCTGCTGTAGTTCTTGAGTTCGTTTTCGAACATTGTGTGAAAGAACAAGATTATCGACAATTTGATTCAATTCTTCGGCATGAATGGATTTGGAATACCACCCGGTTAATCCATCGTCAAACAGCTTTTTTGCAAGCGGTTCTTGAATTTGACTTTCCGAATAAAATACAAATGGTACCTGTGCATGATTCGAATGGCTTTTTTGATTTTTCAAGTGATAAAATATTTGAGTGCCATCCAAATCATCGGTTTTTAATTCAGAAAAAACAAGGGTCGGATTAATTTGATCAAACAGTTTCAGCGCGTTTTCACCCGAAGAAATCCGAACAACTGAATAACCTTTTTGCTTGAATGCATCGGATAAAAATTTTTCCGATGCCTGATTTCGATCAATCAATAAAATTTTTTGTTTTTGATGCACCGTTTTCATTCACTCACTTTATATCTATAAGTAACATGCCATTAATTTGTTCGACCTGAAAGAGTCGAGTTGCTTCTGGGTAGCGTAAATGTAAAAACTGATCCCACACCCAAGCGGCTTTTAACTGAGATTGTACCACCATGTCTTTCTACAATTTCCTTGGTGAGTGCCAATCCCAGACCCGAACCTTCAACCTCATCATATCCTTCGGTATCGATCACGCGATAAAACTTTTCGAATATATTTGGCAACGCATCTTTAGGAATGCCGTATCCATTGTCAATCACATTGACTATAATCTCGTCTTTGCTTTCCTTAACCTCGATGCCGATTTTAGACCTTTTGGGACTGTACTTGATCGCGTTGTTATACAGATTCTGAAGAACCTGTTCCACCATATCCTGATCACCAAAAGCGAATGATAAATTTTCTTGAATATCCGTAATCGCGCGTATTTCTTTTTTCTCTACCTGCATACGATTGGTTTCTATCACTTGTTGAATAACCTGTTTTATATCAAATGCAGTCATTCTCACTTCCGTTTTTCCGGCTTCGAGTTTGGACAAATCCAGGAATTTGTTAATCAATTCTGTCAACCGGCTTGATTCGGTTTGAATCACTTGTGCATACTCTTTTGACTGGGAATCTTTCAGGTTGGATTCGAGGAGCAACTCGCTGAATCCGAATATAGAAGTTAAGGGTGATTTCAATTCATGAGCCACCATTGACACAAGATCCGTTTTCAGACGGTCCGCTTCACGCTCTTTGGTGACATCCCGAATCACAGTAACAATACCAATAAATTCCTTCTTTTTCCCCTTTACTTTTGATGCATGCGCCTGAAAAACCCGTTCCCGTCTTTCACCAACGACCCTGTAATTAAATTCTTTTGCAGATTTGTCTTTTCCTTGTTTAACTTTTTGAATCAGAGATGCGAAAGTTTCGATTTTCAAACAAGTGTTGATAAGCTTATGGACAACTTCTTTCTCCTTCAGATTGAACCATTTTTCCGCAACCGAATTGACTACCAGGATGCGGTCCTTTGAATCTGTTACTATCAATCCGTCTGCAATGTTGCGAATGATTGTTTCTGTTTTAATCTTTTCATTAATTATTTCACTAACATTGATATTTTGCATGTGATCCATTTCTTCGACCATATAGTTAATTAATTTGGCCAGCTTTTGCATTTCACGATCTTTCTGAACAGGAATTCTCGCCTGGAATCTTCCCCTCCCTACTTCAGTGGCATGAGTAACAAGGTTTTTAACTGGAAAATCAATCCAGCTCGACAATAACAAACTTAAAATGAGAATGAAGATAAAACCACCTTCAATAAAGTATGCCGCATTTTTTCGAAACCACGTATTTCTGTTAGAAAACCTGGGAATATCTTTTCGTAAATTGAATTTCCAGGGAAGGTAAGCAAACGGAATTGAAACAGAAATTCCATTGTCCGTCCAATTCAAACCTGTTTCATGGTTGATTTTAACATTCAAAATCTCTTTTGTGGATGTTTTGAATAAAGTATGATTTGCCTGGTCCTCTATAGCAATAGATTCATCGCTTGATATATGACGTTCGAGAAGTCTTTGTAACCCTTCAACTCTGTATTTACCTTCCAAAATGTGACTCCCGGTTCTATTTTCAAATGAAAGCAGTACCGATATTATCGGATAATCCAATATTCCCTGTGGATAGATTTCACCAATTAACCAGGAGCCATTTTCTGGCAAAAGCTCTGATTTACCAAACAAAAATTTAAAGAGATCCTGACGTTCTTCTTTTTTAAGAAAGGATATTTCTTCTTTACTCCAGAATTCTTTTTGAATCGAACGAATAGATCCCTGCCGGCCTGGATCGTACAAAGCAACGGAAATAAATTCAGAGTTTTCCTTAAGCCATTTTTCGAATAAGTTCTGAGTATCTGAAAAATTTGAATTCATTAAAACGATCAAAGATTTTAATCGATCCACCTTTTGAATGACCCACTTTTCCTCAATTATACGACACAGTGTCTGTGCTTCCGTAAAAACCATATCTTCTATTGCAAGATTCGGATTTCGATCCGAATCTACAGAAATAGTCGATTGCAGCAGAAAAATCAATAAGAAAAAGAATCCCGAAAAGAAAAGAAAAACTTTCCAAAAATTAACTGATCGTATGAAACTGCTTTTTTTCATTTTTTTCTTTTTCAAAAATATACTCCCGGGATATATTTTATCCAATTGCGGTGCAATTTCTGCCACTCTTTTTTGCCTTGTACAGCGCTTTATCGGAAAGCTGTACTAATTCATCTTCATCTTTGGTATCCAATGGGTAGGAAGCAATACCCACACTCATTGTAATACTTCCGGCGTATGATTTTTTTTCATTAGGAAAAGGACATTGTTCTACCAGATTTCTTAATTTTTCCGAAACATTTACAGCTGAATTTTTATCCGTTCCCGGTAGAATGAGCACAAATTCTTCCCCGCCATATCTTGCTAGAAAATCTACTTCACGTATATTCTCATAAAGAAGCCGCGCGAATCGTCTCAGCACTTTGTCTCCGTTTGGATGCCCGAAATTATCGTTGTATTTCTTGAAATGATCGATATCCATCATCAATAGTGAAAATGGGAGTCCGAATCGATCCGACCTGGAACATTCCATATGCAGCTGATTCCGGAAGGAACGGTAGTTATGAAGCCCGGTCAGACCATCTGTAACAGCCATTTGCTTCAGTTTTTTTTGTGTTTTCTCCAATTCATCCACTTTTTGTTGAAGTGTTTCGTGAAGTCGTTTTATTCGTAATAAAGATTTTATTCGAGTTAACAGTTCAATACGGTTAAAAGGTTTTGCAATAAAATCATCAGCTCCGACTTCACTGCCCTTTATTCTTTCGTCGTTTCCTCTCAAGGCTGTGACCAAAATCACAGGAATGAAATAGGTTTCTCTGGATTCTTTCAGGTATTTGCAAACTTCAAAACCATTCATTTTGGGTAGCATGACGTCAAGGATAACCGCACTGGGTGGATCAAATTTGACCATTTGAATCGCTTCTTCCCCACTTTTGGCAATGATTACTTCATATCCTGCCGACTTTAAATAGGTATGCAACAAAAGGCGATTGCTTGTTTCGTCATCAACAATGAGAATGACTTCTCGTCTATTTATTTTTTTCAATGATTGATTCAGCGGATTGATTTCCAATTGTTTTAAATTCCTAACTGTTCAATTTTTTATAAGCGACATCCAGATTTCTTGCAGCAACTGCTTCATTAAGTCTGGAAACGGGTGTTGTCAAGGGTGCATTTTTAAGCAGATCAGGATGTGTTTCGACTTCACGGGCAATTGAAATCATCGCATTGGCAAAATCGTCCAATGTTTCTTTCGATTCTGTTTCTGTCGGTTCGATCATCATCGCCTCATGCACAATTAAAGGGAAATAGACGGTGGGAGCATGAAATCCATGATCCAGTATTCGTTTGGCAATATCCAGTGTTTTAATCCCTTTTTCCTTCTGACGGTCACCTGAAAGAACAAATTCATGCATGTGATGTTGTTTGTGGGGCAAATCATAATACGGCATCAATTTATGCATGAGGTAGTTGGCATTCAAGATCGCATTTTCACTTGCTTTTCTGAGGCCACGGGCTCCCAGCATTCGAATATAGATATAGGCACGAACCAGGATACTGAAATTTCCATAAAATCCCTGAATTTTTCCAATGGAGTGAGGTCTATCGTAATCGAACAAATATTTATCCTCTTTTTTGATAAGCATGGGGACAGGAAGAAACCGGCTCAGATCAGCTTTTACGCCGATGGGTCCACTCCCCGGCCCACCGCCGCCATGCGGCGTGGAAAATGTTTTATGAAGATTGAAATGGACAATATCAAATCCGATATCACCGGGGCGCACAATACCTAGCAGCGCATTGAGATTGGCCCCGTCCATGTAAAGCAACGCATCGATATCGTGAACAAGGCGGGCAATTTCGGCAATTTGGGATTCGAAAAGACCGAGTGTGTTCGGATTGGTAAGCATGACACCCGCGACATCCTCATTCAAACTGGATTTCAGTTGCTGAATATCCACGAGGCCCCCAGGAGTGGATTTGATCTGCACAGTCTCATAGCCTGTGATTGTTGCACTTGCCGGGTTGGTACCATGTGCCGAATCTGGAAGAACAATTCTTTTTCTGGGATTGCCCCGGCTGTCATGATACGCACGTATAATCTTGAGACCAGTCATTTCACCGTGAGCGCCCGCTGCTGGCTGCAGAGTGACTGCATCCATTCCTGCAATTTCACAAAGATAATCGGACAGTTCTCCCATGATCTGCAAGGCACCCGGAATCAGGTTCTCTTTTTGAAAGGGATGTAAATTCATCAAACCGTTTAATCCGGCCAGGGTTTCGTTAATTTTCGGATTGTATTTCATTGTACAGGAGCCGAGCGGATAAAATCCCTTGTCCACATGGTGGTTCATAACAGAAAGATGATGATAATGTCGAATCACATCTAGTTCACTCATTTCTGGTAGTTCTGGCGGGACAGTTCTTTTAAATTTTTCAGGAATCAGATCCTCGACATCAATTTCTTGTACGTCCAGCATGGGCAATGAATGTCCGATTCGTCCTTCCGAACTAATTTCAAATAAAAGAGGTTCAGGCATAAAAACTCTCCGCGTATTTTAAATGAATCAAATAGTTAAAATTTTGAGATTGATCTACAGTCACCATATAAAAAACAATAGACTCTCTAATATACTCTTTAAAATTCTACGTTTATTCCTCATGTTGAAATTAAGAGTATTTTTTCATTTGATAAATTAAGAATAAAATGGACGATTTTCAACCACTATTTTTTTATAAATTATTTATATTTATACCTGCGATTTTTAAAAATAGAAAGAAATAAAAATGTACAGCAAAAAAAAGACCTTCAAAATTGAAGGTCTTTTAAATTTATCATTATTTTTGTCTAAACATTTGCAGCATCCCAATCGGATTTCTTTACAAATTTGGTTAAATTTCTCCCGTCAGATGTTTTTCCCCGGAACGCATATCTTTCTCTCCCCGCTTTTCCGTACTTTACTTTCTGGGTAACTTCTGCTTCCACTTTCTTTCTTGTCTTAACATCAAAAAAAACTGATTTCATCCCGCGCCTCCTTTTTTAAGGGTAATCTCTCCCGTTTTAATAAAATTGTATTACACACCCACCTGAGGCAACATGATTGAGAGATTTATTTGCTGATAATTAAGATTTAGGTGATCCAAATGATTTCCAATATAATAAATTAATTGGCAAATATCAACGAAAAACAATAGATAAAATACTGTTATTTAAAAACTGATTCTAAAGAAACTGAGTGATTTCAGATGATAACAACCAGAACTTTAGCAGAATGATTTTCCATAGCCTGCAACGCATGTTTGATCTCACAATTAAACATGAGTGAATCTCCAGGCTCGAGAATCAATTCATCTTTATCAATGACCACCTTTAATTTTCCTTCCAACAGATAATGAAATTCCTGACCGGGATGAGAATTGAAATGAAGTTTATCGTTTTTTTCAATAGGTTCGACAGTAACCAGTAACGGCTCAATTTTTTTTTGAACAAAATCAGCACAAAGGCTTTGATAGTCATACTCTTTTATTCTGTCAACCTGAATGCCCTCGTTTTTTCGAACAAGGGCGTACACTTTCTGCTGAGGTTCGTTGCCGGTCAACAATTCACCCAATTCAACATTATATTTTTTTGCAGCGACGTAAAGAAAACTGACCGGAATATCTTCTTCACCAGATTCGTAGTGATCCAGTTCCTCTGCGGTTACACCCAACGCTTCAGCGGCCCATTCAAGGGGCATGTCATTAGATTCCCTGGCCTCCTTCAAACGCGCCGCAATCTGCTGTAAACGTACTGTCATTTTTTAGACTCCATGGATGAAAGTTTTTTTTGTAACATTTTTAAGATTTCGGAGCTCCTAAATATACGAATTTCTCAAATAATTGGCAATAAAACATAAAAAATAAATCAACGTCCCAATTACAACTATTGTTGCACCGGCAGGTGTATTGCATTGATATGAAATATATAATCCTCCAATCATTATGGTAAGCGTAAATAAGATACTGATTGTGATTACTCTGCGAAAATCCTTTGAAAAGATCAAACCGAAACTAGCCGGAAGAACGACAAGCGCAGAAACAAGAACGATTCCCACAATCTTGATACTGACAACAATAATAGTTGCAAAGAAGACAAGCAAAAATGTGTCTAATTTTTGAACCGGAATTCCGCTTATGTTTGCCACTTTTTCATCAAAGGTCATAAATAAAATTTTTTGAAGAAATAGAAGAAGAAAGGGTACAAATAATATAAGAACGATTAAAGCTGAAATCATATCAAATATTGTCACGCCTAAAATATTTCCAAAGAGGTATCCGGCAAGATCGAATGTATATGCCCTTCGCATTGCAATTAAAATGGCGCCCATTGCCATGGAAAATGCAAAGAAAATACCGATCGAAGTATCATAGGAAATATTGCCATACCTGACCATTTTCCCGATAATTAAGGCAGAGAGGATACAAAATACCAGCGAAGTGTAAAAAGGATCGATTCCAATAAATACACCCAGCGCTACTCCTCCGAAGGCTGTATGTGCAATCCCAGCTCCCAAAAAAGCCATTTTACGCATGATTGCGAAAAAGGACAATAACCCGAATAGAATGGCCAGAAGAACACTCATGATCAGAGCATATCGGAAAAATTCCATTGTAAAGAGGTCCATCATCTTCTCTTCTCACACATTTCGCAATTTTTATCATGAAGCACAAAATGCACATTTTTCCCGAATACACGTTCCAGTGCTTCCGAAGGAATGCAATCTTCGGGTTTGCCGTGGAAATGAATTTTACGGTTCAGACACGCGATCTGATCCACAATGCCGGAGACGGCCCCAATATCATGGGAAACCATGAGAATCGTCAGATCTTCCTTGTCTCTGAGTTTTTGCAGCAAGTGATAAAAACGATCCTGGGCCACTGCATCCAATCCTGTTGAAGGTTCATCGAGAATAAGCATTTTTGGTTGAAGCGCCAGAGCACGGGCGATCAATACGCGCTGTTTTTGACCTCCTGAAAGTGTTCCAAAATGATGATGAATCAATTTTTCCATTTCCACTTTTTCGAGGCATTGCATAACGATCTCCCGATCTTTCCCGGTCAAGCGTGTATTCAAGGATTTTAAGGCATAACGCGTCATAGAAACCACATCAAAAACATTGATCGGAAATTTTGGATCGACTTCGACACTCTGGGGCAAATAACCGATCTGGCCATTTTGTTTCATCGTGCTGGGATTTTTATCAAAAACTGTTACAGCGCCTTTATATGGTTCTATAAAACCGAGAATAGTATTGATCAAAGTAGTTTTACCACTGCCGTTGGGACCGACGATGGATACGATCTCACAAGGGTATATGGCCAGAGTAATATCCTCTAAAACAGTTTGATGATTGTATCTTACCCAGACATCTTGAAGTAGAATGATTGGTTTCATTAGATTCTTTTTAGTTATTATTGTCTCAAGGCCTCGGACAATTGCGTGGCATTATAAAGCATTAAATCGATATAGTTCGAACGTCCTGGCTTTTCAGGATTACCGATTGAATCAAGCCGAATTAACCGTCCGTTAATTTCATTTGCAAGAGATTCAGCAGCTTTGCTTTCAAGATTCAATCCAACCACAATAAGCCTGACCTTGTCACTTCTCGCATGTTGAATCATCTCTTTAAACTGCTTTACAGAAGGTTCGTCACCATAACCGTGCTCGATTGTTCCTTCAATATTCAGGCCGTACTCCTTAGCAAAGTAATCCCAGGCCGGATGCCATTGAATGAATTTTTTATCGGGGATATCTGTAAAAAGAGTTTTTATTTTTTTATCCAAATTGAATAATTTTACTTTGTAAATATGATCATTCTTTTTATAGTTTTCACTGTTTTCGGGATCGATATCCGACAAAATCTCTGTGATTATCTGGGCGATTTTGTCTGCATTTTGTATTGAAAGCCAGATATGTGGATTTTTAAGCATTTTTAAATCCATTTTTTTCTTTACTGCCAGACTTTCTTGAATTGTATAAACAACTGTTTTTTTTGGAAGATATTTTTCAATCCATCCGTCAAATTCATGAGAGACACCAATATAAATATCCGCCTGACTTAAATTTCTTACAACGGATGGTTCCGGTTCGTAAGTATGCGGATTGGCAGCGACAGGAACAGTAAAAGCGACATTAACATATGGCACACCAATATTTTGAATAATATCATAAATCGGAAAAATGGAAGTGACCACTTTTAGTTTCTGATGATTCGGTGAGGAAGCGTTACGACACACGATAAACAAAAACACAAATAATTGAAGTATCAACATATATTTTTGCAATCGTCTTGCTATCATTTTATTGTAATTCCAATTTTATTATTTATCCTTCGATCCAGACGTTTTCTTGTCCTAAAATCGTTCGTAAATCAGCAATCAGATCCCTTTTGGGATTAATGCGGAATTTTTTGGATTTCAGAGTTACTTGATTCTCGTCAGTTGTCCTGATTTTCATGTATACCGGAATGGTCCCTGGATATTGATCGAAAACCATTTTAACTCTGTCGATTTGATCGTTTTCCTTGTCCAGTGCGGGGATGTTCATCAGCAGACGCTTGGTAAATTTTTCACGGGTTTCTTCAACAGGAATGATTTCGGATACAATGACAGAACCGATATCTCTCCCGTCTCTGCGGTCAAAAGTTCCCAATACAGCGACAATTTTATCGACTTGAATCAACGAACGAAATTTTTCAAATATCCTTGAAAAAACAATCGCACGGACATTTCCGGAAAAATCTTCAATGGTAAAAAATGCCATGGGATTATCTTTTTTATCAAACATGTTTTTTACATCGGTAATGATTCCGCAAAGCCGCACAGGCTGCCCGTTTTCTGCAGCACCTATTTCTCCAATGACGGGATTTGCAAAAGCATTGATTTCATCCTTAAACTTGAGCAACGGGTGACCGGATTTATAAAATCCAAGAAGTTCTTTTTCTTTTCTTAATTTTTCTCCCTGAGCCCATGGCTCCATTTTGGGCAATTCTGGATAGAAATCATTCTTCAAGGATTCACTTTCAAATATTGAAGTCTGCCCCATCTCTTCTCCTTGTTGACGGGTTTGGGCCAGCTGAATCGCTTTATTTAAAACAGCCATCTTTTGAGCTCTGTTTCCTTCCAGAGAATCCATTGTCCCGGATTGGATCAGACTCTCCAGAACCTTTTTATTCACAAGCCGTAGATTTAAATTTTTACATAAATCAAACAGAGTATTGAATTTTCCGGATTTTTCACGTGCTTCAAGAATAGATTCAATTGCACCTTTTCCAACATTTTTCACAGCGCCCAATCCGAAACGAATCCCTTTTTCGATAGCGTTAAAATCATACACACTTTCATTCACATCGGGCGGCAGAATTTCAATGTTCATCTGTTTACATTCATCAATCAGAATAACAACACGATCCGTATTCCCCATTTCACTGGTCAGGTTCGCAGCCATAAATTCTTTCGGATAATGGGCCTTCAGATAGGCAGTTTGGTACGCTACAATGGAATAACCGGTTGCATGGGATTTATTGAATCCATATCCGGCAAAACGGTCCATCAAATCAAATATGCTGTTAGCCGTATCTTCAGGTATGCCTTTATTTTTTGCACCCTGAACAAAGGCGCTTCTCTGTTCCTGCATGAGATCGAGCCGTTTTTTTCCCATTGCACGTCTCAGTAAATCCGCATCGCCCATGCTGAACCCACCCAATTCACTTGCTATTTTAATAACCTGTTCCTGATACACGATGATTCCGTGAGTTTCTTTTAAAATGGGCTCGAGCAAAGGATGCAAATATTGCACAGGCGTTCGGCCACGTTTCCTATCGATAAAATCATCGATCATTTCCATTGGTCCGGGTCGGTACAGTGCATTCATTGCGGTCAAATCTTCAATCGACTCGGGAACCAACTTCTTTAAATATTCACGCATACCACTGCTTTCAAACTGAAAAACACCCACTGTTTGTCCTTCAGCAAAAATACGATAGGTAGCCGGATCGTCATAGGGAATATTCTCAATATCCAGATGAATTTCATTTTTCTTCAAGATTTTCAGTGTATGGTCAATCACTGTCAATGTGCGCAATCCAAGAAAATCCATTTTCAAAAGGCCTGCTGCTACAAGAGATTTCATATCGTATTGAGTGGTGATATCCGCGGAAGAATCCCCTTTTTGTTTGACACCTTCTTTTCTTGTCGATTTGAATAATGGCACATATTCAGTCAGCTCTCCGGGTGCGATCACTACTCCGGCTGCATGGGTTGAAGCATGCCGTGCCAATCCTTCAAGAACAAGTGAATATTCTATGAGTTTTTTATAGGTTTCGTTTTCCCTGCATTTGGCCTTGAATTCAGGAACTTTTTCCAGAGCAGCATTGATTGTAATCCCAATTTGGTAAGGGATCATTTTTGCAATTTGATCGACTTCATCATATGGAATTTTCAATACTCGTCCAACATCCCGAATAACCGCCCGTGCATTCATGCTTCCGAATGTGATAATTTGAGTTACATTTTTATCGCCATATTTTTTCTTGACATAATCAATAATTTCATCTCGGCGTTCGTAACAAAAATCAATATCAATATCAGGCATTGAAACCCGTTCCGGATTTAAGAATCTCTCAAAAATAAGTCCGTATTTTAAAGGATCAACATTGGTAATACCCAATGCGTAGGAAACAAGACTTCCTGCTGCAGATCCGCGCCCCGGCCCTACAGGAATTCCTTCTTCTTTTGCATGTTTTATAAAATCCATAACAATCAGAAAATATCCGGCATATCCCATCTTTTTAATAACAGAGAGCTCATGCTTCATACGGTGATCGATTTCCGGTGATATGGTTTGAAAACGGGAACGAATGCCTTCATAGGATTTCTTTTCTAAAAAATCATCCAGGGAATATGCATCTTCTTTTTCAGGAATATGAAAACTGGGCAAATGTAATGTATCAAAATCAAGAACAAGATGACATTTTTCAGCAATCTCCATGCTTGTCGAAAGGACTTCAGGTCTCTCTTTAAAAAGAGAAGCCATCTCATCCGGAGATTTAAAATAGATTTGATTGGTTCCAAACCGCATACGATTCGGGTCATCTACATCTCTATTTGTTTGTAGACACAGCAGAACATCATGCGCGTCACAGTGTTCCTTTTTTAAATAATGCGTATCATTCGTTGCTACAACAGGAACGCCTAATTTCTTGGAAATTTCCAAAAGACCTTTGACCGCTTTCTTCTCTTCTTCAATGCCATGATCTTGTATTTCAAGATAAAAATTATCGCCAAATACATCTTTATAATACGAAGCTACGTCGATAGCCCCTTGATAGTCATCATGAATTAATTTGTACGGAATTTCGCCTTTGATGCAGCTTGACAAAACAATCAATCCTTCTGAATGCTTTTGAAGTACTTCTTTATCAATTCTGGGTTTGTAATAAAATCCCTCCAGATAGCCAATTGAGCTCAGTTTCATCAGATTTTTATATCCGTCCATATTTCTTGCTAAAATAATGAGATGAAACGCAGTCTCACCGTCTGCTTTTCCACCGCTTTTTTCGGTTCTTGATCGTGGAGCGATATATGCTTCCATTCCAATAATCGGTTTGATGCCGGCTTTCATCGCTTCTTTATAGAAAGAAATCACACCAAACATATTTCCGTGATCCGTGATGGCCAATGCTTTCATGCCGAATTTTTTTGCAGTATCAACCAAATCGGGAATACGGCAGGCCCCGTCCAGTAGACTGTAATAAGTGTGATTATGTAAATGGATAAATTCGGTCATATTAATTCTATTTAAAAATTGATATATAAAACACTCGAATTGTGTTAACAAATAGATTGGATTACACGATTAGCTGTTCCTGATCCCTGTAAATTTCTGCTCCCAACAGTTTCAATTTTTCTTCGATTCTTTCATAACCCCTATCGATATGATAAACTCTGGAAATGTGCGTTTTACCTTTTGCGATTAGGCCAGCTAAAATTAAAGAAGCACTTGCCCTTAAATCCGTGGACATCACAGGTGCCCCTGAAAGATATTGCACACCTTTCACAACTGCGACATTGTGATCAAGTGTGATATTTGCGCCCAACCGTTTCAATTCGGCTACATGTGTGAACCGGTCTTCAAATATATTATCCGTAATAATGGATGATCCGTTTGCAATGCTCATCAAAACCATCCACTGTGCCTGCATATCAGTGGGAAAACCCGGATAAACAGCAGTGGTTACATCAATTGGATGGATTTGCTCATTGGACTTGATATGGATCCAATCTGGACCTTCCTCTATCTCTGCACCTGTATCGCGGAGTTTATTGATAATGGAAGACAAAAAAAGCGGTTGTGTTTTTTCGAGACGAATATCTCCACCTGTGATATGCCCTGCAATGAGAAAAGTCCCGGATTCAATGCGGTCGGAAATGATGGCTTCATCCACTGCCTCCAGTGTTTCCACACCTTCAATTTCAAGTCGTTCCGTTCCGATACCATTGATTTCCGCTCCCATTTTTTTAAGGAACATCTCAAGTGAAGTAATCTCCGGCTCTTTGGCTGCATTCTCGATCAATGTGGTTCCTTTGGCAAGTACAGCCGCCATAAGAATGTTTCCAGTGGCACCGACACTCGGAATATCCAGTGTAATTTTTGCCCCTTTCAGGCGTTTTGCCTTTGCGACAATGTATCCATTTTGAATTTCTACCTTTGCGCCCAGCTTTTTTAAGCCTTCAATATGCAGATTTACCGGTCTGGGCCCCCATGCACAGCCTCCCGGAAGCGATACTTTCCCGTAACCAAACCGGCTTACAAGCGGTCCCAGCACATAAATGGAAGCCCGCATTGTTTTTACCAGATCGTATGGCGCTTCGAAATTATGAGAAGATCCCGTCTTTATTAAAAGTGAATGATTTTCAAACTGAACATCGGAACCAATACTATCGAGAAGGCTTGCCATTGTTTTGACATCTTTTAAAACAGGAACATTATCAAGATTGTAAGTTCCATCGGCAAGAAGTGTAGCGGCCATGATGGGCAGAACCGCATTTTTTGCACCGCTGATATGTACAGTCCCCTGTAACCGTTTTCCGCCTGTAACAACAATTCTAT
>Ga0315542_1001013_pt1 | contig 17745 bp, 15 predicted proteins | sample SalMarSW160120MG_FD_202541 | JGI IMG/M metagenome (GOLD analysis project Ga0315542, IMG submission 202541) | Salt marsh sediment microbial communities from the Plum Island Ecosystem LTER, Massachusetts, United States - Salt Marsh Sediment SW1601-20 ...
AGGACCATCCGGACCTGCGCCGGCTGCTGTTGCCCGAGGACTTCGAGGGGCATGCGCTTCGGAAGGACTTCCCCTTGGGGGAGACGCCCACGCTCTTCAACGAAGGCCGTTTCCTCGACCCGGCGGCCTTCCGGGCCGGCCTGGTAGGCGGTGATGCCGGCCTGACGCAGTGGCGGGGCGGGGCTCGCAAGGGCACCGTGAGCGAGCAGCCGAGCGATCAGGGCGCCGGAATGCAGGGCAAAGAAGGGGGCAAGCCGTGAGCGTCAAGGACCTCGGCCATGCCGCCACCGTCACGCGCCAGGAGCAGCACGGCGCGTTCGACACCAAGTACATGCGCATCAACGTCGGCCCGCAGCACCCCAGCACCCACGGAGTGCTACGGCTGGTGGTCGACCTCGACGGCGAGCAGATCGTTGCGCTCAAGCCTCAGATCGGGTATCTCCACACCGGCTTCGAGAAGACGATGGAGAACCGGACCTACCAGCAGGGCGTCACCTACACCAATCGCATGGACTACGTGACGGGCTTCACCCACGACCTCGCCTACGTGCTGTCGGTGGAGAAGCTGCTCGACGCCCGCGTGCCCGAGCGTGCCCAGCGCATCCGGGTGGCGCTGGTGGAGCTCAACCGCATCGCCAGCCATCTGATCTTCGTCGGCACGGGGCTGCTCGACATGGGGGCCCTGACGCCGTTCTTCTACACCATGCGGGAGCGCGAGCAGATCCTCGACCTGTTCGAGATGGTCAGCGGCGTGCGCATGAACTACGGCTACTTCCGCGTCGGCGGGCTTTCCCGCGACGTGCCGGATGACTTCGTACCCGCCACGCGCGCGTTCCTGGACAGCTTCCCCAAGATGATCGATCAGTACGTGCGCTTGTTCGGCAACAACGACATCTTCCTGCAGCGCACCAAGGGCGTCGGCATCCTGCCGGCCGAGACGGCGCTCGACTACGGCCTCACGGGCCCGAGTCTGCGCGCCAGCGGCGTGCCGATGGACCTCCGCAAGAGTGTTCCCTACAGCGGCTACGAGGACTACGACTTTAACGTCCCGACCTATAAGGAGGGCGACCTCCTGAGCCGTCTGAGGATCCGCATCGACGAGATGCGCGAGAGCCTGAAGATCGTGCGTCAGGCGATCGACCGGCTGGAGCCGGGCCCGATCAGGGACCCCGACCGCCGCATCAGCCTGCCACCTCGAAGCGAGCTCGAGAACTCGATGGAGGCGGTGATCTTCCACTTCAAGCTCGTCACCGAGGGCTTCCACCCGCCGCGCGGCGAGGTCTACGTGGCCACCGAGTCGGCGCGTGGCGAGCTCGGCTACTACATCGTCAGCGACGGCGGCTCGATGCCCTACCGGGTCAAGATCCGGGTTCCGAGCCTGATCAACCTGCAGTCGCTGGAGCCGGCCTGCCTCGGTGGCCTGTTCGCAGACATGGTCATGAACATCGCCAGTCTCGACCCGGTCCTGGGAGACGTGGACAAGTGAGGCGTCCAACGAGGTCGTGGTCCGCCGCGCACCGGCCGGCGGCAGAGGGCGCTGTGAGGAACGAACATGGTTGAGCTCGACACCATTCCGCCCTTCTTCGCCGACAAGCAGGAGCTCCTTGGCGAGATCCTCGGGCGCTATCCCGAGTACGGCAGGCGCAGCGCGGTGATGCCGCTGCTGTGGGAGGTCCAGAACGCGGAGCGTCACGTCAGCGAGGCTCGCATCGCGGAGATCGCCGAGATCGTGGGCATCCACGCGACCGAGGTCAAGGGCGTGATGAGCTTCTATCACGAGTACCACGGCGAGCCGGTGGGGCGGTACCACCTCCAGGTGTGCTCCACGCTCTCGTGCTCGCTGGTCGGTAGCGACGAGCTCTACGACCACCTGGTCGAGAAGCTGGGCATCGTCAACGGCGAGACCGACGACGAGGGTCACTTCAGCATCCAGAAGGTTGAATGCCTCGGTTCGTGCGGCACCGGCCCGGTGCTCCAGGTCAATGACACCTACTACGAGCGCGTCACGCGCTCCCGCTGCGACGAGTTGATCGAAGCGCTGAAGCGCGACGACATGCCGGAGCCTTGGCGCGAGCGCGGCGGCGACAACGAGGGGGCCGAGAAGGCCGACTTCCTCGGCGAGGCGCCGGTACGCGGTGCCGGCGCTGGAGAGGGGGAGGGCTCATGAGCGACGTCGCTGACGCGCCGGAGGCCGCCCGGCCCATCACCAGTCGGCGCGACCCCCGCTACGAGGTGGTGATGTACCGCCACGTGGGTATCGAGGGCGCGTGGACGCTCGACTACTACCGCTCGCACGGAGGCTACGAGGCCGCCCGCAAGGCGCTCACGGAGATGTCGCCGAGCGAGGTCATCGACGAAGTCAAGGCCTCCAAGCTCCGCGGCCGCGGCGGTGCGGGGTTCCCGACCGGCGTGAAGTGGTCGTTCATGCCGCCCGTGGACGGACGCCAGCGCCTGCTGGTGGTGAACGCCGACGAGTCGGAGCCGGGCTCGTTCAAGGACCGCTACATCATGGAGGACGATCCCCATCAGCTCATCGAGGGGATGATCATCGGCTGCTACGCGATCCAGGCGACCAAGGCGATGATCTACATACGCGGGGAGTACGTGAAAGGGTACCGTCGGCTGGTCGACGCCGTCCGGGAGGCCCGCGAGGCCGGCATCCTCGGCAAGAACGTGCTCGGCACCGACGTCGAGGTCGACATCACGGTGCACCGCGGCGCCGGCGCCTACATCTGTGGTGAGGAAACGGCCCTGATGAACTCGCTGGAGGGGCTTCGCGGGAACCCGCGGTTGAAGCCTCCCTTCCCGGCGCAGGCGGGCGTCTATGGCCTGCCTACCACCATCAACAACGTCACCACCATGACCAGCGTGGTGCACATCCTGACGCGGGGTGCAGCGTGGTTCGCATCGATGGGCACCGAGGACAGCAAGGGCACCAAGCTCTACCAGATCAGTGGCCCCGTGACGCGGCCGGGTGTCTACGAGCTTCCCATGGGCGCCAGCTTCCGCGAGCTCATCTACGATCTTGCAGGCGGCCCCAGGGGCGAGGCCAAGGGCTTCTTCCCGGGCGGCTCATCGACACCTCCGCTGCCGTGGCGCGACGAGTATCTCGACCTGCCCATGACCTACGACGGCCTGGCGAAGGCCGGCTCCATGCTCGGCACCGGCGGGGTCATCGTCATCCCCAAGGAGAAGGACATCGTCGACGCCATGTACAACGTGGTGCGCTTCTACGCCGACGAGTCGTGCGGTAAGTGCACGCCGTGCCGTGAAGGCATCTCCACCTGGCTGCCGAAGATGTACCAGAAGCTGCTGGCGGGTCTCGGCACCCGCGAAGATCTCGACCTGATGGAGGAGATGGTGCGCAACACCAGGGGCACCGCGTTCTGCCCGCTGGCCGACGCCTGTGCGATGCCGGTCCAGGCCAGCTTCAAGTGGTTCAGGGACGAGTACGAGTACCTGGTCGACCACGGCCGGCCCATGTACACCAAGACCGACTGGTGGCAAGCATGAAGGTCCATATCAACGACGTGTCGATGGACTTCCCGCAAGGGACCAGCGTGATCGATGCCATCTTCGCCGCGGGCTACGACGTGCCCTACTTCTGCAGCCAGGAGTACATGTCGCCGATCGGCGCCTGTCGCATGTGCCTGGCCCGCATCGGTGCGCCCCGGAAGGACCGCGACGGCAACTGGATCCTCGACGAGGAGACCGGGGAGCCGAAGATCTTCTACTTCCCGAACATGATGGCGACCTGCACCACCCAGGTCATGGAAGGGATGGTCGTCGACACCCTTTCCGAGGACGTCAAACGCGTTCAGAACGGGATGGTGGAGTTCACTCTCATCAACCACCCGCTCGATTGCCCGGTCTGCGACAAGGGCGGCGCCTGCGAGTTGCAGGACCGGGCCTACGAGTACGGCAGCGGCTTGAGCCGCTTCGACTTCGACAAGCGCCACCAGGAGAAGCACCACCCGCTGTCCGAGCTCATCACGCTCGATCGTGAGCGCTGCATCCACTGCAAGCGCTGCGTGCGCTACTTCGAGGAGGTCCCCGGCGACTCGGTGCTCGACTTCATCGAGCGGGGCGGGCATACCTACATCGGTACGCTCGATCCGGGGCTTCCCAGCAACTTCACCGGCAACATCACCGACATCTGTCCGGTGGGCGCGTTGCTCGACACCACCAGCCGCTTCCGCGGCCGCAACTGGGAGTACGAGCACACCCGCTCCACGGCCATGGACGACGCTTCCGGCAGCGCCATCATCGTCGACGGACGCACCGGCCGGATCGAGCGCATCAAGGCGGCGCTCCACCCCGAGGTGAACAAGACCTGGATCGACGACGGAACGCGCTTCGGCCACGAGTACGTCGATGCCGAGGACCGGCTGCACGCGCCCATGATCCGCAAGGACGGCGAGCTGCAGGCCGTCACCTGGGAAGAGGCCGCGGCGACCATCCGCGACCGGCTCTCCGGGCTCAGCGGCAAGGACATCGGCATCGCCATCCGAGCCGACGCGACGCTGGAAGAGGGCGTCGCCGCCAAGGCGCTGGCCGAGGCTCTGGGCACCGGCCAGCTCGACCACGCGCCGCGCCCGGCGGCGTCGGTGGTGCCGCCGCAGAACCCCGCCAGCCTCACCGACCTGGCCACGGCCGATGCCATCGTGGTGTTCGGTGACGTGACCGAGGAGGCTCCGATCGTGGACCTCCGGATCAAGGACGCCCTCAAGGGCGTCACGCCGCCCGAGCTCATGCAGCACGGCGTGCCGATTGCCGACCTGCGACTGAAGGAACACCCGGTGTTCCACCGGGCGAGGCTAACGGTGGCCGCGCCCTACCGGGTCGATCTGATGAAGCACGCAGGCCGCGCGTTGCAGTACCCGGCGGGCGGCGAAGCCGCGTTGCTCGCGGCGCTGCAGGCGGTGGCGGAGGCCGAGGGCGAGCCCGAGCTCGATGAGAGCCAGCGGGCCGCGCTCGGCATGAGCGTGCAAGAGGCGACCGCGCTGGTGAAGGGCCTACGGGAAGCCGACAAGGCGGTGCTCGTCTACGGGGGGTTCGTGCTGGCTACGCGCGAAGCCGCGAGTGCGGCCGCAGCGTTCGGCAAGGCGATCGACGCCAAGCTGATGATCGTCGGGCCCATGGCCGACAGCTACGGGCTCGAGCTGCTCGGTGTCGGCCCCAGCCACGAGCGCTACGCCTACCCGGCCATGCTCCAGGACTCGCGCGCCCTGATCCTGTCCAACCTCGATCCCGCCCAGGACCCCGACGTCCGGGCGCAGCTCGAGCAAAAGGACTTCCTGGTCGTCCACGACCTCTTCCTCACCGAGACGGCGCAGCTCGCCGACGTGGTGCTGCCGGCAAGAAGCGTCTACGAGAAGGACGGAACCGTCGTCAACCTGGAGGGGCGTTTCCTCGGCGTGCATGCTGCGCCGGTCGATGCCGGCGAGGCCGAGGACTTCATCGGAGTGGTGGGAGCGTTGGGTGAGGCGCTCGGGCAGCGCCTCGAGGGCCGGAGCGTACGAAGCGCGCGGCGCGTGCTGCGCAAGCGGTTCGAGCTCGACCCGGCCGAGCTCGGGGCGACCGGGCAGCTCTACCGGCCCAAGGGCCGCACGACCAGCAAGGTGGCCGTCCGAAGCAACGAGGTGGTGGAGGGCAATGTGCTCGTCGTCCCCAGCATGCTTCGCATCGAGTACCTCGAGCGCAACCCGCACCTGAGTCGCCTCAGCGGCGGCGCACGGCTGCGCATGCACCCACAGGATGCCAATCTGCACGGCGTTGCCGATGGCGAGCGGGTCCGCTTGCGCGTCGGTGGCTTGCTGCGGCGTGCCACGGTGCGCGTCGACGGCGCCGTACCGCCCGGCCTACTACTGCTACCCACGCTGCCGGAGCAGCCGGTGGGGCTGGTCTCGGCGGACCTGGCCACGCTGGTGCGTGAGGAAAGCGCGTTGGAGGTGGCCGGATGAACGACCCCCTCTGGGTGACCTTCATCAAGGCGCTGGTCCTGGTTCTGGTGCTGCTCGGCGGGTTCGCGTACATGACGCTGATCGAGCGGCGGTTGCTGGGTGCGTTCCAGCACCGCATCGGTCCCAACCGGGTCGGCCCCTTCGGCTTGCTGCAGCCCATCGCCGACGCCATCAAGGCGATCTTCAAGGAAGACATCATCGTGTCGGCCGCCGACAAGGTCGTATATGTCCTGGCGCCCGGCATCAGCATCATCTTCGCGCTGGTGGCCTTCGGCGCCATCCCGGCCGGCCCGGCCAAGAGCCTGTTCGGCGCCAACCCCTGGGTCATGAACCTGGATGTCGGCGTGCTGTACATCCTGGCCATGACGAGCATCGGCGTGTACGGGATCTTCCTGGGTGGCTGGGCGTCCAACAGCAAGTACTCGCTGCTGGGCAGCCTGCGCTCCAGCGCGCAGATCATCAGCTACGAGCTGGGGATGGGGCTGGCGGTGCTGTCGGTCATCATGATCGGCGGGACGCTCAACCTGCAGAAGCTGGTGGAGCTCAATGTGTGGTCGATCAGCCCATGGTTGTGGCCGGGCCTGGTCATCGCTTTCGTGGCCTTCCTGATCGCCGGCACGGCCGAGATCAACCGCGTGCCGTTCGACCTGCCCGAGGCGGAGCAGGAGCTGGTCGCCGGGTACCAGACCGAGTACACGTCGATCAAGTGGGCGCTGTACCAGATGGCCGAGTACGTCAACATGTTCACCTCGGCGGCTTTCATCAGCACGCTCTTCCTGGGCGGCTGGCGGGCCCCGGGCTTCTTCAATGCCATCATCCCCGGGATGGCGAGCTGGCCGATCGTGTGGCTGGTGGTGAAGATGGCCATCTTCATCTTCCTGTTCATCTGGCTCAAGGCCACCTTCATGCGCCTGCGCTACGACCAGCTCATGCGCTTCGGCTGGCTGTACCTGTTCGAGATCGGGCTGTTCGCGGCGTTGCTCACGGGGGCGGTGATCGCCTTTGTGCTCTGACGCGATGCGGACGTGTGCGTGGAGCGTGCACGACGACCCCGGCACCACGGGAGGTGCGTTCGAATGAGTGTTCTGGACATGGCCAAGGGGATGGGCGTCACGCTCGGGCACCTCTTCAAACGCCCGGTGACCGTCCGTTACCCGGAGCAGCGGGCGCAAGTGAAGGCGCGCTTCCGCGGCCGTCACCACCTGCTGCGGCACCCCGACACCGGCCTGGAGAAGTGCATCGGTTGCAGCCTCTGCGCCGCGGCCTGCCCCGCCTACGCCATCTACGTCGAGGCCGCCGAGAACGACCCCGACAACCCCACCTCGGCGGGCGAGCGCTACGCGAAGATCTACGAGATCAACATGCTGCGCTGCATCTTCTGCGGCTTCTGCGAGGAAGCCTGCCCGACGGGCGCGGTGGTGCTGGGGCACGAGTTCGAGCTCGCCGACTACCGCTACCAGGACTTCGTGTACGCCAAGCCGGACATGCTGGTCGGTACCAAGGGCAGCAAGTGGCAACGCCGCGAGGCCGAGAGGAAGGGCAAGGAGGTCCGCCTCGGGTTCGAGGCCGGGCCGCGCCCGGAGCTGGAAGGCGTGGACTACTGACATGATCGGCTTCATCATCCTTGCCGCCGTGATGCTCGCCGGCGCGCTCGGCGTCGTAACGCTGAGGCAGCCGGTGCATGCGGCCCTTTCGCTGGTGCTGACATTGCTCGCGCTGGCGGTCACCTACGTCACGCTGGAGGCGCACTTCCTGGCGGTCATCCAGGTCATCGTCTACGCGGGCGCCATCATGGTGCTCTTCCTGTTCGTGATCATGCTGCTCAACGTGCAGGGCCAGCAGCCTCCGCCCCACCTGAGCTGGATGCGTCCGCTCGCCTACCTGGCCGCCCTGCTCGCGGCGGTCGGTATCGCCATCACGGCCTTCGTCGACCGCAGCCCGTTGCCGAGCTCCGGGCAGGTGGCCGCCCTCCAGGGCGGGTCCGCCGAGCAGGTCGGCACGCTGCTGTTCAGCCACTACGTGCTGGCGTTCCAGCTCGTCGGCGTGCTCCTGCTCACCGGCATCGTGGGCGCGGTGAGCCTGGCGCAGCGCGGCAACCCGGCCGCGGACGAGGACGAGCGGGCGCGCAGCGCCGCGGACGGCGCCGCTCCGGATCGGGAGCTCAGCCATGGCTGAGATCGCACGAGGGAGGGGTGCGTGATGGTTCCGACGCCCTACTACATCGCGCTCAGCGCGTTGCTTCTGACCATCGGCTCGGTCGGCGTGTTGACCCGGCGGAGCGCCATCATGGTGTTCCTGTCCGTGGAGCTGATGCTCAACGCGGCCAACCTGGCCATCGTGGCATTCGCCCGCCAGTGGAGCGCCCGCGGCGTCGAGTCGGCGCTGTCGGGCCAGGCCGCGGTGTTCATCATCCTGGCCATCGCCGCCGCCGAGGTGGCGGTGGGGCTGGGCATTCTGGTCGCCATCTTCCGCAACCGCGTGAGTACCGATGTCGATGAGCTGTCCGAGGTGAGGCTATGACGCACGTTGTGGCCTGGGCCAGCCTGGCCCCGGTTCTCGCCCTGGCCGGCTCGCTGATCAACGCCTTCTTCGGCCGCAACCTCAAGGAGCCGGCGCCCGGGATCATCGCGAGCCTGGCGGTGGCCGGCGGCTTCGTGCTGGCGGTCCTGGCCTTCATCGGACTGCACGGCAGCGACGCCGGCGTGCAGGTCACATTCTGGCGCTACCTCACGGCGGGCAGCCTGCACCTCGACCTGGGCTTCATGATCGACCGGCTCAGCGTCACGATGATGCTCATCATCACCGGTGTGGGCCTGCTCATCCACATCTACTCGATCGGCTACATGCACGGCGACGACGGCAACAGCCGCTACTTCGCCGAGCTCAACCTGTTCGTCGCCGCGATGCTGGTGCTGGTCATGGCCGACTCCTTCCCGCTGATGTTCATCGGCTGGGAGGGTGTGGGCGTGTGCTCGTACCTGCTCATCAGCTTCTGGTACAAGGACCGCGCCAACCCCGACGCCGGCCGCAAGGCCTTCATCGTCAACCGGGTGGGCGACGTCGGCTTCCTGCTCGCGATGTTCCTCACCTTCAAGGAGTTCGGGACGCTCAACATCGCGGCCGTCAATGCGGCCGCTCCCGCCATGCTCTACGGCTCGGGCGTCCTGACGCTCATCGGTCTGTTCTACCTCCTCGGGGCAACCGGGAAGTCCGCCCAGCTCCCGCTGCAGGTCTGGCTTCCCGACGCCATGGCGGGCCCCACTCCGGTCTCGGCGCTCATCCACGCCGCCACCATGGTCACGGCCGGCGTCTACCTGATCGCCCGCATCGGCGCCATCTACGCCATGGCGCCCGGCGCGGCCGCCACGGTCGCGTGGATCGGCGGGTTGACGGCGTTCGTGGGGGCCTTCGCGGCCTTCGCCCAGACCGACATCAAGAAGATCCTGGCGTACTCGACCATCTCCCAGGTCGGCTACATGATCGCCGCGGTCGGGGCGGGCGCCTACTGGGTCGGCATCTTCCACGTCCTGACGCACGCCTTCTTCAAGGCGTTGCTGTTCCTGACGGCCGGTAGTGTGATCCACGCGCTGGGGGGTGAGCAGGACACGCGCAAGATGGGCGGCCTGGGGCGCCACATGAAGGTCACCGGCAACACCGCCCTGATCGCCACCCTGGCCATCTCCGGGGTGCCGTTCCTGTCCGGCTTCTTCAGCAAGGACGCCATCCTTTCGAGCACGCTCAACAGCAGCTTGCTGGCGGGGAACGGCGGCGATGCGCTCTACATCCTCTTGCTGGTCACCGCCGGCATGACGGCCGGCTACATGTTCCGCTGGTACTACCGGGTGTTCGCCGGCGAGTCGCGTGTGGACAAGCACGCCGCGGAGCACCTGCACGAGTCGCCGCCGGTGATGACCTGGCCTCTGGGCATCCTCGCGCTCGGTGCGACCTTCGTGGGCTACGTCGGTCTTCCCGAGTTCGCCTTCCCCAACTACATCCAGCGCTGGCTGGAGCCCGCCACGGCCAAGGTCGACTTCAACCAGCTGGCGGCGAGCACCGACTGGCTGTTGATCGGGCTCTCGGTCGTGGTGGTCGCCATCGGCATCACCGCGGCCTGGTGGGTGTACCACGTGCGCAAGGGTGCGCCGGTCGCGGGGCTCAAGGAGTCCAACCTGGCCTCCGCGTCGCGCGGGGCCCTGGGCTTCGACGCCCTCTACCGCATCCTCTTCGTGGCGTCGGGCGAGGGCGTCTCCGGGGGTATCGCGACGCTCGATCGTGACGTGGTCGACCGCGGGCTGGCCGGCGCGGGCTCCGCCGTCGGGCTGCTCGGAAGGCTGGCAACGGCCCTCCAGAGCGGCTTCGCGCGGGCCTACGCCTTCGCGATGCTGCTCGGCGTGCTCGCCCTGGTGGTCGTCGCCGCCCTGACGGGGGTGGTGCGATGATCAGCCTCTTCGTGATCGTCGTCCCCGCGGTCTTCGCGGCGGTGCTGGCGCTGGCCGGAGGGCGTCGCTCGGCGGCGGTGTTCTTCGGCCTTGGCAGCACCCTGATCACCTTCGTGCTGACCTGGTTCCTGCCCGGCAGCGCCGGGCTCAGCGTGCCGTGGATCCCGGGCTTCGGCGTGACCTTCACGCTCGAGCCCACCGGTGCCGGCGTGGTGCTCACCCTGATGGCCGCCCTCACCATGATCCCCACCGTGCTGATGGCCGCCCGCCGCGTCGAGCGCGATCCGGGCGCCTTCGTGGCGCTGCTGCTGCTCATGCAGGCGGGCCTTGGCGGCATCTTCCTGGCGCGCGATCTGGTGGCGTTCTACGTCTTCTGGGAGATCACCCTGATTCCCAGCATGCTCCTGCTCGGCACCTTCGGGCGCGAGAAGCGTCGCGCCGCGGTGCTCAAGTACCTGGTCTACGCCATCGGCGGCAGCTTCCTGATGCTGATCAGCATCCTGGCCATCAAGCCGCTCTCGGGCGCGGCCAGCTACCGCTTCGCCGACCTGATGGCGGCCACGCACAACCTACCGGGTGCGACCCAGGTGTGGCTCTTCGTCGGCCTGGCGATCGGCATGTCGGTGAAGCTGCCGCTGTGGCCGCTGCACTCCTGGCTGATCGACTTCAACGAGCAGAACCACCCCTCCGGCGCGGCCGATGTCGCCGGCACCCTCTACAAGGTCGGCGGCTTCGGGTTCTTCGCCTGGGCCATGCCGCTGCTGCCGGTCGGCGTCGAGCGGGTCGGCCCGGTGCTGCTGGTGCTGGCCGTGGTGACGGCGCTCTACGGCGCCCTCGCCGCCGCCGCCCAGACGCACATGAAGCGGCTCCTGGCCTACGCCTCGCTGTCACACATGGGCATCGTGGGGGTGGGCATCTTCGGCCTTCACCTGGCGGGCCTCAACGGCGCCATCTTCCTGCTGGCGGCGCAGATGCTGTCGACCGGCGCGATGTTCCTGATCTCCGGAATGCTCTTCGAGCGCCGCCGCAGCTTCGACCTCGATCGGTACGGCGGCCTGGCGGCCAGCGCACCCGCGCTCGCCGGGCTCAGCCTGTTCGTGCTCTTCACGTTCATCGGCGTACCCGGCCTCGCCAACTTCCCGGGCGAGTTCCTGAGCCTGCTGGGCGCCTACCAGCACCACCCCTGGCTGGCCGCCGCGGCCACCCTGTCGGTCATCGCTGCGGGCGTGTACGGAGTGAACTTCTACCAGCGGCTCTACCAGGGCGAGCAGCGCGAGGCCACGCACGAGATCGGCTCGATCGAGGCGTTCGCGCTCATCCCGCTGATCGCCGGCATCCTGTGGCTGGGCCTGGTTCCAGCCACCCAGCTGGACAAGATCCAGCAGCAGTCGCAGCTCATCGCTACGCCGTCCGCCACCGCCCAGGCGCCGGCTCCGCCGGTACCGCTGACCGCCGCGGTCGACGGCGTCAACGCTACAGCCGTGCAGGCGCTTGGAGGTAGCCGGTGAGCTTCCCGCCCGTCATCGACGTCCACTGGGCGAACTTCGCCCCCGAGATCGCGCTGCTCATCACCGCCGCCATCACCACCCTCTTCGCGCTGTTCCAGCGCGATGGCCGGAGTAGCGCCTGGCTGGCGCTGGTCGGCGCGGTGGTCGCCGGCGCGCTCAACGTCAACCTGTTCGTGCTCCACCGGACCAGCGGTCCGGGCTCCAGCTTCGGGCTGCGCTTCCTGGCCGACACCCCCGGGCTGGCTTTCAACTTCGTCATCCTGCTCGGGACGGCGCTGGCCGTGCTGATCAGCTACGACTACCTGAAGCGCAGCGGCCTCGACCAACCCGAGTACTACCCGTTGATCCTCTACTCGGCCACCGGCGCCATGATCATGGCCGGAGCGGGCGACCTCATCACCTTGCTGCTCGGTTTGGAGATCATGTCGCTTCCCGTGTACGTGCTCTCGGCGTGGCGGCAGGGAGCCCGTCAGTCGGAGGAAGCCGGCATGAAGTACTTCCTCCTCGGCGCCTTCGGCTCGGCCATCCTGGTCTACGGCGCGGCGCTGACCTACGGCGCCACCGGCAGCTTCGTGTACGCCGATATCGTCGCGGCGCTCAGCGCCTCCGGCTTCTCGGCCCCGCTGCTGGCCACGCTAGGTGGCGCGCTGGTGCTGTCCGGACTGGCCTTCAAGGCCGCCATCGCCCCCTTCCACCAGTGGGCGCCCGACGTCTACACCGGTGCGCCGACCTCGGTGACCACCTTCATGAGCGTGGTCGTCAAGACCGCCGCGTTCGCCGCCCTGATCCGCATCGCGGCCACCGTCTACCCAAACATGGAACCGTGGCTCATGACGACGCTGGCGGTGCTGGTCGGCCTCACCCTGGTGGTGGGCAACCTGGCGGCTTTGCTGCAGACCGGCGTGAAGCGCATGCTGGCCTACTCGGCGGTGGCGCACGCCGGCTACCTGGGACTGGCGGTGCTGGCCGGTCCGGCCGGGCTGCGCGCCGTCGTCTGGTACGTGGCCGCCTACACGCTCATGAACGTCGGCGCCTTCGCGGTGCTGATGCAGGTCAGCGACTCCAACGACCGTGGCGACGACCTCGAGCGCTTCGCAGGGCTCGGTCGACGCCGCCCGGCGCTCGCTTTCGCCATGACCCTGTTCATGCTGAGCCTCGGCGGCATCCCGCCGTTGGCGGGCTTCATGGGCAAGATCCTGGTGTTCCAGGCGGCGATCGCCAGCGGTTACGTGGCGCTGGCCGTGGTGGGCATCCTCACCAGCGTGGTGGCGCTCGTGTACTACTTTCGGGTCATCACCTACATGTACTTCCGCGAGCCGGAGTACGAGCCCCCGCAGAATCGCAGCTCGATGGCCGCCTTCGCGATCGGCGTGGCTGCCCTCGGGACGGTGCTGCTGGGCCTGTTCCCGGGCTGGTGGTACGGCCTGATGAACACGAGCCAGCAGTTCCTGGCCAAGATGTAGCAGCGACCTTCGCGCGCTCGCGGCGCCGCGCCCCCAGGGGGCGCGGCGCCGCGTCGTAAGAGCCCCGTCAGAGGCCCACCGCTACCCTGGATCCGTGCGAATCCCACGCGCGATGCACGGGCATCGCGGAGCCGACGCCTGGAGGGGGTCAACCGTGGACGTTGAACCCGGACGAGAGGATAGGAAATACCTCCCTGAAGCGCACTCTGGAGCGTCCTATGATGCTCCAAGCGTGGACCTGTCAAGCCTCAAGATCCTCCTGGTCGACGATGAAGAGACCATCCTGGTGATCCTCAAGGGGATCCTCCAGCGGGCCGGGTACACCCAGGTCGCTACTCTGGACGATCCCCGCAACGTGCTCGGGCGTTTTCTCGAGGACCGCCCGGACCTGCTCGTGCTCGACCACCACATGCCGCACAAGGACGGCCTGGAGGTCATCGAGGAGCTGCGACCCTACCTCCCCGACTACTTCCCGATCCTGATGCTCACCGCCGACGAGCGCTCCGAGCTCAAGGAGACGGCGCTGTCGAGCGGAGCCAAGGACTTCTTGATCAAGCCCATCAATCCGATCGAGGTGCGGCTGCGCATTCGCAACCTGCTGGAGGCTCGCTACTTCCACCAGCAGCTCCAGCACAACAACGAGCGCCTGGAGGCGATGGTGCGGCAGCGGACGCGCGAGCTCGAGGACGCGCACGTCGAGATGCTCATCCGCCTCGCCAAAGCCGCCGAGTATCGCGACGACGACACCGGTGAGCACACCTGGCGCGTGGCGCGCGCCTGCGCGCTGCTCGGTCAGGAGCTGGGGCTCGGCGCCGAGGCCGTCGACCTGGTGCTGCGCGCCGCCCGGCTCCACGATGTCGGCAAGATTGCCATCCCCGACGGGATCCTGCTCAAGCCGGGGTCGCTCACCGAGGCCGAGTTCGAAGTCGTCAAGGGGCATGCCCGCGCCGGTGCGGAGCTGCTTTCCGGTGGCCGGTCGCCGCTGATGAAGCTGGCCGAGACCATCGCCTTGACGCACCATGAGCGCTGGGACGGGACCGGCTACCCCCAGGGGCTGGCGGGTGAGACCATTCCCATCGAGTCGCGCCTGCTGGCCGTGGCCGATACCTTCGATGCGCTCACCCACGACCGCATCCACCGCAAGGCGGTGTCGCCGGAGCGAGCGGTCACCGAGATCCGCTCGCAGAGCGGGAAGCAGTTCGACCCCCGCGTGGTGGACGCGTTCCTCTTGCTCTACGAGCGTGGTGAGCTGTTCACCGACCAGCCCGTTCCCGTAGGCTGACGGATCCTCACAGCTCGGCGGCGGCGTCCCGGCTCGGCGCGCGGGCGCTAGAGTGGCGGCATGAGCGCCTACCTGCAACGGATCCTCGATACGCTCGGGGAGAACGACCCCATCGAGGTGCTGCAGGCCACGCCCCACCGCCTGGTGGCGTTGCTGGAGCAGCTGGCTCCCGACGAACTGAACCGCACGTACGCGCCGGGCAAGTGGGACGCCCGGCACCTCTTCGCCCACCTGGCGGATGTCGAGCTCGGCGTCGGCTTCCGGTTGCGGCAGACCTTGAGCGAGCCAGGCGTCGAGCTCCAGGCCTTCGACCAGGATCGCTGGGCGCGGCGGTACGCGCGGCTCGATCCCGCGCTGGCGGTGGAGGCGTTTCGCGGACTCCGGGCTTGGAACCTGTCGCTGCTGGCGACGCTCACGCTCGACGACTGGCTCGCCGAGGGGCTCCACCCCGAACGAGGCTTCGAGAGCGTGGATCTGATGGTGCGCTTCCTGGCCGGCCACGACCTCAACCATCTGGCCCAGCTGGAGGCCATCCTGGCCGCCTGACCGGACCTGCTGCTCGGAATGCCCTCCGGCACGCGCGCCGGCGCGCCCCCGGGGGCCGCCGCTGCCCGAGCGGTTCACCCGGGGCCGTGATAGGATTGCGCCGTCATGTCGATCGAACGAACCTTTGCCATGGTCAAGCCCGACGGCGTCCGTCGTGGGCTGGTCGGCGACGTCGTGAAGCGCCTCGAGTCCAAGGGCTTCCGCATCGTCGGCATGAAGCTGATGCAGATCTCTCGCGAGCTGGCCGAGCGGCACTACGGCGAGCACGAGGGCAAGCCCTTCTACGAGGGGCTGGTCTCGTTCATCACCAGCGGCCCGGTGGTCGCCATGGTGGTGGAGGGAGAGAACGCCATCGCCGAGTGGCGCAAGATGATGGGTGCCACCAATCCTGCCGATGCCGTCCCGGGCACCGTCCGAGGGGACCTTGCCCTGGTCATCGACGAGAACGTCGTGCACGGGTCCGACGCGCCCGCAACCGCGGAGCGCGAGATCCAGATCTTCTTCGAGCGCAGCGAGCTGCTGCCCTAACGGGGCTGACAGCGGGCAGCGCGCCGAGGCGCCGAGCCGCTGCCCCGAGCGGCGGCGCCTAGTGAGGTGAGGTTATGCCCGGAATCTCGCAGCGGATCAGGCAGCTCAAGGCCTCCTCGACCATCGCGTTCAACACGCGCGCGAGCGAGATGCGGCGGCAAGGCATCGACGTCATCGCCATGACGGCGGGGGAGCCCGACTTCCAACCTCCCGAGCACGTCCTGGAGGCGGCCCGCGAGGCGATCCAGCTGGGCCTGACCAAGTACACGCCGTCGGAAGGGACGCTCGAGCTGCGCCAGGCGGTGTGCGAGAAGTTCTCGCGCGAGAACGGGCTGAGCTACGAGCCCGACCAGGTGATCGTCTCCACCGGCGGCAAACAGGTTCTCTACAACGCCTTCCAGTCCGTGCTCGAGCCCGGCGACGAGGTCGTGCTGATGGCCCCGACCTGGGTCAGCTACCCGCCTCAGATCGAGCTGGCGGGCGGGGTTCCGGTGCCGGTGCACACCCGCCCCGAGGACGGCTTCGTGCCGGCCCTCGACGCCATCCGCGCTGCCATCACGGATCGCACCAGGGTCGTGCTGATCAACTCGCCGTCGAACCCCACCGGCGCCGTGTACCCGGCCCAGCTCATCCGCGACATCGTGGAGCTGGCCGCAGAGCACGACCTGTGGGTGTTCAGCGACGAGCTCTACGAGCACCTCATCTACGAGGGCACGTTCACGCCGGCCGGGCGCTTCGCCCCCGAACGGACGCTCGTGGTCCATGGCGCCAGCAAGGGGTACGCCCTCACCGGCTGGCGCATCGGCTTCGGCGCGGGCCCGCGCGAGCTGATCAAGGGCATGAACCGGTTGCAGAGCCAGGTGACGAGCGGCGCCAACGCACTGGCCCAGTACGCCACCATCGCCGCACTCAACGAGGTGGAGAAGACGCGCGCCTTCATGGAGATGACGCGAGCCGCCTACCGGGAGCGGCGCGATGTGCTGGTCGAGGGCCTCAACCGGCTGGGCCTCGCCACGCCCAAGCCGAAGGGCGCGTTCTACGTGATGGTCGACCTCACCTCGATCGACCGCGACGAGGGCAAGGCGGCGCTGCGCCTACTCGAGGAGGCGCGCGTGGCGAGCGTGCCGGGCACCGACTTCCTCGCCCCGGGGCAGGCCCGCTTCAGCTACGCCACCAGCCTCGACAACGTGCACGAGGCGCTGCGCCGCATCGAGTCGTTCCTGGGCTAGAGCACGGGCGAGGTCAGCCGACGTCGCCGAGCTGCCGGAACTCGAGCGGAGCCTCGCCGTAGGCTTGACGTGCCAGCGCACGGAGCGCGGAGCGCAGGCCTTCCTCGAGCACCGGATGGTACACGGGCATCGTCAGTAGCTCCGCCAGCGTGAGCTGACGCTCGATGGCGAGCGCGAGCAGGTGCGCCAGGTGCTCGCCGTGGGGCGCCACGATCTCGGCGCCCAGCAGGCGGCCGTTGCCCGGCTCGGCGTACACCCGGAGCTTGCCGTGGGCGCTCCGCATCGCGATGGCGCGACCCTGACGCGCGAAGTCTGAGCTCGCGCTGAGCGCGTCGTCGGGCAGCGCCGCGTGCGGGAGTCCGACCATGGCGATCTCGGGGTCGGTGAAGGCGATCGACAAGGGCGTGCGGCGCTGGAAGCGCGTCGGCCCGTGCACGGCGTTCCAGGCCGCGATGAAGCCCTCGTCGGAGGCCTCGTGCATGACGACGCGATCGGCGTCGACGTCGCCGGCGATGTAGACCGGCAGGTCGCCCACCTGCATGGTGTGCGGGTCGAAGGGGGGCAGACCGCGCTCGTCCAGCGGCAGTCCCAGGCGCTCGAGCCCCAGTCCGGCCACGTTGGGCGCGCGGCCCAGCGCGACCAGCGCGCCGTCGACGGTCGACTCGGCGTCGCCGGCCACGACGCGCAGCGTGCCGGCGTCGCCGCCCTGGATCTCGACCGCATGGCCGAGGTGGATCGTGAACTCCTCGGCGAAGAGCTTCGCGGCCTCGCCCTGCAGCTCGGGGTC
>Ga0315542_1001014_pt1 | contig 17743 bp, 33 predicted proteins | sample SalMarSW160120MG_FD_202541 | JGI IMG/M metagenome (GOLD analysis project Ga0315542, IMG submission 202541) | Salt marsh sediment microbial communities from the Plum Island Ecosystem LTER, Massachusetts, United States - Salt Marsh Sediment SW1601-20 ...
AGCGTAGTAGCCTCGTTTGGGCTGCTTCACTTTACCCTTGGCAATCTGTCGGCGCAAGTAGCTCCGAACCGCGTACCTGTGGGGCTTAGGCTTTACGTTCATCTGCTCTTCAAGGTGCGTCAGTGACAGCATCGAGAACATGGCGAGCAGGTGGTCCACCTCAGCTGTCCAAGGAGGAAGAGAACCACCCTTTTTGGTGCCTTTACTCGCTTTTTTTGCGATTTTCTTGGTCTTCGCTTTCCAACGCCGCGCGTTTAACTTGTACTCACCTTTGCCCACCTTAGCAAGGTCCCCAGTTTTCACCAAACGCTCAGCAATACCCCACACTTGCCGGTAGGAGAGGCTTTTGTAACGCGGCAGAGCAATCACCTTGGCATGAAACTCCTTGGGAGCATACTTACGCCCAGGTTTCATAAAACCCCAGATGAATGCTCTGAGTTCTTCGACCTCAGCAGCGCCCATCTTCTTGGCGTTGCGCCGTTTTTTGCCCCGTGTAGCAGCCTTAGCTTGCTTCTTTTTACCTTTTCCTGCGGCAGGCTGAACATCTGTTGACACGCCCTTTTGCGAAAGGCGTGCAAGAGCAGCATGCACCACGTTGTAGGCGTTCTCAGCTTCCAGGAGCCCCTGCTTCACCTGCTCGAGCTGAAGGTGCTGCTCAGCGATCAGCTTTTGTAGCTCATCCGCTTGCTTGATGAGCAGCGCTCTCGTGTGGACGATAGCGGTGGGCTCTGGCTGATTTTTCTGTGACTTACCTTTGCGTGGCGGCATCGTTTCCTCCTAGAAAATGTTTACTGCGACGAGAAGGCCCGCGAAGGCACCGAGGCCAAAGACGAGAAGGCTGAAGGCAAAATAATCGAGTCGCATGGTAATACCTCCGAGTAATTCTCGCTACGCAGCGAAGTAATTGCTACTCAGTGGTACCAAATGCGGTTTACGTTGTCAAGAAAAAATGGAAGGTAAGCCTTGCGATGCAGCACCTCACCGATGCTAGCCGGTCCCTGCCGAGGAGCACTTTGCCCCGACATGCCCTACCGTTTCGCTACCCGTTCAGTCTTTTCCCACACGCGCCACCGGAGAAATATGCCGTCTGCCATTTCCATGCGCGCCCAGCATACCCGCTTTTTCGGGCCCTCTTTCCAACCTGTCTCCCACTGCTTTTCCGCTTTCTTGATCCACGTCGGCAGCGTCGGAGACATCGGCCCCGTCTCTCCCTTGAGCCACGTGAGCGCCTGGTCCGCTGGGATGTGCTTCTGCACAGCACTCATCCAGAAGGAATACTCCGTACAGCGCGTCAAGAAACGAAGCTGCTCGATGAAGCCGGTCAACCGGCTCTTGAGCGACTGGGCACGCTTCAGCTCGTCATGAGAGGCTGCAAAAGGTACGTACTCACCCTCGAGCTCAACACCATCCACCACTGCCTCGAACGCCCACACCTTGATAGGCTCGTCCTCCCCCACCTTCTCACTCTTCGGCCACTCCGGAGGCGGCACATCAAGCTCCTCGCGCAGACGCTTGATTTCTGCACGCAGGAAGCGAAGCTCGTCCTCCAGCCGATGAATAGCAACCTTAGCTACTAGGTAGTAGATACCGTAGAAAGAAGGCCAGCGCATCGGATGGACCAAGTACTGAAAACGAAGCTCCTTCGCAGCCCCGCTGAGCTGCTGGAACACGTCATTGGGGAGGCCCGTAGGCATGATGTCTACTGATTCCCACCCGTCGTACCACACCCCCGTTACATCCTGCAGGAGCATCGCCCGATAGGCCCCTACGTCAGCTTCCGTAGTCCCATCCGCCGCCGTCTTTGTCTGGATGACGTTCATATCCTCGATACGAATACCGAATGAGAAGGAATCCTGCTTCGAGGTGAGACCGCTGAGCCTACCGTGCCGGTTGTCCTTCGAGGTGACCCACTCTCCCTCACGCTTCGTGGCCGCCCGTCGCGCTTCGTACTTGGGTAGGTTGACTACCACCCGATTTTCCACCAGAGGCGTCAGAAAAGCCGCGAGGTCCAGGTCCGTCACCGGAATGCCATCCGCGTCCACATAGGCAACACCCGGCTTGCGCTTCTCGAGGTTGTAGCCCCACGCATCAAGCAGTCGTTTGCAGAGGACGCGTATGTCTTCACTTCTGTCTTTGACGATATCCAGATCTCTCGCGTCGATTGTTTTTCTTTCCGATGTCACCATTTCTGTTGCTCCTGTTGTCTACCCTCTTGTATTTTACAAGATGGACCTTGGATTGCGCTACACTGCTTAGCCTCACCACACTCTGCACCGCGCAGACACATTTATAATATTGCCTTGCCTTACCTCACCGGGGTTAGCCACACTCCACCGAGCTCCACCGTTCCTCACGGGACCACACCAGGCCAGTTATTTTTTGCCACATGAAGTTCCTTGCGTTGCGTAGCCGTGCTGGGCCATGCCATGCTGCGCGATGGGGTACCGAAGCGAGCGGCAGCACACTGAGCTCACCCTTTTATCACTGCAAGCGGAGAAAGCTTAACTGCAATCTCCACCAAATCACCTTGATTTTTCATTACGTCACGAATACTTTTGTACGCACCCGGTGCCTCATCGAGATCTTTCTTGGTACGCAGTGAATGTAGAATGCCTTTGTCATCTAGAATCCTCTGCTGCTGCTTCAGATCTAGCTTCTGCTGGGCAGCCTTGCGCCCCATCTTCCGACCGGCACCGTGCGAGCAGGATGTGAAGCTTTCCTTGTTACCGAGACCACGCACGATGTAGCTGTTCGTTCCCTGACTGCCAGGGATGATACCAATCTCCCCCTCACGTGCACTGGTAGCACCCTTTCGATGCACCAACACATTCTGTCCGAAGTGATGTTCTACAGCCGCATAGTTGTGCGCGATGTTGATTATCTCATCATGCTGGACATCCGGGAACACGTCGCGAATGGCGTCGAGCACCCGCTTCAGCATGAGCTTGCGGTTTGCTAGTGCGAAGGCGACACAATACTCCATTTCACGTAGGTATGCTTGTGCTTCGTCTGTCTCCAATGGTAGAAAGGCCAGTTGGTGTTCCTTCAGCACTGATGAATGCCAACGCTGGTTCAGTTCCACTGCTAGCTTGTTGTAGTGGTCGGCCACCTGCTTGCCAATGTTGCGTGAGCCAGAGTGGATCATCACCCAGATGTTCCCGTCACCACGTTGGAGCTCGATGAAGTGATTGCCTCCACCGAGCGTGCCAAGCTGCTTACGCGCAGCTTCGTACTCCCTAATTACGATGGGATGCCCCTCGAGATTTATGGCAGGCATCAGAAGCTCTGGCTGCGGTGTAGACTGATGCTGGAAACCCACTGGTACCGTCGAGCGCACCTTTCCCAAGATCGTCTTGAGGTCGTACTCCCCAACGTCAATGAGGTCTGTGCGAACAGCCAACATTCCACATCCGATGTCAACGCCAACCGCGTTTGGGATCACGACGTTCTTCGTTGCTAGAACGCCACCAATTGGCATTCCGTAGCCTACATGTGAATCAGGCATCAACGCTACATGATGAAATGCAAAAGGCAAGTTGGCCAGGTTTTTAGCTTGCTCGAGCGCTTTGTCCTCGAGGTCATCAAGCCAAAGCTTAATTGGTATACGTTCTGAAGAGATTACTTTTTTCATAATATGCGCCTTGCATTGCTACACCCCACCGAACTTTGCTCCACCCAGCCCCACCACTCCGGGCTCCGCATGGTATGTAAATCCTTGCCTTACGTTTCCAAGCCCATCCTTACCTAACCAGACCCTACTCCGCCCCACCGGGCCGTTAGTGGTTGCTGATTTGAATGTGTGGGAGGTTTGCAAAAATCTCCCCATGCTCCATCACAGTGCTTAGCTCTCCATCGTTGTCAGAGTATGAGAAACGTAGAATCACTTTGCCCTTGTTCTCTTCCAGGAACTTCTTGGCAACGTTTTCCTGCCGCTCTCGTAGCTCTTTGTCCTGCAACTCCCGCTCGCGGTCGCGCTCTGGTCCCTTGTTGAACTCATACCAGTGCTTCCGAATTTTCTCACTGGTGTGTAGCTTCCCTTGCAGCTCGGGAGGTAGACCGGGCACATTCAGGGGAACGTCTATATAGTACATTTCCCAGTAGACGAGGTTATGCACGTCGTCTGCGAGCACTTCCAAAGAATAAGGAAGCTCTTCTAGCTGTCTCTGAATGTCACCCCACACCTTTTCCGCCATCTCACTGGTCGGGACAACATAGTCGTAGAGCTTCACTGTCTCCTCGTCAGCAAACAGGAGCTTCTGTACTGCCGCAGCATTTTCGGGCAGTTTATCGAACGACACGATGAAAGAGGAACTTGAACTGTTGCTCACGAATCCACTACGAATTTTCATTTGTTTCTCCAGATCTCCTACGCCATCCGAGTACCGATGTACATCTTGATGGATGCTTCTTTTTCAGAGAGGTTCAGCTTGTTGCGCACCTCAGCGGCTTCTTCAAGCAAGTCTTCTACGTCAATGGCTTTTTCATCAGCGTAATCACCATCGTCGTGGATTTCTACTACCACCACACCAATCAAGGTTTCCTTTTTGGGGGCTCCCTCTTCTTCGTGGTTGCGCACGGTGACTCTGTTGTTCCAGCGCGTATCATTGAAATCGTCCTCCAGGTCATCCTCGCTCATCTGATCTAGATTGCTACGCCCATACAGGTGCTCGAGGAAAAAACGGTCCGTGAACTTGCCACGCGGTACCGTAAAACCGATGATGACGAAGCTGGCAGTAGAGCTGTTGCTCACGAAGCCTGTACGGATTTTCATTTCATGACTCCATCACTACCACAAAGGGTAGGTGCGCAAGGAAACCGAAAGTGTTGAACATGGCCTGCTCTACAGGACCACAACCGGAACCGTAGCCCAGTAGATAAACCTCTTTGGTGTCCTTCGGAGGGAAACAACGTATGGAAGCACCGTAGCTTCTGGCTTTTTCGATCATCAAGTTGATGAAGGCTTCACCGAATGCAGATCGATCTTGCTTCTCCAGCGCATAAAGTAGCTCCCGCTCTCGCTTAGGCACACCCATGGTACACAGCGCATCATCTGCATCTCGAATAAAATAACGCTCCCTGCACATGAACGCCAATCGGCCAATTACGTCGTCTGTCTGCCGTTGCTCCTGAATGTCCTCCCACAACTTCTCAGCTAGCATGCGCGCTGTGACAGGAGGCTCTTCCCCATCGTCGTACCAGTAACTGTGGTAGTCATACCCATTGGGAAAGAAAATCTTCTCCACATCCTCTACCGATTCCGGTCTGGATGGAAGAATGACCACAAAGCTCGAGGAGCTCGAGTTGCTTACGAAACCTGTGCGGATTTTCATAGCTCTCCCCACTCATGCCAGTCGGCCCAGTTTCCATCGAACTCGGCTTTGCTCATGTCCACACCAATTGCCTTCAGGTAGGCAGGCATGTCGAAATTGTCCATGAGGGTGCTGCCCTCTACCGTCGTGTCTGTTTCGCGAATCGCCCACTCATCACTGTCACGAGGTTTGTACTCCTGACCGTACCGCGCTAAGTCCTTCCGGGCTTTGTGCAAGTGATTCTTGATGAGCTTGATCTGCGCCGGGCTCAAGTACTCCTTGCTGATGATGAAGGAGGAGCACGAACTGTTGCTCACGAACCCCAACCGAATTTTCATAGTCTTCTCCTACCAGTCTTCACCTCTGGCTGTGATGAGCTCTTTGTCCTTCAAGAGACGTTGCTTGGTGGACCGCCACGCACCATCAATGTCAGTCCCGAACCGTTCGGAGGGAGCACCCTCGTAGTCGAACCCATTATACTCTACCGCGCACTTAGCCCAGTCGGTAGAATGACTGCGCCAGGTGGAGAAAGTCACAACGTCAATGCCCGCGAAGGTGTCGTGCTTCATGATGAACTCGGCCACCGCAATTTGGAAGGGCTCGAGCTCCTTCTTGACGTTCTCCCAGTTTTCCTTCGTCGTGGTGAGCACGAAGGAGGAAGAGCTGGAGTTGCTTACAAAGCCAGTACGAATTTTCATGGTTGCCTCCTAGCCGTCTTCCTCGTGATAGAACAGCTTCGTCTTGTCCATATTCGCTCGGTTTTTCCAGTCGGCCCCAAGCAATTTTTCAAGTGCTTCCCAAGCTTCCCATTTGCTTTCTTCGTACTCACCCTTGTCACCATCGAAGTCGACCGTACGATACTCGAGCCAATTTTCATCCTGCACGTCCAAGCCACCAAACACCACAGCAGGCGTACCCAGAACTACCTCTTCACTGCCCAACTGCTTTGCCATTGCTCGCAGATAGGGATGTGCGTCTTTAATTGCCTCATCGAAATGCTTCTTCTCCACGATGAGCACAAAACTCGATGAGCTCGAGTTGCTTACGAAACCGGCCCGGATTTTCATGGTTGCCTCCTAAATGTCGCTTTCAAGAATAATGATGCTACCCGAATTCGTGCCCATGTCAAGAATCTTGGCGGTTGCCGAATCGTGGTAGCTAATATAGAACCACGCAAGCTCCCACCCTTCATCAGTAAGACGCTTGCCTTCCCCTCGGATTTTCTCATTGAGAGTCTGTAGTGCATCAAGCTCCCACTTGTCCACATCATCTGAGCCGGTCATTTTACGCCAGCTTTCGCGTGCATCTGCTTGTAAGCGCTGTGCAGGTCCTCGGACACCACAAGCAGTACAGCCCATCTGGTAAGGCCGGTCACTATCTGGGTGGTACTTGAACAACTCTATGCGATCACATTCACAAACAGGACACTTGCCATCAGGTAGCCGCTTGGTAGGGTCATAGCCATTTTCTACCATTCTGTCAACGTAGAAGCGCTCTACCCGGTCGAAGCCTCGTGCGCGCATTCGAGTTTCTTCACAGTCACCACCAATATATTCAATCAAGTCCAAGATGTTGATGTCGCCACGCTTGCAGTGTGGGCAAGCATCTTTGTCGTAGCGAGCAGCCACAAGAAAAGAGGTGCTCGAACTGTTGCTTACGAAACCGGCCCGGATTTTCATGCTACCACTCCACATACTTTTTGGGTTCATCAGTGGGAACTTCAAACGGGCTGAACCCGTAGACGTCTCTGAACTCTTCCCACACCATACCGATTGTCCACCTATGAAAAATGCTGTCGCGCATCCTTTTGCAGGACCAGCACGTCTTTGCCTCCATCCAGCTGCCGTCGCTTACACCCTTGACGTACTCATACTTCTCACCGGGGCGAATGGTTTCTCCACACTCGATACAACGGTGCGCCTTGCGTGCCTTGCGGATAAGCACGGTACACGCTTCAAGGGCATCAGCGTCGTGGCTTCCGTCTAAGCAGCTTTCATACATGGTCACACCATGATTTTGCAAGTACCGAACGGGTCGGTATCGCTTACAACCATTGCACGCCCCGACTCACCAAAAACAGCATCTTTATCGACGTAGCACATCTGCCCGTTGAGGTTGCACAATTGCACCCAGTTATTTTTATGATGGGGAATGCTGAACCGGAGCTTATTTTTCCCGTCCTTAGTAAGGATACGATAATGGTCAGTTCTCTTCACGTCCAGCACAGTAACGAAAACTGTGCTTTCAACGTAGGAGTATACATCAAACCTGTCAGTAATGAAAGATGTGCTTTCACTAACGTAGGTGTACACATCAAACCTGTCAGTGGGACCGTTTACGTAGCCACCTTGGACCATGGCGTCCAAACGTGCCTTCACTGACGAAGCTAAAGAAGACTTGGTATGCTCAGTAAGCGCACTAGGAAGCCATGCCTTCACGAGGAGGCAAAGCTCCTGTATCCAGTCCTCTTTTGCGATCTTGTGCGGACAACTATGGATAGGCTGCTGGGCAAACTTTTTGAGGCTACCAGGAATTACTGCTTCCTCTTCGGAGTAGATTTCGTCCCACAAACACGTATAGGGGACAGCTACACTAGCAGGGATATCGTGAAACTCCTTCTCAAACTGAATAGGTCTGTCGAAATAGTGATATGAAGGTTTTGGGGTACCCAGAATGTACACCTTCCTGGGAGCGGGAGGTGTTAGTATATCTACTACCAATTGCGCTGGCAGCCTGAATTTAGCTAGCCCAGCCTCTTGACAGCTTTTCACCTCATTCTGAATCTGGATGATGTCCCACTTTTTCATACAGGAGTCAAAGCCAAAGCCACGCCGGTCAAGGATTTCCTTCACAACAGCAAGAGGTAGCACCAGCGAGCCATCTTCTGTTGTCCTATCGTGTTTGTACTTCCGGTGATTGTGTCGAGCTACCACACGCTTGGCGTGCACCAGCAGGTCTTGCATGTATTCAGACAACGTGGGATCCCACCACTTTTTCCGGTTTTTCAGCGTCTTTATTATGATATCAGCAGGATGAGCAGGAAACTCGTCTTTGTTCTTATTTGCCATGATCGACCTTCTTTACAGGGGTGAAGTCCGCGTAGCCCTCTCCCATCTTTTCCAGGAACACCTTGTAGCAGTCATCACACAAGCTCATGGAGCCACACTGTCCGTCGGCACCTGGATGCTTTTCGGTTGCGATGCGTGTTGGAACATTTTTGCAACGTGTCATTCGAGGAGACCCACCAAGCTGCATAAAGGACCCGGGCTCAGTAAACTCAGCCTGGCAGCGGGTGTGGTCGGGAGGTGTCAGTTTTTCACTCATACTGCTGCTCCTTTAGTAAATATCAAACTCAGGACACTGCCGACAACCCTTCACCAGGCACTGTTTGTTCTTCGCAGTAGCCAGGAGCTCCTCTCGCCATTTTACAGTATCAGGATGGAACCACACATCCTTGAGGAAATCCTTGACCTCCGTAACGTCGATGCCCTCAAAGCCTGATTCAAGAAAACTACAGGGGAACATCTTGCCTTCGACGTTCACGTACACAGAAAAAAGCGTGGACTCGCAAGGCTCTGCCAGCATCTCGTACTGCTTGTACTCCTTCGAGCCCTCCACTGCCTTGAGGAAGAGTGGGGCAGAACAGCTGTCAAATCCTACACCAACACCTTCCTGCAGCGCCTTCTGCACAAGCTTCTGGTACTTAGCAGCGTCCCGCAGCGGTGTAAAGGACTTCCCACGTCCTTGGGGCTTGAGAGCCAGGAAGACCACGGCCCTGAGCTTCTTGAGCCTAGGGTCCGTCTTAACATCCTCGATCAGCTGGAAGCAAGACTCATACGTTTCCTCGCATAGTAACTGATGAATGTTGACCTGCTCGAGCCCAGCCTCACACAGCTTCTCCACCGCATCGTAACAAACGTCGCTGGGGTCGTACCGCGAGACAGCTACCGCACCACACAGGCTCGCCAGAGCTCCGTAGTAGTCGTTGGTCATCCGGGCCCCGTTGATGGTCACGTTGGGCACCACATTATTTTCCCGACAGTGGCTGAAGATACCCCAGAGGTCTGGGTTGGCGTCGATATCACCAATGCCAAAGGCGATCTGCGTGACGGTAGGAGGGAGCGCAGCAAAGACCTTTTTGAAGGTCTCAAGCGACATGTTTTCACCCACCGGCTTGTTGGACTTGTAGCAGAACTTGCAGGGTGTTCCTTGGATACCACTACACGCAGTGGACACCTCTATATCTGCGATTTCCGGGCCGAAGGGAGACATTTTTGGGTCTTCCGCCACAGTTGCTCCCCACCGCAGGAAGAAACCATCAGATTTCCAGAAAATGAAGTTGTACTTCTCGGACGCAAGGGTTTTTCCAAGAGGACCGTGTATGATTTTGCAGGTCCCTGGAGGAAGATTGGTCTCAGTGATACCGTTCAGGTGGGCTAGACGATTCGCCCATTCCTGCTGCTGTGAGTCTTTAGCTTCTGGCATGGGTAATATTGCTCCTCGTAATAATTGCCTTGCGTCGCCCTGCCTAGCGTTACATAGTCGTGCAACGCGTAGCCAAGTGGTGCAAATAGTAGTACCAGATCTACATGACTACGTCAATAAAATAATCGGTTAGAAAGTCGGCACGACGAAGCTCACAAAGCACAGCCCGACGAGCACAGTGCCGTATTTGTCATCTACCACGAGGTCTTTAATGTGGAACTCTTTGTTCCGCATGTGATACCCACGTCCTGGATAACTTCGCCGCTTGAACAGGCCATCCATCGACTTCGCTAGCATCTTCTGCGCTTTCTCGGGAGAGCCCGCACCCTCGTACTCAACTTCTAGCAGCTTTGCTTTGAGCTCTTTAATCCTTTCAAATCCTGGAGCATCGCACACGTCGAAGAGCTTGGGCACTTCACCACACCCTTCACACACTGGCAGTTCTTCAGTCATCAGAAATTCTCCACAAATATTCCTTGACTTGCAGGGCGCCGCATCGCGTGGCCGTAACGTGCTCAGACATAGAAAGGCCCCTTCTGCCCAACGGGTTTCCCGTGGCGGTCGTACTCAGTGGGCCACCTACCCAACGCTAACACTTGAGCTCGCATTTCGTTGACGATTTTGATAGCGTGTTGCTCGTCGCGTGCAAGCACTCCACTGACAGACATGAACTCGGTTTCGTTTAAGCGTTTTCCCGCCTCTTCTTCCTCTATACCATTAGGATAGAAACGTCCGCTGTACGTGTGATAAATACCGTCGGGATGGAGACCCGAAAACCAAATCTGCCCTTTGTACTCAATTGCTTCCGCTACAGACCGACGACGCACCACAGACACCTCACCATCTTTGGACATGAAGACCCAAAAGCCCACTTTGTCCTTGGGCATTGAAAGACAGTCCTCGTCCACGCCCCACACTTCGATGCGGTAGTCAGGGGTGTACAGGTAGGAACCATCTTCCCGCGTTACGTTCTCGCCGTCCTCACCGTTGGTGTTGTGTACACGACAATATTCCTGTGCCTTTTCCTTGGCAGAAAACACAGCGACGATCCCGTAGTCAGAATACTCTCCCTGCGTTACCACATAAACCTTGTCCATGCTAAACCTTGCCTCTCCTCGCATCGCGTGGCCGTAACGTGCCCAGCCACAGATGGCTTTCTGCCACCGCAGGAATTGGCCTACGGTTTTCTGTTGGTCTTCATTACTTCCTCGATGCGTTTAAGAATGGGTAGCAGGCGCTCTTCCTCTTTTGCAACAAGACGATTGCGCTCTGCAATAGCAACCTTCCGATCACACACAGAGTTGGGGTAGTGCTTGATCCACCCCTCATGCTGTAGTAACCGCCGCAGCGTGTTCTTGTTATCGGATTTGTACACCCGATACTCCCTCACAAAGGTACCACTGTCGATACCAACCGCTGAAAGGTCTGCCACGGTCCTGTAAAAAATGTTGTACATCGTAATCTCCTTGCGTTGCCTGAACGTGCCCCACCCTGCACTGCAGAGCGACGCAAAGCGTAGCCATGCCCGGTTTATAGTTCAGACACTTTCATGCTCCTGCGCCAAACCACTACGCCCTCTTCATTTTTGATGGTGAGCTCTGCTTCAGTTGCACCATCGACTCCGTAGATGTCGTACGACTCCCACGCGAACTGTGCGGCCAGCGCTTCTGCTACCTGGCGTAGCCGACTCACAGTTTCTCTTAGTTTTTCAGACATCGCTGCCTTTCCTTGCACTACCCGGCCCGACTGTGCTGCGCCAAACCACACGTACTATTTTACAAGGTAGAACACTTTGGAGTAACGTTCCTACGGTTTTATATCCAACATCCAATAAGGCGCACTAGATTGCAAGAGCTCCTGTTGTGCTGTGTTGGGCCATTTACTGTCACCATCGAATTCTTCCGCTATGTTCAACCTCTTCTTGCAGTGATGGCTACCAAACGAGATGCGGGAAGGTCTAGCTTTGTGAGCTTTCTCTTTTTCTCTTCCCGCCTACTGTAGTAGGAGTTTCCTGCTCGAACGAACTCAATTGTTCGAACTGCAATCGACGTACCGCGTATCGCGAAGAACGGGCCCTCTAGTTTCTTGCTTTCACAGTTTTTACAATGGTACACAGCTACTGTAGGTTCTTTTCCAAAGAAGCTACAAATCGGTACTCGAGTAACTTTGCGCCACTTGTGCCTGCAACGTTTTCTCATGATTAACCTCCTTATTGGGGCCGTACACTAGCGGTTCCAGCGTCTGTGTCGAACTCTACATTGATGTACTCGCCGTAGCGGACCCACTTCTCCGCAAACATCTTGAGCTCCATCTTGAGCGCGAACTTAGCATCTTCACGCTCCTCGTCATCAGCGATAGCTTCGATGCCAGAGTCGTTGTTCGCTGCGTCCTCGATGGCGTAGTCCAACGCATCAGGAGTTTTGAACGTTACCGTGAACTTCATCGGCCGCCCTCCTTCTGCGTCATAATTTTGAGCGCTTCGAGTTTCACCAGGAATCGATTACAAGCACTTTTCCCATGTTCCGTTTCCAGCTTCTTCAGAAATTCGTCCATCGTGTAGGCCTCTGCCCAATACCCCATTTCCTTAATCATCAGGCAACCAATGTAATTAGGGGTCAAATTACTTGCCATGCCACCGTAGAGACCACAATCGATCCCGTTTCCGTTGTTTCCTCGACTATACGGACACGCTGAGCAGATGTCATTCTCGTACATCGCGTCATGCGTGAACTTCTTCATGCGGTAGTACCAGTCCCAGTAATACTCCATGCCAAAGGGAGCAGGAGGAAGTTTCTGCCCCGCCATCCGCTGTGCAAGAGTAAGCTCAGGACAGTTCTTCGGTGACACCACGCCGAACTTCTCCCAGAGCTCTTCTACCAGTTGCTCCGATACTTTCCGGGCCTCGAGAATGTCCTTGTCAATGCCGCCCGTTGGATCTTTGATGCGACCGTCCGCCAAGTCGTGATTCATACGCCAAATAAATCCGCCTAGCGTTTCAATGGAAACCCAATATTCAACTTCTGTCTCGGGATGTCTCTTCAGCATAGCGTAATCCTTTCAGTAATTCGTCTACGCGTGTAGGAGCTAGTAATTGTAGTCGCTGCTCTACACGGTCGTAGAATGCGGCACGAGCCATCAATTTATGCTGCGCTGCCACTGTAAAAGCTAGGAGTGCAATCAAGAGAGTTGTGCCTAACTGCTCGAGGTCTATGGTGCGAAGCAGATCGTCTACTTGAGCGAAATCACCTGCCGATAGTTGTGTGTCTAGTCTGTCGCATAGCAGATCAATAGAGGAGTCGAGGTCGCCTCTATGCTGGTACCACTCAGCTAGCCACTCACTGTTCGGCTTCATTTTTCTCCTCAAACCGCTCTGCGAATTTTTGCGCTGCTGTGTGCGCCTTCATCGCATTTTCAAGCTCTTCAAACAGTGGCTTGAAGCTCTCAATGTTCTTCGCTTGTACCGACAGCTGTTGCATTCTATGCTCTACAGCCTGCAGGCCACCAATGTAAATCGCCTGCAAAATATTTATGTCGGTGACTTCCTTGCTCCTATCCTTGTTTATCAGACGCCTGATTTTTGTTGCTGGTAGACCCACCTTACCAGCAAAACTGTCAGGTGTCAACCGGAGAGCGGTGATGAATTTCTGGATGTCCTCGCCTGTCATGGTTGGTTCCTCATCGCAATTGCGTCTTCGATTTTTTGGGCCTCGGCCCGTAGCAGGTTCACTGCGTCTTGGGTCCAGTACTTGGGATCGCTGCTGTTTACGAACTGGGTGAGGGCGTACAGAATAGAGTGCCAGTTGAGTTCTACGATGTACGTACCCCGGTAAGGGTTGCAAGCAGACGTGTACTTCGCCGTGACCTTTACCCGGTGAGGGTTGTCTGTTTCTACCCAAGGACCGATATCTTCCCAGATGTTACTCATAGTTCACCAATTACTTATGCTGAGAAGTGCCCATGATCTTTTTGATGAGGATCCTTTATCGGAGTAATCCACCGCTTCCACAGGGGGATTGTGATAAGTAGACCCATGATGTAGAGCACTGCTGCGCCTACGTTTCTCCACGGGTGTGGAAGAGTAGCGGCACAGACTAAGAATCCTAGAGGTGCGCCTAAGAGCGGCCATAATGAAGATCTAAATTTGACGTGAAGCGCACTCAATCCCACTCCAAGAAGAAAAGCTATGCCCCAGAAGATACTATAGATCATTATGCTTCTCCCACTTGTATCGTTCACCGTGTTTCTCCGGATCCCAATCAACGACGCTGATCGGTACTCCTTCATGCTCAGAGACAAATGTAAACCTATCAGTGTGAGCGGGGTCCACGCGGATTTCCACACCAATGACGTGCTTCTCCTCATCTTGAGCATACACACAGCCACAGAACCAAGTCCTGTGTGAGTACATTTCCCAGCAGTAGCGCTTGGCCGCTTTGCATTGTTCCGTTGTTAACTTGTTGCTCATCTAGACCCCTTTATTCCCAAGCGTTCCTTGTCTGCTGCACTGTACTCCTGCGGATACAGTCCTTCACGGTAACCAAGACGCTCACGGTCAGGTTTGTCCTTGCCGAACCAACGACGATGCAGTTGGTAAGTCACCGCAATTCGGTTAATGCTCTCTCCAACTGCCTTGAGGATTCCAAACATCCTTCAGTCCTTTCTGGCTGCTAACTTGGCAGCAGAAATATTGACGTCTTCCACCTTACACCCACGTGACGTCATGCTGTCTCGCAGCGCAAGAAGCTCATCCAGACTACAGCCCACCGCTGTGGCCGGAATAGGACCGTAGCCCTCGAAGACACGTTGCACAACGTGCTGCTCTGGGTTTCCAACTTCAAAGACGTGGCGGAAACGACCCGGGCGATTCTGCAAAGCAGGGTCTACGTCCTTGAGGTTGTTGATGGTCATCAACACTACGAGACCTTCCATTGTAGCATAGGTGCCATCAAGCACGTTGAGGATAGCATCAAAAGTAAACTTCGCATTTTCCAGTTGGCACTCTCTACCTTTGAAATATCCATCAAAATCTTCCATGATGACAATTGCTGGGCCCTTCAGGCGGCTGAACATACGGATGACGTCATGGTTGTCCTGATCAGGCCTGAAGGTCACGATGTAGATTGGCATCTTGTACTTCAATGCAAGATATCGACCAAGGAAGCTCTTTCCATTGCCAGGAGGTCCACACATAATTGCACTGGTGCGCTTGCGCTTCCCTTCTACCACTTCGGCAACTTCCTTCTCCAAGGGTCGATACAGTTCGGGGTCGATGTAGGGCTCTGGGTTTTCTTCAGTGCTCATAGAACCAATCTGGTCCGCATCCCAGGGCTGAAGTAGATAGACCTTCACTGCATTGTCCTTCTTGCGTGTTATGATCTGCGTCAAGATGGAGTTGAGCTTCCACCGAAGCGCAGTAACGGTGGTAACAGAATCAGTACTGGCATAACCGGCACGAAGCATACGCTCTTCGATTCGTAGTCGAAATGGAAACCAGCTTCCAAGCCAACATACGGCATCGTAGATTCGTGGTAGCCGTTGCTCCACTATTTCTTCATACAAGATGAACGAACGTCCTTTGGTCTGAACTAATTCATACAATCCCATTGACATCTCGCGGCTGATCCGCACGGTTCGAAAGAAAAGAGAACGCACCATAAACAGCATTCCCACCAACGAACCAACTATCCATAACCAGATGCTCTTGAACATTAACCTTCTCCCTCTGCAGCATGCTCAATGTCAGGAACCAATCCGTGCTTGCGTAACACCTGCACGAACATATTGAGCCCCTCCTGGGTATCGATGTGGTAGCTATTTACTATACCATTGCAAGCCCACTCTTCTGGTGCTGGGCAACCACAATGTCCTGCTACTCGAACGTCTCTGACACCGTTGGGATTGGCATACATCTCTTGAGCCGCTGCCAAGGTAACAGGCCCCTTTACGGACCAGTAGTACCACAAACGGTGAAACTCGAAGTCACCAAGTTTACCCATGAGGGTGAAAGGAACCTCGTAGTGAACTGGATCTCTTTCCACTTCAACAATGGGAATGAACGCCTTGGTTAGCTCGACCCGAATGTATCCATCGCATTCTTTGTTGCCTGCTAGATTTATCATGCCTAAATCTCCTCAGGTGCGTTGGGCGAAGAACAGAACATGTTGATGCCAGTGGCAGTCAAGCACTCCATCAAGCCAACGCCTGTTGTAGAACACTCATGACAGAGGTACAAAGTACGGCAACCCATGTAGCCATAGTGCCCGAACAGGTATTGAACAAGATTGATACCGTCCATTCCCTCATAACGAACCGAAAATCCTTTAACCCAATGATGCACCTGCAATTTTGTTCCCCACTCACGACGGAACTCTTGATTGCAAGAGCAACACGTTTTCCAGAAAAAGAGAGGATAAATCGACTTGGAGCTTTCGATCCCCTCTGGCCGCTTTATCTTCCCTAGGCTACGCTTTGTCATCGAGGTCTTCCTTGTAGCTGTCCGTCAACTTCATGATGCGCTCCAGCGCCTCGGGCTCGTGCTTCTTGAGATGCTCGTACAACTCTGTTAGCATCTGCGTGGACACTGGTTGGAACAGCATGTCTATGCTTACTTTGTTGCGTAATTGTTTGGACACCGCTTCGAGGTCTCGGATGTCAGCGTGTAGTAGCTTCTTTTTCATTTCGTTGGGATCAATCATCATTACTCTCTTGTCGTCAGCCATCGCTCACGCTCCATTTTTCCAAAGTTTCTTGGTCACTCACCTCCAAACCACACAGCGACTCCGACAAGCACAGCAACAATACCAATCAAGACACCCCAAGAAAACCCACTCCACCACCTGAGTCGCGCCACTGACGCGTAGACCATTAGTGAAGGATCTTGTACCATCACTCACCTTCCTTATCAGGCGCCATTAGCCGCGTTGACAAGCATATATAGACCACTGGAGAATGCTCCACCGGCTATTAATCCCCAACAGAACGTGACGAAGTTGAACTTCCGTGCCCCTTCTGCGCGGGATATACTGATCAGTGTATCCAGTACCGCCGTCTGCTTCGCATTGAACGTGGTCTCGCCTTCTGGAAATTTCGGGTCTGGATTTTTCATGCTGTCGGCGTTCATTGTCACTCCCATCGCACACACCCCTACAATTTGTTCCAGTTCCGGTCGATGAGCGGGCCACCGTGGTCCTTCACGAGCTTCTTGAGGTACGCGTCCACAGCAGCGGACATGTTGTACCACTTCATCATGCATTTCTTCGTTCCAGGTACACAGTCCTTCAGCTTATCCAATTGGGTGCCCAGAAAAGCATGAAGATTCTTCAAATTGGTACTGGACCGCATGATGACCGCTATCCAGCATAGCTCATCCTTTTCCCACCACCGCTGCGGTTGGTAGTGTACACCCACCGCTTGATTCCAGCGGGACTCCTTCCATCCCGCTACCTTCCCCTCCATATACAGGAGCCGAGTCAGCGCACGCGCGTGGCTTTCTTTCTCGCGGAGAAGCTCCTGTTTCACATTGTCCATTTCTCTGCGGTGCTCTCGTTTGACTATCGTGACCTGGCTCTTTGCGTCGAACGCCTTAGCAGCTAGCACGAAGGCCAAAGGCGACAGCATCACCACTAACGCCATTACTCTCACTGCGTATCCTGACATCTATTCCTCACTTTCCTGCACCGAATCGTCGCGGAGGGCTGCTAACTCCTCTTCAAGAGAAACGCCACTCTCTTCCAGGAGCCGCAGGTACTCATCAATCGCATCTTCTACGACGTCTGAAATGTAGTAGTTACTGGCGAATGGATCGTAGGTTAGTAGACCCATGCTTGCTAGTTTTGTTACTGCTCCTTCGGGGAAGTGAGCCTTCCCGGTAAGTCGCAGGCTGGCCAAGATAGTAACCAGTTCTGGTTCCTGCTCTAGCACATCGAGTGCTCGCTTGGCAAGAATATCAT
>Ga0315542_1001015_pt1 | contig 17739 bp, 16 predicted proteins | sample SalMarSW160120MG_FD_202541 | JGI IMG/M metagenome (GOLD analysis project Ga0315542, IMG submission 202541) | Salt marsh sediment microbial communities from the Plum Island Ecosystem LTER, Massachusetts, United States - Salt Marsh Sediment SW1601-20 ...
GCAGGACGGCCGAAGGCCGCCCGCGTGGCACCGGTCCTTGCCAGGGGGCCGGCTAGGCCCTACACTGCGTGCGTCCGGAAAGGGTGTCTCTCACGCCTCTCTCCGGCATCCCGTTCGGGCCGATCGGCGCGCATGGCGGTCGTGGGGCCTCGGCGGGACGATTTCTTCAGGGTCTGCGCCCGGCCGGGCGTCGGACCGGTAGGGAAGATCATGGCGACAGGCAAGGTGAAGTGGTTCAGCAACGAGAAGGGCTACGGCTTCATCGCCCAGGACGGGGGCGGCGACGACGTCTTCGTCCACTTCTCGGCCATCCAGGGGGACGGCTTCCGCTCGCTCGGCGAGGGCGATGCCGTCCGCTTCGACGTCGAGCAGGGCCGCAAGGGGCCGCAGGCGCAGAACGTCGTCGTGACCGACAGCGCGCCCAGGCCGCCCGCCGGTGGCGGCGGTCGGCGCGGCACTGCCGAGGCCGGCTCCAGACCGCCCAGGCCGCCTGCCGGTGGCGGTGGTCGGCGCGGGCGCTACTGACGTAGTCTCCAGCGCGCCCTGGCCGCGTGCCGGCCGCGCAGGTCGGCATGGGCCGCTAGAGCTGGCTCCAGACCTCGACGGGCCCGGTACAGGTCACCGGGCCCGTTCCCATGCCGGCGCTAGAATGCCTTGGGGCTGGTCCCCAAGGAGCAGGCCTCGGTAGGGAGGTCCCATGAGCGACCACGTCTACAAGCAGATCGAGCTGACCGGATCCTCCGCCACGAGCATCGAGGACGCGGTCCAGAAGGCCGTCGCCAAGGCGAGCGAGTCCCTCCACAAGCTGCGGTGGTTCGAGGTCGTGGACGTGCGCGGCACCCTCGAGGAGGGTCGGGTCACCGACTACCAGGTCACCGTCAAGATCGGCTTCACCCTGGACTGACCCGGACGTGCCGGGGCCGTCCCGAACGAACGCGCCCGGCCGGCGCCGGCGGGCGGCGATAGACTCGTGGCATGAGCTCACGACTGGAAGGGATCCTCGTGCTGCCCGACGGGGTGGCGGCCGGTGCGCTGCACTACGGCGAGAGGATCGAGCGTATCGACGCCGAAGAGCCGGTTGCCGAGGGCCCGGCGGTCGAGGCCCGGCTGGCGCCGGTCCGCCGCGGCGAACGCGCGCTGATCCTTCCCGGCTTCATCGACGCCCACGTGCACGGCGGTGGAGGCGGCGACACCATGGACGGCGCCGACGGCGTGCGTACGCTAGCGCGCTTCCACCTCCAGCACGGCACCACCACGCTCCTCCCCACTACCATCACCAACCCCTGGCCGCAGGTTTTGCGGGCCCTGGACGGAGTCCGGGCGGTGATGGAGCGACCGGAGCCGGCCGGCCAAGGGCCGCTCCCCTCCATCCCCGGCGCTCACCTGGAGGGTCCCTTCATCAGCCCGCACCGCCTCGGCGCACAGCCGCCCATGACCCTGGCGCCGACCGCCGAGCGCATCGATGCCGTGCTGGGGACGGCCGCGCTACGCGTGGTGACGATGGCGCCCGAGGTGGAGGGGGCGCTCGAGGCTGCCGCTACGCTGGCGCGCGCCGGCATCCGCGTCAGCATCGGCCACACAAATGCCGGATACGACGAGGCGCACGCCATGGTCGAGGCGGTTCGTTCCGAGGGCGGTACCGTCGGCTTCACCCACCTCTTCAACGCCATGACCGGGCTCGGCAGCCGCGCTCCCGGGACCGTGGGCGCCGCGCTCTCCGAGCCTGACGCCTACGCGGAGCTGATCCTCGACCTGCACCACGTCCACGCGGCCAGCTTCCGCGCCGTCGCGGCAGCCAAGGCCGGGCGGCTCCTCCTGGTGACCGACGCCATCCGCGCCTGCGGCCTGCCGGAGGGGGAGACGGAGCTGGGCGGGCAGCGGGTGCTGGTCCGGGGGGGAGCGGCGCGCTTACCGGGCGGCTCGCTCGCCGGCAGCGTCCTCACCCTCGACGTGGCGCTGAGAAACGCCGTGGCCTCCGGGTTGTCGGTGCCGCGCGCGAGCGGCCTGGCCTCGTCGGTCGCGGCGCGCTACCTGGGCCTGGACGATCGGGGCGTGCTGGCGCCCGGCATGCGTGCCGATCTGGTCGTGTTGGACGGTGACCTGGCCGTGCGCTCGGTGGTGGTCGGCGGTCGGGGAGCGGAGCGCTAGGCGCCGGCCAGGGCCTCCGCCACCAGCCGCTGGACCGTCCCGGGGTCGGCGCGCCCCCGGGTGAGGCGCATCACCTGCCCCACGAAGAAGCCCTTGAGCCCCAGCTTGCCGCCGCGGTAGCTGGCGACCTCGGCCGGGTGGTCGGCGAGTACACCGGCGACGATCTCGCGAAGCGCGGCCTCGTCGTCGAGGCGTTCGAGCCCGCGTTCACGCACCAGCGTTGTTGGATCGGTGCCGGAGCGGACAACCTCCTCGAACAGCTCCCGTGCCACGGGCAGCGTCACGGTGCCGTCGCCGACCAGGCGCACCAGATGGGCCAGGCGCTCCGGCGTGATGCCCAGCTCCTCCATCGGCCGGTCCTTCAGCACCCGGACCAGGTCGTTGACGACCCAGTTGGCGACCGCGCCCGGGTCGGGCTGCTCCGCCAGGGTCGCTTCGAAGAAGCCGGCGAGCTCGTCGCGGCCGGCGATGAGGGCGGCGTCCTCGGCGCTCAGGCCCAGCTCGTCCCGGTAGCGGTCGAAGACCGCGCGCTGGCGCGGGCCGAGCGAGACGCCCGGGTCGGGCTCGCCCGCCACGGCCGGAACGGCGTTGCCGGGGCCGGTTGCGGCGCCGGCGCGGGCGTCGGCAGCGTCTCGTGCCGGTACGCCGGCCGCAGGGCTCGCTTCCGCTGCGCGCCGCGTCCAGGAGTCCTTGAGGGGGATGATGCGGTCGAACACCAGCGCATCGCCCCGGCCGTCCTGCGGGTCGCGCCAGAAGTAGCCGAGGCGCTCGAACTGGTAGCGCGTGGCCGGGTCGTCGCCGGCGACGCTGGGCTCGACGAAGCCGTGGCGGACCACCAGCGACGCCGGGTTCAGGTGCTCGAGGGCATCGCTGCCGTCGGCGCCAGGCTCCGGAACCGTGAAGAGCCGGTCGTAGAGCCGGAACTCCGCCGGCAGAGCGTCGTCGGCCGCCAGCCAGTGGATGGCCGCCCACACCTTCACGCCCTCGGGGTTGCGCCCGAGGGTGTTCTCCAGGACGCTGCAGCGCAGCTCGGTGACGGTGCCGGCGTCGTCCTTCACCACCTCGTCGCAGCGGATCACGTAGCCGTGCCGCAGTCTCACGGCCCGCCCCGGCGCCAGCCGCCGGAAGCCCCTCGGTGGGCGCTCGGCGAAGTCCTCGCGCTCGATGAGCAGGCGCGGCCCGAAGGGGAGGGGACGCTCGCCCGCGCGGGGCACGTCGGGTGGCCAGTAGGGGGCGGAGAGGGTCTCGCGTGCGCTGGCGTTGGTGAGCACCACCGGGAGCGGGTCGGTCACGGCCATCACCCGGGGCGCCTCGGTGTTGAGGTCGTCGCGGATGGAGTGCTCGAGCAGCGCGATGTCGACCGTGCGGTTGGTGCGCGACACGCCGATGCGGCTGGTGAAGTCGTGGATCGCCTGGGGCCGGACCCCACGACGCCGCAGCCCCGCCAGCGTCGGCATGCGCGGATCGTCCCAGCCCTCGACGTGCCCCTCCTGCACCAGCCGGATGAGCCGGCGCTTGCTGACGACGGCGTACTCGAGGTTGCGTCGCCCGAACTCGTACTGGTGCGGGCGACGCTCGCCCGGGAACAGGCGGGACACCAGCCAGTCGTAGAGCTCGCGGTTGTCGACGAACTCGAGCGAGCACAGGCTGTGGGTGACCCCCTCGATGGCGTCGGAAAGGGGGTGCTGGAAGTCGTAGAAGGGGTAGATGCACCAGTCGTCGCCGGTGCGGTAGTGCGTGGCGTGGACGATGCGGTACAGCAGCGGGTCGCGCAGCTTCATGTTGGCCGACGCCAGGTCGATCTTGGCGCGCAGCACGTGCGACCCGGTGGGGAACTCGCCGGCCCGCATGCGCCGGAACAGGTCGACGTTCTCCTCTACGGTGCGCTCCCGATAGGGGCTCGGGGTGCCGGGCTCGAGCGCGGTGCCGCGCATCCGTTGGATCTCGTCGCTGGTCATGCTGTCGACGTAGGCGTCGCCCATGGTGATGAGGCGCTCGGCGAGATGGTAGAGCCGCTCGAAGTAGTCCGACGCGAAGCGCGTGGCGCCCCAGCGCCACCCCAGCCATCGCATGTCCTGCTCGATCGAGCGCACGTAGCGCATCTCCTCCACCTCGGGATTGGTGTCGTCGAAGCGCAGGCGGCACACGCCGCCGTAGTCCGAGGCGACCCCGAAGTCGATGAAGCTCGCGAACGCGTGCCCGATGTGGGCGTAGCCGTTGGGCTCGGGCGGGAAGCGCGTCACCACGGTCTCGTGCCGCCCCTCCTGCAGGTCGCGGTCGATGATCTCGGTGATGAAGTTGGGGTTCACGCGCCGGGGCGCCTCGGCGCCCGGCGTGGGGTCCTGGGTGGGGGCTGTCACGTCGCTGACTCCTTCGTCACGGCTCGGCCGCCGGCGGGGGCGGCCGCATGCGCGTCGCGCGCCGTTTCCAAGGATAGCGCACCCGACGGCAGCGGCCGGTGGGGGCGCGTGCGCGGCCGCGTTGCGGCAGGCGCGACGCCGACGTCAGCGCAGGATGACCAGGGTGACGAAGTAGTAGGTGACCGGAACGGCGATCAGGGTGCTGTCGATGCGGTCGAGCACCCCTCCCTGGCCCGGCAGGAAGATGCCGGCGTCCTTGACGCCCACCCAGCGCTTGACCAGCGACTCGAAGAGGTCGCCGAGCTGCGCCGCGCTGCCCACCAGCAGGCTGAACAGCAGGCCGTCGTAGAGATCGACGTGCAGGTGTGCCAGCCGCTCCAGCAGGAAGGTGGCGGCGGCCACGACCAGCACCGACAGGATGAGGCCGCCGAGCGAGCCCTCGACGGTCTTGTTGGGGCTGATGAGCGGTGCCAGCTTGCGCCGACCCAGCCACGAGCCGATGGCGTACGCGCCGACGTCGGAGGCGACGATCGCCAGCATCGGCAGCGTCAGGTACCACAGCCCCAGCACCCCGTTGGGCGTGTAGCGCAGCGTGAGCACGTAGCCGAACAGCCAGGGGATGTAGAGGTAGGCGAACAGGCTGTAGACGATGGTGTTGAGCGAGTCCCGGCGCGGCGCCGCGATCTCCAGGCCGATCAGGTACAGCGCGAACAGGCCGAGAAGCAGCTCGCGCCAGCTCACGCCGACCGCGAGCGGCTGCATGCCCGGATAGCTCGCCGGGAGCGACGCCGGCAGCGTCAGGACCGCCGCCACCCAGAGGCTCCGTTTGCGCAGCCGGATGCCACGCAGCGCCACCATCGCCGTGAACTCCTGCAGGGCGATCAGGGAGAGCACCAGGTAGGCCGGTGCCAGCAGCGGAAGGCCCACCCAGAACACCAGCAGGGCCGCCAGGAAGGCGGCGAACGCACTGGCGATGCGCGCCACGTGAACTCCCTCTCGCCTGCGCTCGGATCCGTCGCGGGTGATCGACGACACGCCCAACCGCTCGCTGGCCGTGTCGTCGGCGCGTTCGTTCACGCGCATGCCGTGCCCCAGCCTGTCTCGCGGCCGCCTGCGCTCACCTCACGCAGTCCCTCGCGCGCCCGTTCCCACCCGACCGACCTCCCGAGGACCGCCCGTCACACCGCGAGGATGTCCTCTTCCTTGCTCTTCACGCGCTCCTCGACGTCGGCCGTGAACTCGTCGGTCAGCTTTTGGACCTCGGCCTCGCCGCGGCGCAGGTCGTCCTCGGTGATCTCGTTGTCCTTCTGCATGGTCTTGAGCTCGTCGTTGCTGTCGCGCCGGATGTTGCGGATGGCGACGCGGGCCTCCTCGGCCATGTTGTGGACGGTACGCACCAGGTCGTGCCGCCTCTCGTCGTTGAGCGTTGGCACGTTGATGAAGATGGCGTCGCCCTGGTTGTTCGGGTTGAAGCCGAGGTCCGACTCCTGGATCGCGCGCTCGATCTCCTTCGCCGCCGACTTGTCGAACGGCGTGATGAGCAGGGTGCGGGGATCGGGGCTGGCGATGGAGGCCAGCTGCGTCAGCGGCACGCTGCTCCCGTAGTACTCGACGTTGACGCGGTTGAGGATGGCCGGGTTGGCCCGGCCGGTACGGACCGTGGCGATGGTGGACTCGAACGCCTGGAGCGACTTCTCCATGCGGTCCCGCGTTTCCTTCAGGACGCTCTTCATCAGCGGTACCTCCTGCCGTGCGCTGCGACTGCGGCCAGTTTACCGCGCACCGGCAGCGCCCGCCCAGGACGGCGGTTCCCGCCGTGGAAGGAGGTCAGTCGGCGTACCGCGTCTCCGCTCCGGTCCCGATGAAGGTGCCGACCTGCGCATCGCCGGCCAGCAGCCGGTCGAGGTGGCCCTCGACGAAGATGTCGAACACGGTGATCGGCATGTCGCGCCCCATGCACAGGGTGATGGCAGTGTCGTCCATCACCTTCAGGCCCTTGTTCAGCACGTCCAGGTAGGAGAGCGAGCGGAAGCGCCGGGCTCCGCTGTTGACGTTGGGGTCGTCGTCGTAGACGCCGTCGACCATGTTCTTGGCCATCAGGACCATGTCGGCGTCGATCTCGAGCGCGCGCAAGGCGGCGGCCGTGTCGGTGGTGAAGAAGGGGTTGCCGGTGCCGCCTGCGAAGAGGACGACGCGCCCCTTCTCCAGGTGGCGGAGCGCGCGCCGCCGGATGTAGGGCTCGGCCACCTCCTGCATGGTGATGGCCGTCATCACGCGGGTGTCGACGTCGCGGCGCTCGAGCGCATCCTGCAACGCCATCGCGTTCATCACGGTGCCGAGCATGCCGACGTAGTCGGCCGTGGCGGGGTCCATCGACCGGCCGTGCTGACTGCCGCGCCAGAAGTTGCCGCCGCCGACGACGATCGCCAGTTGAACGCCGCGGCCGAGGGCCGCGGCGATCTCACCTGCGAGCGAGTCGGTGGCTTCCGGCGAGACTCCGAAGCCGCTCTCGCCGGCGAGGAACTCGCCGGACAGCTTCAGCAGGGCGCGCCGCACCGCCTACTCTCCGATGGCGATGCGCGCGAAGCGCCCCACCCGGATGTTCTCGCCGATGGTGGCGATCGACTCCTTGATCAGGGTGTCGACCGTCTTCTTGTCGTCCTTGATGTAGGGCTGCTCCAGGAGGCAGATCTCCGCGTAGAACTTGCCGAGCCTGCCCTCGACGATCTTCTCGACCACATTGGCCGGCTTGCCCTCGGTCGCGGCCTGCTTCTCGAGCTCGGTGCGCTCGGCCTGCACGGCCTCCTGGGGCACCTCGTCGCGGCTCACGTACTGGGGGTTGGCCATCGCGATGTGCATCGCGAGGTTCCGGGCCAGCTCCTGGAACTGCTCGTTGCGCGCCACGAAGTCGGTCTCGCAGTTGAGCTCGACCATCACGCCGATCTTGCCGTTGTGGTGCACGTAGGTGCCGACGAGGCCCTCGCTGGCAACGCGGTCGGCCTTCTTGGCGGCCTTGGCGATGCCGCGTTCACGCAGCAGGCTGGCGGCCTTGTCGAGGTCGCCTTCGGTCTCGTCGAGGGCGCGCTTGACATCCATCATGCCGGCACCCGTCATGGAGCGCAGCTTCTTGATCGATTCGGTGCTCACAGCCATAGTCGTTCGTCCTCCGGGTCGCGCACCGTTCTCGGTGCGCCTTTCTCAGTCCGCGTCTCTCAGTCCGCGTCTCTCAGTGCGCGTCGCCGCTCTCTTCACTCGGCGCCTCGTCCTGCTTCGCCGCCGGCTTCTCGGCCGGTTCGGCGGCAGGCTCCGCGCTCTCCTCGGCCGGCGCGGCCGCAGCCTTGGCGCGGCGGCGCGGCTTGGCGGGCGCCTCGTCTTCCGCGGGCGCGCTCTCGGCGGGCGCGGGTTCGGAGGGTGCCGTCTCGGCCGGTGCCGTCTCGGCGGGGGCGGTCTCGGCGGGCGCGCTCTCGGCGGGCGCGGCCTGCGCCTCGGCGGCCGGCTCCTTCGCCGTCCCGGCATCCGCCGGCTTGGCCGCTGCCGGCTTGGCCGCAGCTGGCGTGGCCGTCGTAGGCGTTTCCACCCCTGCGGCGCCCGCGGCAGCCTCGTCCTCGGCCATGGCCGCCGCCGCCTTGATCGTGCGCTCGGGCGAGGACATCGGTGTGGGCAGGGTCTCGCGCTCGACCTGCTTGGCAGCTTCCTCGAGGGGCCGCTCGACGGGCTGGTCCGCGCCCCCCTTGACCTCGACGATGACGTCGGAGAGCCGCGCGGTCACGAGCTGGATGGAGCGGATGGCGTCGTCGTTGCCGGGGATGATGTAGTCCAGCACGTCGGGATCGCTATCGGTGTCGGCCAGGGCCACGACGGGGATGTCGAGCTTGTTGGCCTCCTTGACCGCGATCGCCTCCTTGGTCGGGTCGATCACGAACAGGGCGTCGGGCAGGCGGTTCATGTCGCGGATGCCGCCCAGGTAGCGCTGCAAACGCTGCAGCTCCTTGCCCATGGTGATCTGTTCCTTCTTGGTGAAGCGCAGGATCGACTCGTCGTCGAACATGGACTGGAGGTCCTTGAGACGCTCGACGCGGGTGCGGATGGTCTTGAAGTTGGTCAGCAGGCCGCCGAGCCAGCGCTCGTTGATGAACGGCATGCCGCAGCGCTTGGCTTCGGCCGCGAGGATCTCCTGCGCCTGCTTCTTGGTGCCGACGAACAGGATGGTGTTACCCCGGCCCGCCATGTCGCGCAGGAAGTTGAAGGACTTCTCGCTCTCGACCAGCGTCTTCTGCAGGTCGATGATGAAGATGCCGTTGCGCTCCGCGAAGATGTAGCGCTTCATCTTCGGGTTCCAGCGCTTCGTCTCGTGCCCGAAGTGCACGCCGGCTTCCAGCAGCTGCTTCATTCCGAGGTACGACATGGATGTTCCTCCGTGGCGGGATGTTGAGGTGAGAGTCGGGAGGCCCGGAGGCGCTCCCCGTCCTCAGAGGCCGACACGGCGGACATCCCGCTGCCGCCGGTCAAACCTCCGCAGTATACAGGAGCGCCCTCGTGCCGGGCCACCCCAGCCGACGCGGGCGGCCCGAGGTCCCGGGCCGCCCGCGCTCGTGTGCCTTGCCGGCCGCGCTAGGGCAGCGAGCTCAGCGCGTCCTTGGCGGGCTTGTAGTTGGGATCGATCTGCAGCGCGTGCTGGTAGGCCTTGCGGGCGTTGGCGATATCGCCGCTGCCGCCCCGCGTCTGATAGGCCTTGCCCAGCCAGTAGTAGGCGTCGGCGCTTTCGGGGGGCAGCAGCGCGCCCTGCTGCGCCCGCTTGACCGCCTCGTCGATCTTGCCGGTCTTCAGGTAGGCACGCGCCAGGTAGGTATACAGCGGCGGCACGAAGACGGCGCCGTTGAGCTTGAGCGCGGCCTCCAGCTTCGAGACGCTGTCCTTGACGTCACCGCACTCGAACATCGTGATGCCGAGCTGCGACATCGCCGACAGCGACTTCGGATCGAGGCTCACGGCCTGCGACAGCTCGTACTCGGCGGTGCTGCAGTCGTGCAGGCGGTAGGCGACATTCCCGAGGTTGTTGTGCGCGGAGCTGTTGGTGGGATCGAGGACGACGGCGCGCCGGAAGGCCTGCTGTGCGAGCTTGAGGTCGCCCTGGTCGCGGTAGACGCGGCCGAGGTTCACCTCGAGGGTGGAGCGTTCGGCATCGGTGAGGTTGGTGCTGCTGCTCGACGCCTGCGAGACCGCCTGCTCGAGCGCGGTGCGCGCCTCCGCGAGGTTGCCCAGGTCGTACAGAACCACGCCCTTGGTGTTGAGCACGCGCGGGTCCTGAGGCGCGATCGCTTCCGCCTTCTTGACGGTGTCGAGAGCGTCGCTCAAGCGGTTCGGGTAGCTCTTGGGGTCGCTCTGGTACTCGTCCCGATAGGTGAGGGCCAGGTGCACGTAGGCGTCGACCTTCTTGGGATCCTGCTTGAGGGCGGCCTGGAAGGCGTCGATCGCCTGCGGGTAGGCCTGCTGGCAGGAGAGCGAGCGGCCCTTGCCCACCAACCCGTCGACGTTGGTCGGATCGGTCTTCAGGGCCTCCTGGTAGAAGTACTGGGCGAGGGCACAGTCGCCGTGCCCCAGGTAGAAGCTCCCGTCGCTCAAGAGCGTGGGAACATCGGGCATGCCCGATTGCGCGGGGGCTTGCGCCTGCGTCGTGGACGATGGCGGAGTGGTCGCGTTCGACTTCGACGACGACGAGCTCGACGACGAGCTTTGCGCGAACGCGGCGGCGCAGCCCAGGCCGACGACCAGGGTGGCCAGCACTACCTTCCCCCAGGCGCCGTTGCTCTTGTTCCAGATACTAATCAACGTGTCCTCCGACAATTCCTCCGGTGTTGTCCAGGGTCGACCGAGTGTACCACCCTGCCCGCCGCTGTCGTCCTTCAGCGCCGATCTCGTCGCAGTGGCTGTCGTGCTTCGGGAGCGAGCGAACGTTCAATGCTATGCCGCCACCGAACGGCGCCGGGCATCGCGGGTGGGGCGTTGCCTGGGTTCGTCCATTGCCCATCATGATGACCGTCCACTGTGAGAAGGAGGTGTGCAGCACGGGAGTTATGCCCCCATGGCAGTGGTCCCGGCGCGGGGTCCGCGGAGCCCTGGGAGCCCTCACGGCAGGTAGCTGCGAGCGGGGGCGACGCTGCGCCGGAGCTCGAAGCGTTCGGCGAGGTCGACGCCGGCCTCGCGACCGGCCGCGCTCCGGGCGGCGAGGAACTCCTCGGTGCTCCGCGGCCAGTGGTAGAAGTCGGCGTAGAAGCGGAAGAGGCGCTCGACGAGGTCGCGCTGCTCGCTGATGTCGACGTGCACCTGGGGCCGTCCGGAACCGAGCGTGGGGTACTGGTAGAGACGGACCGGCGTCCGGTGCGCCTCGAGCTCCTCGCCGGTCTCCTCCAGGATCTTCGGGATCCGCGCCAGCGTGATGGCGTCGAAGGCGATCTTGGCGGTCATGCGGTGGTCGGGGTGCGGGCTGTCGTCGCTCCAGGTGATCACCGAGTCGGGTCGGAAGCGCGCGTACAGCGCCGCCAGGGCCAGCGCCTGGTCGCGGCCGCCGGTCATGCGGGAGTCGCCCATGTCGAAGAAGGTGGAGGTCGCTCCCACCGCCTCTGCTACGTACGCGCCGTGCTCGTGCCGGATGCGGCGCACGTCCTCGGCGGCAGTGCCCCGGAACTGACTGGCCAGCTCGCCGTGCGTGGTCCAGGCGAGCATCACCTGGTCGCCGCGCGCGGCGTGGCGTGCCAGCGTGCCGACGCAGCCGAGCTCGTCGTCGGGATGGGCGAAGACGGCGAGCAGCCTCACGGGTTCCGTGTGCCCTTCCCGCCGCCGGAAGGGGACCTTCGTTCGTAGTTCGGCACGTCGGGACTATACCGTGATTCTCGAGCGTGCGCCGGCCGGCGACGCCCCGGCGACGGCGCCCTGTGTGGGCGCGGTGCTAGCATCGCTCCATCATCGACCACCCGTCCGGAGGTCGCGGCGTCGCACGCCGGTGCCGGAGGGGGTAGCATGGGTGCTCTCGGGACATCTGTCCCGGCACCCCTCGGTGAAAGCTGCGCTCGGCGTGGCAGTCCATATGGGAGAGAGGAAGCGCATGGCCGAAGCGAGGCGACCATCGACCCATGTCCTGGCCTGGTCAGCCCTGGTGGGCAACGCCCTGGTCATCCTCCAGGGAGCGTTCGTCCGGGCGTCGGGATCCGGCGCGGGTTGCGGCGGGCACTGGCCCACCTGCAACGGCGAGGTCGTTCCCCTGAACGCGAACGTTCACACCCTGATCGAGTTCACCCACCGCTTGCTGGCGCTCACGGTGCTCGCGCTCGGGGTGTGGTTGCTGGTCCGCGGCATCCGGATGCGCAAGGAGCGTTCTGGCTTCAGCGTGTTCTCCTACGCGGCCTTCTACTTCCTGATCATGGAGGCGCTCCTAGGCGCCGTGACGGTCTTGTTCGGGCTCACCGGCGACAACCAGAGCCTGGCGCGCGGCGTGCTCGTCGCCGTCCACCTCGTGAACTCGCTCCTGCTCATCGGCACGCTCACCGGCATGGTGGTCTTCTCGCGCAAGAACCCCCCCGCCTGGCCCCTGGGCATCACGCGTCAGGGTGCCCTGGCCACCGTTCTCGGGCTCGGCATGGTCGGGATGCTGGTGCTCATCTTCACGGGCGGGATCGCGGCCATGGGGAACACCATGTTCCCGTCGACCTCACTCCAGCAGGGCTTCGCGGCCGACTTCAACCCGGCGTCGCACACGCTCATCCGGCTGCGCATCCTGCACCCGCTCATCGGCATCACGGTCGGTACCTATCTTTTCGTGGGCCTCGGGCTGAGCTGGTGGCTCAAGCCCACCGCGACGGCGCGCCGCACCGCGCAGGCGTTGCTCGTCGTCTACGTGGCCCAGCTCGCCGTCGGCACGGCCAACCTGGCCTTCCTGGCGCCCATGGCCCTGCAGCTGCTGCATCTGAGCATGGCCGTGGTGGCCTTCTCGCTGCTGACCACCCTCTCGCTCGACATGCTCGGCGGCACGCGTGCCGTGCGAGCGGACACCGCTGGGCAACCCAGCGTGCTGGAGAAGGCGTAGCCATGGCCCATACCGTCCCCACCAGCCTGAGACCGCGCGCCACCGTCCGCGACTACATCGTGCTGACCAAGCCCAAGGTGATCAGCCTGTTGCTGCTGACCACGGTGGGCGCCATGTTCATCGCCGCCCGCGGCTTCCCCGGCTGGATCCCCCTGATCGGCGTGCTGCTGGGCGGGTACATGTCGGCGGGGGCCGCCGGCGTGTTCAACATGGTGTACGACCGCGATATCGACGAACGCATGCGCCGCACCGCCAAGCGTCCGACGGTGACGCAGGTCGTGCCCAGCCGCAACGCGCTGCTGTTCGGCGTCGCGCTGACGCTGGCGTCGTTCCTGGCCATCGCGCTGACCACCAACGTGCTGGCCGCGCTGCTGTCCTGGGGCGGCATCGCGTTCTACGTGATCATCTACACCATGTGGCTGAAACGCAGCACCTGGCAGAACATCGTCATCGGTGGTGCCGCCGGCGCCATCCCGCCGCTCGTCGGCTGGGCTGCGGTGACCGGACACCTCAGCCTGCTGGCGTGGGTGCTGTTCGCGCTCGTGTTCATGTGGACGCCGGTGCATTTCTGGGCGCTCGCCTTGATGATCAAGGACGAGTACCACAAGGTGGGCGTGCCGATGGCGCCCGCCGTGATCGGTGAGCGCGCCACGGTGATGCAGATGGTGATGTACGCCGTGCTCACCATGGTTCTCACGGTCGCCCCGTTCTTCCTGCACGCGTTCAGCCCCGCCTACTTCCTGGCGGCGCTGGGGCTCAACGTGGTGCTCGCGCTGCGGGTCCTGCGCCTGTTCCAGCTCGCGCGCACCGGCACGCCGATCGACAAGATGATGGCGCTGCCGCTGTACAAGTACTCGATGACCTACCTGGCGCTCGTGTTCCTCAGCATGGCGCTCGACCGGATCATCTTCTGAAGGGACGGCCCATGCGCGGCCCTCGCGACTTCCGCTTCCTGCTGCGCCCCCGCTGGCTGATCGGCACGGTGACGGTCGTCCTCGCAGCCGCGGTGATGATCAACCTCGGGTTGTGGCAGATCCGCCGCCTCCACCAGCGCATCGACCGCAATCACGCCATCGAGGCGCGGATCCACGCGCCGGCGCAGTCGCTCGGGCAGATCCTGGCGCGCTACCGCATCGGTGCCCCGCTGACCGCTCCCGACTCGGCCGCCTACCGCCACGTCGCAGTGAGCGGCACGTACGATGCCGCCGACGAGGTGCTGCTGCGCTCGCGGAGCGAGGGGGGGAACCCGGGCTTCCACGTGCTCACCCCCTTGAAGCTCGCCGACGGCAAGGCGCTCCTCGTCGACCGAGGCTGGGTGCCCTACACCGACAACGCTCCACCCGTCCCGGCGGCCGCCCCGCCGGCCGGCACCGTGACACTGACCGGCCTGCTGCGGCGTCCCGAACCCGAGCCCTCGGGATTCTTCAAGGGGATCAGCCCGGACGATCCCGCCACCGGCCCGCTCAAGAGGACCTTCTACGCGAACCCGCACCGGCTCCAGGGGCAGTTCTCGTTCCCCCTCATCGACGCCTACCTGCAGCTTTCGACCCAGAGCCCGGCCCAGACGGGCGAGCTGCCGGTGACCCCCGACCCGCCCGTCCTGACCAACGGCCCGCACCTGAGCTACACGATCCAGTGGTTCTCGTTCATGCTCATCACCGTGATCGGCTACGCCGTGGCGGTCGACCGGCGAGCGCGGGAGCGCGCCCAGGAGTCCATCGACGCCGCCGCCGCGGGCAGCACCGGGGACGCCGCCCGACGGGAGCCGCCAACCCCGGGCGGCGTCCCGAGCGGCGACTGACCCAGCCGGTCTCGGTGGCGGGCGCTAGGCGGGTGCCTTGCGCATCTCCTCGGCCAGCGTGTCCATGAGCTTGTCGAAGGGCTTGATGAACTTGTCCACGCCCTCGTCCTCGAGCGCCTGGGTGAGCTCGTCGAGGTCGATGTCGAGCTCGCCGAGCTGCTCGAGCTTGCGGCCGTAGGCGGCCATGTCGTCGCGCACGCGGTCCGCCGCCTTGCCGTGGTCGCGGAAGGCGTCGAGCGTCTCGCTCGGCATGGTGTTGATGGTGTCGGGCCCGACGAGCGGCTCGATGTACTTGACGTCGGAGTAGTCGGGGTTCTTGGTGCTGGTGGAGGCCCAGAGCAGACGCTGCTTGCGCGCGCCCTGGCGTTCGAGCGCCCGGAAGCGCTCTCCGCCGAATACCTCCTCGAAGATCGCGTACGCCTGCTTCGCGCTCCCGACGGCGATCTCGCCGTGCAGCTCCTTGGCCGTGGCGGCGCGCGGGCCGCCCTGCCCCATGATGCGCTCGAGCATGGGGTCGACCATCACGTCGATCCGGCTCAGGAAGAAGCTCGCCACGGAGGCCACGCGCGTGATGTCGCCGCCGGCCTTCAGCCGGTCCTCGAGGCCCGACAGGTACGCGTCGGTGACCTCGCGGTAGCGCCCCAGGCCGAACAGCAACGTGACGTTGACGTTGATGCCCTCGGCCAGCAGGGTGCGGATGGCAGGCAGCCCGGCGCGCGTGCCGGGCACCTTGATGAAGGCGTTCGGACGGTCGAGGCGCTGCCACAGGTGGCGCGCCTCCTTCACCGTGCCGTCGGTGTCGTGCGCCAGGTGCGGCGACACCTCCAGCGAGACGTAGCCGTAGCGCCCGTCCGAGGCGTCGTAGAGGGGCCGGAACAGATCGCACGCCCCCTGGATGTCGCCGATGACGAGCTCCTCGTAGGCCTTCCCGACCTCGAGGCCGCGCCGGGCGAGGTCCTCCACCGCCTCGTCGTAGTCGTCGGACTGACCGATGGCCTTCTCGAAGATGGCGGGGTTGGAGGTGACGCCGCGCAGGCCGTCCTCGTCGATGAGGCGCCGGAACGTCCCGTCGCTGAGCCAGCTCCGGCGGATCTCGTCGAGGTACACGGACTGCCCGAAGTCCTGCAGTCGTTTGAGGTTGCTCATGCTGATCCTCCCGGGACCGGCGGATCGAGCCGGCCGATGCGGTCAGGATACGACCCGTCGGCGCGTGCGGCGCGTGGGAGGGATTACCCGTGGCTCGGTGGACGGGGGCGCACGCCGGCGGGGGCGGTTGTGCGGCGCCGGGGTCCGGGCGCCGGCGGGCGGCGCGGGAGCGGGAGGTTCCTGCCGGGTGCGGCGCTCGGGCGGCCGGGTCAGCTGCGCTCGAGCCCGATCGCGACGATGGCGTCGCCGCGGAGCTCGAGCTCCACGCGCGGCAGCGGCCGCACCGCCGGACCGCTCACGGCCTTCCCCGCCTGGGTCGGATCGAAGATGCTCAGGTGGCAGGGGCAGGTGAGGTCCGGGTGGGTGGTCTGGTAGTTGAAGGCGAAGTTGATCCCCTGCAGGTCTCTGTTCAGGTAGACGGTGCAGCCCATGTGCGTGCAGACGCGGCTGAAGCCGGCCAGATGGATGGTCCCTCCTGCCGGCCCGGTGGCCTCCAGCCCGCCCGGGATCGGTCCCGGTAGCCGCACCACGATGGCGGGGATCGGGTGGGCGCCCGCGAGCTCGAAGGGGATGGCGTTCCATACCTGGGCGAACGCGGCCAGGTTGCCCACGGGCGTCGGCGGGCGCGGCGCGAAGGTCGGGTGCGCGGACGGCGCGTCCTTCTCGAAGTGGATGCGGATGGCCTCGTACAACCCGACCGCGCCGCCTCCGACGGCCAGAAGGACCGGCAGCCGCCACAACCAGGTGATGACCTGGCGTCGCCCCTCGTCCACGTCGGCGGGGACGCCGTCCTGCGGTTCGTCGGTGCCGAGCCGCTGCGGCGGGTCGCCTCGCTCGCGGTCGCTCACGGGGCCCCCGTGGCGCGGTCCGCCAGCGTCCCGCTGACGTACTGCACGATCGCGTCGATCTGTCCGGTGGTGAGGCGGCCCTGGAAGCCCGGCATCGCGCCCCGGCCGAAGCGGACGGCGTCGCGCACGTTGCCGGCGTTGGCGGCGCGGGCGTTGCCCGACAGCGCCGGTCCGGAGCCGCCCTGGCCGGAGGCGCCGTGGCAGGCGGCGCAGTTCGCTTCGAAGAGCTGGCTCCCGCTGGCGGCGGGCGTGCCCGGCAAGGACGGCGCCGCCGCGGTGGTGTTGCCGTTCTGCCTGGCCTCGGCGCTCTTGATGAGATCGGGCACGCGCCCCGCCTTGGACGGCCCGCCGACCTTCTGGACGTAGAGGTTCCAGGTGTCGATGGCGTTCTGGTATTGCTGCAGGCTGAAGTAGGCGTTGCCGAGCATGAGCAGCGAGCGCGTGTCGAGCTTGGCGGCGCCACCGAGGTCGTGGGCCGCGCGCCTGAGCAGGGTGACGGCGTCGGCGCTCCGACCCTGCGTGAACATCACCTGGCCGGTGCGGCTGAGGGCGGTGGGGTTGTCGGCGTTGGGGCCGGTCAGCACGCGCACGTACACGTCGACCGCGCGGTTGGGAGCGCCATGGGTCCAGTAGGCGTCGGCCAGCGCCATCAGGTTGCCCTCGCTGGGATCGGCCGCGACCTTCGTCGCCAGCGGCTCCACGGCGTCGATCAGGGCGATCTGCTGCTTGGCCTGGTCGACGTTGGTGGTGTCCTTGGTGGCCAGGTAGCGCTGGAAGGCGCTCTTCGCCGCCTTCAGGTCGTTCCGTGCCAAGGCGACCTCGCCCATCGCGTAGAGCGTCTGGGGATCGCCCGGGGCGAGCGCCAGCGCCTTCTGCAGGTAGTCGTAGGACTGCTTCAGGTCGGTGGGCAGGTAGGCGGCGGCGAGTCGCTTGTAGGCCGCCAGCGGAACGGGGGAGATGGTGGCGACCACGTTCTTGTACGCAGCGATGGCCTTGTCGGGCTGCTGGGCGTTCCAGTAGGCGTCGCCGAGCGCGAGCAGGTTCTTGGCGCTGGGGTCCTTCTTGGCGGCTCTCTGCAGCGCCTCGATCTGGCGGGCGAGCTTGACGTCGGTGGTGGTGGCGTTGGCGTTGGGGCCGATGCGAGGCAGCACCGAGCCGGGCAGCACCGCGACGGCAACGAGCACCAGCGCGAGCAGCGCGACCACGCCGTAGGGGATGCGCCTGCGCCCGGGCCGGGGCCGCGGCTCGCGGTCGGCGAGCTCCGCCTCGCGCTCGTCGAGGGCCCGGAGCACGTGCGCCGCCTTGGCCTCGTAGCGCGTGCGCAGCTCCTCGCGCCGGTCCTCGGGCAGGTCCTGG
>Ga0315542_1001016_pt1 | contig 17698 bp, 10 predicted proteins | sample SalMarSW160120MG_FD_202541 | JGI IMG/M metagenome (GOLD analysis project Ga0315542, IMG submission 202541) | Salt marsh sediment microbial communities from the Plum Island Ecosystem LTER, Massachusetts, United States - Salt Marsh Sediment SW1601-20 ...
ATTATCTTTGTTCTCCTTAAAAAACGGCATAATATATCTTCCTTTTTTATATGCCATTTTATTAATTATTTTTTATTAAAACAATTAATCTTTTAACAATTTTACGCTTTTCTATGCGACACCCACCGGAGGGATGACATAAATAATTATTGTGTTTTTGTATTAGCTTATAATCATTTTTATTGGATATATACGAAATTTAATTAAAACTTCCTGTGTTAATTTCTTTTCATTTGGTTATTTTTACAGCCAAATTATAATACAAAATAGAAAGAGAATAAAATTGAAAAAGATTTATTTGCTGATAATATGCTTAATTATAATTCCCGTTCTTTCTTTTGCACAAAATACTTCTGCGGGAAAGGATACAATTACAACAAAGGACGGTTTAAAATATATTATCCTAGCAAAAGGCAGCGGTGAGCAGGCAGTTGCGGGAAAAGAAGTTGCCGTAAATTATATAGGCTATCTTTTAGATGGAAGTGAATTTGATAACTCTTATGAACGAGGGAAACCATTCAAGTTCATATTAGGTGAGGGTAAAGTAATTAAAGGATGGGACGAGGGAATTGCTTTAATGCATGTTGGGGATAAGTTCAGACTGATAATTCCGCCTCAGCTCGGATACGGAGAAAACGGTGCAGGAAATACAATTCCGCCCAATGCAACATTAATCTTTGACACTCAATTGATGAGTGTAAGTGCACCAAAACTTTCTATTGCCGACACTTTATTATTAACAATTTTTGAAAAGGGAATTGATTCAGCTGTTGCACAATACCATAGATTGTACAAAACACAAAGAAATATTTATGATTTTGATGAAGAACAGCTAAACATGCTTGCGTACAGGTTCATGAGAAACGGAATGTTTAAACAAGCAATTGCAATGTTGAAACTGAATATTGAAACTTATCCGGATTCGTTTAATGCATATGACAGTATTGGTGAAGCATATTTGCTGGAAGGTGAAAAAGATCTTGCATTGCAATGTTATGAAAAATCTCTTAAACTGAATCCGAACAATACAAATGCGGAAATAATGATAAAAAGGATAAAGGACAGTACTAAAAAATAAAATTTATTTAATAGTATAAACAAAATTTAATATGGGGAATAATTGTTATTTCTTCCAAAGATATAGTAATGTCCTAATTTAGTGTCATAGTGAGCGAAGTCGAACTATGACAATTATGAAAATATTCCTCTATCCTGCGGTAGGCAAGTCCCCGCTCATCCCTCGGCTCCGCTCGGGATGACAATTGGAGTTTGAAAGTTTGACATGTTCAATGGAGTCGAATCATAAATTAAATTTGGAAATTAGGACACTACCTATATATGGTAAATAATTGTTATTCTCCCCAAAGATACTCATTCTAATTTTTCTTATATTTAAACAATAAATGTATGGTTAGGTTCTAAAAACAGCCTTCCATTTGCTTAAATCAATAAGTTCCATTTAAAAGCAATAATCAAGTTACAATATTATAATAAATTTAGGTTACAAGTATTTAGGCTTAATTGTTGTAAAAAGAAAAGTAAAGAATTAATAGAGAAAAGTTGAAAAATTTAATAAACATATTTCGTCAAAAACTTAAGAAAAATTCAAAAGCTGAAAAATCCTCTAAAGAAGTTTCAACAAAAGTTGAAACTGAGGAAAGTCTCAAAACAGTGCAGGCGTACAAGCCGAAAACTCATTCGGGAGACAAAAAAAGATACCTTTCGTATTCACAGAAACCTAAAGCTAAAACAGGTAATAGGAACGACGATAAAACAAAACATGAAACAAAAAATCATGAGTCAATAAATATAAAACCTAAAAAAGAGGTTCATCATCAGCACAGAACGAATAGGAGACCTCCGCAAAAAAAGATTCCGGAACAGGAAAAATGGGATCGTTCAAGTTTTCAAGTACCGGTTGAAGAAGGCAAAATGCGTTTCCACGATTTTAACCTTCCTGATGAAATTTTACATGCCGTTGCCGATTTAAATTTTCGATACTGCACGCCGATTCAACAAGAAATTATGCAGGCGGCATTATCCGGGAAAGATGCCACGGGACAGGCGCAGACAGGCACAGGTAAAACAGCGGTATTTTTAATTACAATTTTTAATAAAATTTTATCAGATCCCAAAAAGGGTGTAAGAAGACCCGGCGCGCCTAGAGCGCTGATATTAGCACCAACAAGAGAACTTGTTATGCAAATAAGAAGCGATGCACGTTCTCTTTCTAAATATACTGATATTAAAATTGCAGAAGTTTTCGGAGGAATGGATTATAACAAACAGAGAAACAGGTTAAGAAGAGGTGTGGTTGATGTACTTGTCGCTACGCCCGGAAGATTATTGGATTTTCAAAGTAAGCGCGATGTATTTTTAGGAAGCGTTGAAATTCTTGTTATAGATGAAGCCGACCGGATGCTGGATATGGGCTTTATACCGGATGTTAAAAAGATAGTACACAGCACCCCGCAGAAAGTAAGAAGACAGACACTCTTTTTCAGCGCTACATTAAATAGTACTGTCAGACGTTTAGCTTCTCAATGGACTAAGGATGCAGTAAATATTGAAATTACCCCTGAGAAAACCGAAAGTGAAAGCGTTGAACAGATTGTTTACATAGTAAGCAACGATGAAAAGTTTTCTCTACTTTACAATATTATAACAAAGCAAAAGCTGGAGCGTGTTATTGTATTTGCAAACAGACGGGATGAAACTAAAAAATTAGAGGAAATACTTACAAGAAATGGCATTAGCTGCAAAATACTTTCCGGAGATGTCGATCAGCGGGTAAGAATTAAAACACTAAATAAATTTAAGGCCGGTGAGATTAAAGTACTTGTCGCTACCGACGTTGCGGGTCGCGGATTACATGTGGAAAGTGTAAGCCATGTAATAAATTATACTTTACCTGAAGATCCGGAAGATTACGTTCATCGCATCGGAAGAACGGGGAGAGCGGGGGCAAGCGGGATATCGATTAGCTTTGCTTCCGAGGATGATTCTTTTCAAATACCGGCAATTGAAAAATTTTTGGGACATAAACTGGAATGTATTCATCCTCCGGATGATCTTGTTACACCTATCCCGGGTAAATAGGAGTAATTAACTGAAGTTACGCATTTGTCATGCTGAACTAGATTCAGCATCTTAAAATAGCTTAAAAATGCAGATTCCGAATCAAGTTCGGAATGACAATAGTCGATCTTTTCTCATTTTGTGTAACTTCAATAATTAATTTCTTCCTGCTTAAAAAAAATTTAAATTGCATTATTTAATTTTATTTATATAAGATGAATAGCGTTAAAGACAGCTTGAGAATCGACGAGGTTAATTATCTAAAAAGCTTAATCAACCGTCTTGAAGAAAAAGAAAAAAAACTACAAAGAATTTCCGACAATATTTCCAGGCTCCGGCTTTTCATTTTCCTCATAGGTTTAATTCTTTTCTTTATTTTATTCTTTTCAGTAACAAATATTACTGCATTAATAGAGGCGGTTATATTTTTTATAATGTTCGGAATAGCTGCAAATAAACAAAGCAAAGTAGATAACGGAATTAAAAGATTAAGACTTTGGAAAAAAATAAAAGAGACTCACATTGCCAGGATAAATTTGGATTGGAATAATATACCGCGGATTGAATATTCTAGTGATAATAAATTTACGCCGGCCGAAATTGATCTTAATATAGCCGGTGAACAATCTCTGCATCAGCTTATAAATACGGGAACAACTCTTCGATCAAAATCATTACTTAGGCAATGGCTGAATAATTTAGATCCGTCAACCGGTGAAATATTTGAGAAACAAAAATTAGTAAAAGAGTTGATTCCCCTGAAAAGATTCCGGGATAAATTAATTCTTAATTCAATCATATCAAGCAAAAAAGAATTTGACGGGCAGCAAGTAATTAAGATCTTATCAAAAACCGAGATTTACAAAAAATATTTCAGACTTATTTATACTATCCTAACAATCCTGGCCCCGATTAATATTGTATTGTTTGTACTTAATATACAAGGACTAATATCCCCTTTTTGGCTGATTACAACTTTCATCTATATTTTTCTCTATTATTTCGGCAATAAAAATAAGAAAGGCCTGGTTGATGAGGCGGAATATCTAGTCGGTGAACTTGGAAAAATGATTAGTGTAGTTGAGTTTCTTGAAAATTCCCGGTTTAATGAAAAATCAAAATTGTATAAACTATGCAAACCTTTTCATCTTTATGATGAACGGCCGTCATACTTAATTAATAAATTAAAAAGTACTTCAGACTTTTTAAGAATGAGGGGAGGCAATCCTTTTGTTTGGCTTTTAATATGTGCGGCTTTTCCGCTGGATTTTTATTTCAATATAAAATTTACTAGCCGCAAAAGACTAATTTTAAAACATATTCAGGAATGGATTGATATTTGGAACTATCTTGAAGCATTATGTTCATTGGCTAATTTTGCTTATTTAAATCCTGTTTATAACTTCCCGGAAATTAAAGAATCAAATAACGAAAGTGAAATTCTTTTTAACGGGAAAAATTTAGGACACCCGCTCTTAAAACACGAACAAAAAATTTGCAATGATTTTTCTTTTCAGGAAAATAATAAAATTACAATTATTACCGGTTCTAATATGTCCGGTAAAAGCACGTTCTTAAGAACTTTGGGAATAAATCTTTCTTTAGCTTACGCCGGCTGTGTTGTAAATGCCGATGTATTTAATGTTTCTTTACTGCGTTTGTTTACATGTATAAAAGTAAGCGATTCTGTTGTGGACGGCATCTCATATTTTTATGCCGAAGTTAAAAGACTTAAATCTTTGCTTAATGAAATCGAAAGCAGTGAAAGAATACCGGTCTTCTTTTTAATTGATGAAATATTCCGGGGAACAAACAATATAGAGCGTTTAAAAGGAAGCTCCGCGTTCATTAAAGAAATAGCAGGTAAAAATGTAATCGGCGCAGTGGCTACGCACGATCTTGAATTAATAAATCTTTCCGGAAAAATAACACAAGTACATAATTATCATTTTAAGGAAGATATTAAAGACGGAAAAATGCTGTTCGATTATAAAATACATGAAGGTCCGTGTCCAACCACCAATGCATTGAAAATAATGAGCATGGAAGGGCTGCCGGTAGACTAGTTCTTTCGCAAAGTAAGTTTTGAATAAATGAATAACTGAAGTTTAGCATAATTAATAAAAAGTATCTCTTGTCATCAGAACCTGCTTGCTGCAAATAGGCGTCAACTTAAGGCTAAACAAAATTTATATTAATAAGCAAATAAAGTTAAAAATAAAAAGATATTTAAGTAAATAATATTGTGACAGGACAAAAAATGTAAAGATATCACTACTAATAAACCTTTCCCTTCCCAAGGGAAAGGTATGGATAGGGTTCAAAGAATCCATAAAAACAAAGAACCCATCCCAACCCTTCCCTTTGAGCCCAAGGCTCATCAGCCTTTGGCTGAAAAAATGGAAGGGCTTATAGACAGAATTAACTTTGACATTATCATTCTGTCATTTGATTGTCATTTAATAACTTAGTGATTAATAAATTAAAATTAAGTTGACGCCTATGTGCCGCAGGCAAGCTGGATTCGGAATCTTCATTTTTTCCCGGGTAAAAAAAATTTTAAATTATACTTTTTAATTTTATTTATTTAAGATGAATACTGTTAAAGATACCTCAAAAATCGACAGGGTCAATTATCTTAAAAGCTTAATCAACCGTCTTGAAGAAAGAGAAAAGAAATTACAAAGTATTTCCGATAAGATTTCCAGGTTCCGGCTTGTCATTTTTCTTTTAGGAGTAATTCTCTTCTTTATCCTTTTCTTTTCTGTTTCAAATATTACTGCATTAATAGAGGCGGTTATATTTTTTATAATGTTCGGAATAGCTGCCAATATTCAAAACAAGGTAGATAACGGAATTAAAAGATCAGGACACTGGAAGAAAATAAAAAAGACACACATTGCCAGGATAAATTTGGATTGGGATAATATCCCGCGCATTAAATATGCGAGTGATAATCAGTTTACGCCTGCCGAAGTTGATCTTAATATAGCCGGTGAACAATCCCTGCATCAGCTCATAAATACGGGAACAACTCTTCAATCAAAATCATTACTTAGGCAATGGCTGAATAATTTAGATCCGTCAACCGGTGAAATATTTGAAAGACAAAAATTAGTAAAAGAGTTGATTCCGCTGAAAAAATTCCGGGATAAATTAATTCTTAACTCAATCATATCAAGCAAAAAAGAATTCGACGGGCAGCAGGTAATTAAGATCTTATCAAAAACCGAGATTTACAAAAAATATTTCAGACTTATTTATACTATCCTTACAATCCTGGCTCCGGTTAATATTGTATTGTTTGTACTAAATATGCAAGGACTAATATCCCCTTTATGGCTGATTACAAATTTCATCTATATTAATCTTTATTATTGGGGCCGGAAAAATAAGGGAGGCTTGTTTGACGAAGCGGAATATCTGTTCGACGAGCTTGGAAAAATGATTAGTGTGGTTGAGTTTCTTGAAAATTCCCGGTTTAATGAAAAATCAAAATTGTATAAACTATGCATACCTTTTCATCTTTATGATGAACGGCCGTCATACTTAATTAATAAATTAATAAGTATTTCGGGCTTCGCTAGGATAGCAAAAGGCAATCCTTTTGTTTGGTTTTTAATATTTATAGCTTTCCCGATGGATTTTTATCTCGATATAAAATTTACAAGCCGAAAAAGACAAATTTTAAAACATATTCAAGAGTGGATTGATATTTGGAACTACCTTGAAGCATTAAGTTCTTTGGCTAATTTTGCTTTTTTAAACCCGGATTATAATTTCCCGGAAATAAAAGAATCAAATAACGAAAGTGAAATACTATTCACCGGAAAAAATTTAGGGCATCCGCTTATAAATTATGAACAAAAAATTTGCAATGATTTTTCTTTTCAGGAAAATAATAAAATTACAATTATAACCGGGTCGAATATGTCCGGTAAAAGTACGTTCTTAAGAACTTTAGGAATCAATCTCTCTTTAGCTTACGCCGGCTGTGTTGTAAATGCGGATGTATTTAATGTTTCTTTACTGCGTTTATTTACATGCATAAAAGTAAGCGACTCTGTTGTGGACGGCATTTCTTATTTTTATGCTGAAGTTAAAAGACTGAAATCTTTGTTGAATGAAATCGAGCGAGATGAAAAAATGCCTGTCTTCTTTTTAATTGATGAAATATTCCGGGGAACAAACAATATAGAGCGCTTAAAAGGAAGCTCCGCATTCATTAAAGAAATAGCAGGTAAAAATGTAATCGGCGCAGTGGCTACACACGATCTTGAATTAATAAATCTTTCCGGAAAAATAACACAAGTACATAACTATCATTTTAGGGAAGATATAAAAGACGGAAAAATGCTGTTCGATTATAAAATACATGAAGGTCCGTGTTCAACCACCAATGCATTGAAAATAATGAGCATGGAAGGGCTGCCGGTAGATTAATTTACTGAAGTTACGCAACTGTCATGCTGAACTCGATTCAGCATCTGAAAATAGCTTAATTATGCAGATTCCGAATCAAGTTCGGAATGACAATGGCTGATTTTTTCTTGTTTTGCGTAACTTCAGTTAATTTACTTAAGCTGCCCGTCTGGGAAATAAAACTGTCTATCTATTGGTAGATAAATTAAAACAGTTAAATATAAATATTCAAGTATTCATCGAACTCTCGTCAGAGTCCGTAGACTCTGCCGAAGTCTACGACCTAGTGGAGTTAGATTTTTGTTTTCGCTCCGTAGGAGCGATATATTTATAAAATAATTAAACACTAAAATTAAGAACACCGTAGGTCCTGCCTACCGGTTGGAGCCTGTTGCAGAACTGTCATTTCGACCGGAGGGAGAAATCTTTTAGACAAAAAGATAAGATTTCTCAGTCGAGGACTCCTTCGAAATGACATTTTCATGGTTGGCAACACTCTCGGTCAGGCTGGTTCAATATAAAATAGTAATTATCATATTCAGTTTTATGAATATTAATAAACCGGTTGTGTGAATTAGAATGTAAAACCGTTAAAACGGTTAAAAAAATACTTTCTTTTTTATTAACCCACGGATTAATCCGTGGGTTAATGGAATCCTAAGATTACGATTAGAAACTGTTTAACAGTTTTTCATAATTATATTTTTTAATTCATACAACGGGTTAAATAAATCAAAATATAATTTTAACACGACTTCTTAATCCCGGTGTTAATGATTTAATAATTCATAAGAAAACGAATGGATGTGCAATAGAATTTATTTCCCTAAATCCAATCTGTAGTAGCAGATGTAATTAAAATTAATTTTTTCAGAATATTTTAATGGCAGAAAATATAAAACCCGTAATTTTAACCGCATCCAACCTGGAAGTTCATTACGGAGAACAAATAATATTAAACAAAGCTTCCTTGTCGATACATGAAGGAGACCGGATCGGACTTGTCGGCAGGAACGGATCGGGTAAATCAACTTTTCTAAAAATTATCTCGGGTGAAATGAATCCCGATTACGGCGAGGTTGTAAGAAGAAAAGGTTTGATAGTGGGGTATCTGCCTCAGGATTTCAGTCTTGATGTAAATAAAAATGTATATCAGAATATTCTTGAAGGCGCACATGATGTAATCGGGTTAATAAAAGAATATGAAAAGCTTCCGCATGATTCACAGCGCAGACAAATCTTTGAAGACCAGATTTTACACCTTGACGGATGGAACCTCGATACAAGAATAAAAATAGCGATGCAGTCATTAAATGTTCCCGGTGCGGAAAAAGATATCCGCTTTTTATCAGGCGGAGAAAAAAGAAGAGTTGCATTATGCAAGGCAATAATTTCCAGGCCGGATTTACTTATACTCGATGAGCCTACAAATCATCTCGACACTGAATCTATAGAATGGACGGAAGAATTTCTTGCCGGCTATTCCGGTACATGTTTATTCGTTACTCACGACCGTTACTTCCTTGATAGAATTGCCAACCGTATTGTCGAGCTTTCAAAAGGCGAGTTTTATTCGCATGCGGGAAATTATACCGCCTACCTGGTTAATAAAGCCGTAAGACTGGAGAACGAAGAAATTGAAGAAAGGAAAAAGCAGAGCTTTTTAAGAAGAGAACTGGAATGGGTTAGAAAGGGTCCGAGAGCGAGAAGGACAAAAGCCAAAAGCAGGCTGGATAAATTTAATGAACTTGCAGAAAGTGAAGACTTTTCCCGTGAGCTTGATGTTGAACTTATAATTCCGCCTGCGCCGAGACTAGGTAAAAAAGTTTTAAATCTTATAAATCTTGAAAAAGAAATTAATGGGAAAATTTTATTTAAAGAATTGAATATCCTGTTTGAAAAAGGAAGGAAGCTCGGGGTAGTAGGGAAGAACGGGCTAGGTAAAACGACTTTATTAAAAATTATTCTGGGAGAAGTTAACCAAACCGCCGGTAAAATTGATATCGGTGAAAACACGGTATTTAATTATGTAGATCAGTCGCGCTTGTTATTAAACGGAGAAAAGACTGTCCTTGAGGAAATCGGGGAAGGAAGCGAAACGGTTAAATTCGGAGAAGAAAAATTAACAGTGTGGAAATACCTGCGCTGGTTTTTATTTACCGACGACAGAATTAATTCCAAAATAGAACGCCTTTCCGGCGGTGAGAAGAACAGGCTGCTCCTTGCAAAGATTTTAAGGAACGGCGGAAATTTTCTTTTGCTCGATGAGCCTACAAACGACCTCGACCTGCCGACCTTAAGAATTCTGGAAGAAGCTTTGATCGGTTTTGAAGGATGCTTGATTGTTGTCAGTCATGACAGGTATTTTTTAAACCGTGTCTGCGGAAGCATTCTTGCTTTTGAAGGAAACGGAAATGTTTATTTAAGCGAGGGAGATTACGATTATTATATTGAAAAAAGAAATACCCGATTTAAAGATAATTTCGATCCGGACAATAAGCAGAAAGAAAAGAAAGGGGATACGCGCGTAAAAATTAAGACTCGCAAATTAACCTACAAAGAAAAATTAGAGCTGGAGTCGATTGAAGAAAAAATTCTTGCCGCTGAAGATGAAATTGCCAAAACAGAGTCTATTTTTTCTTCACCGGATTTTTATGAAAAATATGCCGAACAAACCAACGAGCTTAATAATAAGATTGAGCTTCTTAAAAAAGAAGTGAAAGCTCTTTACGAAAGATGGCAGGAACTTGAGGATATAAAGAATGAAAGCTAAGTTGAATTATTATATAACGGGTTGAACCGATTATTATACCTCGTTAAAAACTTTCTTATCTATTTCAATAAAAATATTTTGATTAAAAGTTTGCACTGGACGTTTAATATGATTAATTCTATTTCTAATGGAAAAATATGGTGAAGAATCTAATCTCATACCTAAATGTGATAAATATCGAATTTTTCTACCAAGATTTTCATAATTGGGCTCCTTTGAAAAAATTTTACCGATTAATAATAAAACATATAAGACATCTCTTTCGATTTTTATATTTTTTAAATTCCCCTCTATTTTTTCAAAAAAAACATTTAAATTATTTTTTATCTTCGATAGACGCTCGGAATCGTAACTCTTGCTCCATTGAAAGTCCAAAATTATTAATGATAAAAAAGAATGGATGAAATCATTTCTCTTATGCAAATCTATTTCTTCCCCAAGCCAAAGCTTTATAATTGCTGAAAAGTAAAAGTCTAATAATGTGTTATAGTTATCTTCTATTCTTTGTTTTTGAATACCAGAAGGAATCGTAATCATAGGATCATATATCAAAATATCTGTTGCAATTTGATGATGGAGATATGCAAGATAATAAATGCCTATTTGATAACATTGAGTTATAAAACTTATCTGAGTATTTGGTTTCTTCCAAATTGCATAGGTAATTTGATGCTGCAATTCTTTTACAATTTTTTCAGCTCGAATTTGGAAATAATCATAATCTCTATCATTTTTGTATTTCAATGGGAATAATAAATATCTAATTAAAGTAGCTATGCTCGTGTCTTTTGTTACATCAGCATCATACCAAAATATACCGTCTTTTAAAGCTGGTGAATAAATAGGCGAACAATTTTCTAATATATTCTTATAAATCTCAAGCATTTCACCTGCAACAAATTCAAAATCAGAATCAAGACCGCCATTCATAATAATACTTTTAAATATTTCAGATAAATATAAACGTGTAATATATGTTATTTCAATTATATTTTTAGAATTTGAGTGGAGTGAAATAGAATAGACTTTTTGTGCGATTAATGATGTAGAATTAATAAGTCCTTTATTAGCAAAGATAAGTGATATTTCACCTAAAGTACGCGATATTTCAAATGCACTATCTCGGTTAGTTTGGTATAGTACAAAGTAATTTTCAACTAGCATATCAACATAAGGCTGTGCGAATAAATTATAGCTATCGGTTTGAGTGGGTTTTAGATTACAAGTTTGTAATGACACTTGTTTCACAAGTTGCCATATTATTCTATGGTAATGAATATTATTTTCTTTGTTAGCAATTAGAATAATATCTTTTATTTCTAATGAAAGATCAATCAAAAAATCATCGTGGCTTGAAACAAAGTCCTTGCGATATTTAATATATTCATAAATACAATCTCTAAGGTGCTCAACGGTTTTTCTAAATAATTCTATTTGATTTGTACGGATGTATTGGAATGATAAATCCTTTAGTAATAATAATTTATCAAATATTGGCTGCACATCTTTTCTATATACTTTGTAATGTCTTTCATCAGGTTGTATTTCTTCTCCAACATATAGTGCTTCTACCATCATTTCTTTTAACACTGATATTTTTTCAATGTCTGTTAATTCTCTTTTTTCAATTGCTGAAAAACATTTTTTAATTTCACTTTTAATATCGTCTCTGATGGCTGGCAATAAATAATAATTAGGATCAAGTAGGTTAATAATAGTTCGCCAAGAATTTCCAATAATTACAAATATAATAATGGTACACATTAAACCGATATACTCACATAAATTGATCGTTTCGCAGAATGGTAATATCAACAAGATTATACCAAGTATTGCAATGAAGATATATGAAAATAATAGACTTTTATTGTTTTTTAAATAATGTAGCGCACCTATTGTATTGGTAGATGTGTATTGCTGAAATGGGATAATGCTGATAGAAATAAATAAAACCGAAGCTGTAATAGCCACAGTGATATAAATATCTAAATGGCTAGAGCTGGAATGTTGATATAAATATTTTAATAAGTTTTCAAGCATATTATTTCAGAGGTATAACATATATTTATACCGAATTACTTCTTACCTTTAATTTCATATTATTGTGATTTCAAACCACATAAAATTATGCTATTCAATCTTTCACTAAATCAATAAACATCTCTTAAAAAATTAAACTTATCAATATCGGTTTGTCCCCATGCGTGTCTTAGTGTAGTTATAATTTCCCTGCCCTTTAACATCGTATCAAATTATACGCTGCATAATGTAAAGATATTTTAATAAATGCACAATCATTGGAAAGAAAATAGGTGTGAGACAAAAATGTTACGGACTTGGCTGTCTCGGCCCATTCAGTGGCGGCAGTTCCTTGTACTCTACATAACATTCGTCTGTCATTTCGGCCTTAGAGCCGGAATCTGCATTTAACAGTGTCTTCTGAAGATTCTGGTTTCCGTCTTCGCCGGACAGGTCCACCAGAATGACATGTGAAGGCTATAAACTTTTCCTGGGCTGACACAGACCATTCAGTGACACAAAGGCCTCATTATAAAGTCATGGTTTGGACTCCCAATTGGACAGGCATGAAGGCTCAGTTCTCTCGGCTGTCATGAACCATTTCATGACAGTTGCACTATATATTGGGGGAAAAATGCTATCCGGTCACGGTGTGGACCGTGACCGCCAGGTATTAGAGCATAATTGCAATTTAATTGTTGTAGTCTCGAAGAAAATTGTTTTACAATAGGTGAGATATACATTTATTTATAAAATGCCAGGTTAGAGTCATCAGCCGCCTGAAGTTGCCGGCATACAATACTTTATTATTTGGCTTTCTATTCACAACCATCCATTCCTAATATTTTTTCTTTAATTGAAAAACAATAAACAGTTTTATTCTCTAATCTAATCCACCCCTGTCCTCTTTTTGATTTTATTTTTACCCACCATACTGTTCTCGGCCTTTGAGTCATTTTTCCGGAATATTTTCTTCTTTTTATTTCTTTTTGATAATTTCCTTCCGTGATGTCCTTTTCATTATCAAAAATAGGCCAAAATACATTTACATATTTTTTCATTCCATGGTGTTCTACAAGAAATTCACTCTCCATACAATTATAAACAGAAATCGTATCACCTACTACGAAATCATATATCGGCTTTGTTACTATTACTTTTCCGATTTGTATAAAATGCAGATTACCGGTTTTAGCATATATTGTGTCGTTATCTTTTAATTTAAAAATAACATTATTTGTATCATCTTCACCGGAATAAACATTTATACTTCCTTTTATTATCCATTTCCCGAATTGGCAGCATTCAAAAGGGCAATAGTTGTAGAAAATAATTTGATGTCCTGAATTTTGGGAATGGATATAAATATTAAATAAGATAAATAGTAGTATAAAATTTTTCATTGTTTGCTATATAACTGTGTTGCGTTTAAGTTTTCACCTATTCGTCTGTCGACAGGTTCTTTGCAAGAACTGTTTGCAAGTAAGTAATTAGAGTACCTCATTTGAACAAGATACTTTTATAAACTTTTGAAAATCTCATTATTGCATAAGCAATCAATATTATGCCGACTATAATATTCAAATATTGGACTACATTTAAGGGAATTGAAGTTTTTAATAATGAAAAAATTATTACACTTATTCCAAGAAATATTAAAGTAGCAAGTCCTGCTGAAAAACCAAAAACTATCAATTGATTTTTTGAATAATTATTTTCAATAGATTTTGTTGCAAAAAGGCTTGTCCAGAATATTATTGTTAACGGGCTGGATATAGTTAAAAAGAAAGCCGAAAGAAACGATGATAAATAGTTTGATGTAGATATAGAATTAGCAACACTAGCTGCGGCATTTTTATCCCCGGAGACTATCATTACCAGGCCGAAAACAATTAATACCAGTGCACTTACCAACCCGAAAATCATTTTTATTCTATTCTTTTCTAAAAGTTTGCCTACGCCCATAACTGCCAGAATTATATATAAATAGTCAGCTACTACAACTGCTGCAACAGCGCAGACTCCATCTAAGAATGTTCTTTGGATGGAAAGATTTAGGATATAAAAGAACACCGGACCTATTGCAATTTGAAGTAATAATCCGGTAGAAATGCCATTTAGAAAAACAGAAAACATTTAGTCCTTATAATTTAGCCTAACGAGTCAGTTAAGCCGTGGCCCAGAATAGTAATTCCGTTTTGTTAAATAAAATTTTAAAGCTAAAAAACTTTCATAGCAAGACTACGTTGCACAAAATGTAGGGACGGAACGATCAACTCTCTTTAAAAACAAGGTGAATATAATATTGATTTGTTTAGGGACTTTTAATTTTAGCATTTGTTGGTACTTGTTTCTTCTTTCAATAGTTTAATAATAATCCCAAGTTGTCCTAAATGATAAATATCGTGGTGCAACATTCCATATACTACAAATTGATACTCAAAGTAATCTTTAAAATCAGTATCAAAATATTTTTCATTTAAAAAACTATCGTCTTTGGTCCTAAGAATTTCAATCAATTCATAAAGGCTGTCTTTATATTCTGAAATAATTTTATTCCACCCCTTTTTTACTAATATATCATTAGTCAACCAATTATCTTCGCAATCATCTGTAATACTTCCCTTACCGGTTTTTATTTTCAGAATTGTTTCATTCCTCCAGACAGTTAAATGAGAAATTATTTCGGAGATACTATGTAGATTCGGGAAGGGTCGAATGAATACATCTTTTTCAGAAATTAAATTTAATTTCTCATTATAATTCGTTCCAATCCATAGTGTTCCATTCTCAATATCTTTCAATTGATTAACAATATTGTTTATTAAGTTTTTCAATTAGTTACTTTTATCATCACAAAAATATTTAACAGATAATATAACGGCCTTGCGCATTACCCCTCGCCCATCCGTCAGCCGACGGACAAACGGGCAGCAATGAAATGACCAACCCGAAAATCTCAAAAACGCTCGTTAGAGTCCGGCAGACTCTAACGGAGTCTGACGACCGAGTGCGTATACGCTGTCGGCTTAAAATGCCTTGTTATACAACACTATTGATTTTTGATATTATTTCATTAAAGTAAATTTTTTGGTTTCTGAATACCCCTCAGTTTGTAACTTATAAAAATAAATTCCACTTGCAAGAGATGACGCATCAAATTCAATCTTGTAATTACCTTTAGATTGCACTTTGTTTATTAAACTTGCAACTTGCTGTCCAAGGACATTATAAACACTTAGTTGTACTAATCCATTTTCTGATATAGAATAACTTATAGTTGTACGGGGATTGAATGGATTAGGATAGTTTTGGTATAATTTGAACGAATAGTTGTTAAGGTTGTCGTTGTCTATTGAAGTAACAAGATCATTATATTGGAAGATATATAAGCCATTAATACCGTCAGCAGTATAAATGTATTTATCTTTTAAAATAATTTTATTCAAATCGCTGCATATCTCGGAGGAATCAATTATATTAGGATTTTCTGGCTCTGAAATGTCAATAATTTTCAAACCATCACCTAAAACAATCTTTTCATTTTTATAGTCAATACATTTTGTATAACTACTTAGATTTAAAACGCCTAATTCTTTTATAGACGTAATGTTAGAAATGTCCAAAATACGAAAACTATATTCTGATTCCAGGTGTGATTGTGCCATTATATAAGCGAGCTTTCCTGAAATATAAATGTCACCTACACAAAAATCATTATAATTAGCTGCTTCATATAAATTCTTTGGATCGCTAATATCAATAATTCTTAATCCTTCCAACCACTCCCCAATAAAAGCATAATTACTTGATATTTTTAAATCTTTTCCTGCTCCGCTTCCCTTAGAGAATGTATTTAGAAAAACCGGATTTTCCGGATCTGTTGCACCCACAATACTAAAATCATAAATGCCTGTTAAATATATAGTTTTATTTTTTATCTCAAGAGCAGTCATCAGCTTTGTATTAAAATTCCCTAATATTTTTGGATTAGAAGGGGTTGAGATATCAATTATATAAACGGAATTAACAAAATCACCACTAGCTCTATCGATCATTACATAGAGAGTATTATCCTCGATGGCAACTTGTTTTGTTCTATCGGCGGGATTTTCTTTTAAATCAATATTTCCAATCAGATGTGGGTTCGTCTTGTCAATAATATCTATAATCTGAATGCCTTCGTATCCGCTAACCAAATAAGCATAGTTATTATAAATGGCAACATCATATTTATAGCCAGTTTTATATCTTGATATTTCTATCGGATTTCTGACATCTGAAACATCAAGGACATATAATCCCGATGAGCCATGAGATGCATATAGATAATTATTTGAGTAATCCAAACTTTTAGCAAATCCAATATCTCCCATGTTTATTTCTGATATTTTAATGGGTGCGTCGGGAGAAGTTACATCAACAATTACTATATTTAAATCATCTGGACCGGAATCGAATTTCTGGGCTATAAATAAATAATTATTATATAATTTAGCTTTAACACCGGATACATCCAGATTTCCAATAAGATTTAATTGGTATGGATCATCAATATTAAAGACGGACATCCCTGTATATGGATAAATCGCATAAAGAATATTATTATAAATGCAAAGGCTTGACGACGATGCTTCTGTTTTGAATTGTGCAACTTTTATTGGCAAATCAGGATTTGCTATATTTAATACTATTATTGAATCTTGTACTGATAAATACGCATTTGTATCCTTTATTGCTATATCAAATATTGAATAATTAGTTATGTAATTGTAACGTTCAAAAATTGAATTAATATCAGAAACATCCAAGATTAAACAACCCCCATTGCAATGGTTTTCGTAACAAGTCCCATATACAATGTATAATAGATTGTCCTTTGCAACTAAATTATTTCCGTCGGTGATCTCATATTTTTTAACAAAGAAAGGTTTAGATATGTCACTTATGTCGATAATCATCAAATATGATGCTGATAATAAAAAAGCATAACTGTTTTCAATTTTTATTGATGTTATCTTGTTACTTGGTAAGATAAATTGGCTTATTAAATTGGGATTTTCTTTATCCGAATAATCTACAATTTTGAAACCTCTTCCTTCAACAAAGTATACTGTGTCTCCTTTTACTTCAACAACATTACAATCGCCATTGCTTTCACCCCAGTGACCGATCAGTTTAATCTTGGAGTTTTATTGACAAAACAAATTAACTACAAAAATGAAAGGTAGTATAAACTTAAACATGGTAATACCCTTTATTTTAGTTTGTTGTATAACGCCCTTGCGCATAACCCGCCGCCCATAACTAACGGACAGCAATGAAAAAACCAAGCCGATGATTTAGTCCGGCAGCCGACGGATGCGGTTGGGTTGATGAGCTTGTTAGGCAATACATTTATTGATA
>Ga0315542_1001017_pt1 | contig 17679 bp, 13 predicted proteins | sample SalMarSW160120MG_FD_202541 | JGI IMG/M metagenome (GOLD analysis project Ga0315542, IMG submission 202541) | Salt marsh sediment microbial communities from the Plum Island Ecosystem LTER, Massachusetts, United States - Salt Marsh Sediment SW1601-20 ...
CCGAGGTGAAACCACCCGCCAGGAAGCTGGCATCACTGATCGACATATTGGTGATGGCCACCTTGATGTTCTTGGAGGCGGCTTCCTTCAGGTTGGCAATGGAGGCGTCCTTGCTGAGCGGAGCGATGGCGATGCCGGACACGCCCTGGGCGATGTAGGTCTGGATCAGCTCGGCTTCCTTGGCCTGATCGTTGTTGGTGTTGGCCGTCAAGATCTTGGCACCATATTTGTCGGCTGCATCGGTGAAGCCCTTGGCCATGCTGTTCATGAATTGGTCATCCTGGAAAACCACACCGGCGATGGTGAATTCTCCGGATGAAGCTCCCGGTTCAGGGGCAGAAACGGCGCTCAATCCGTTGGCTTCACGCCAGGTGTTGACGACTGCCAGATCGGATGTGCCCAGGTAGGTGCCCGGGACGACATTCATCTTGCCGGTCTCGGCAGTTGTCTCGCCGTTGAGGGCCTTGACCAGGGCTTCCACGGCCTTGTAACCCTGGGAGTAGGGATCCTGGGCGACCGTGCCGAGCAGGATATTGTCGCCATTCAGGATCATGCTGGTGAGCTGATCTGAGCCATCGTATCCGAAGACGTACACTTTTCCGGCCAATCCGGCTTGCTTGACAGCCATGGCGGCGCCAATCGTCCCGCCTTCATTGCAGGCGAAGATCACCTGGGTATCGGGGTGAGCGGTGAGCATGTCGGTGGTTTTGGCCAGCGCATCGTCTTGCAGGTGTGCGCTCTGGTGGGCTACCATGGTGTAATCGATCCCGGCTGCTTTCAGGCCATCTTCGAAGCCACCATAGCGCGCCTTGGACTGGTCAGGGAGTTGGTCATCGAAGTCGACAATAGCGACCTTAGCTGTGCCGCCCAGGCTGTCCTTGATGAATTTAGCGGCGTTATCGCCTACGATCTTGCCGTTGGAGCGGTCATCCGAGGTGAAACCACCCGCCAGGAAGCTGGCATCACTGATCGACATATTGGTGATGGCCACCTTGATGTTCTTGGAGGCGGCTTCCTTCAGGTTGGCAATGGAGGCGTCCTTGCTGAGCGGAGCGATAGCGATGCCGGACACGCCCTGGGCGATGTAGGTCTGGATCAGCTCGGCTTCCTTGGCCTGATCGTTGTTGGTGTTGGCCGTCAAGATCTTGACACCGTATTTGTCGGCTGCATCGGTGAAGCCCTTGACCATGCTGTTCATGAATTGGTCATCCTGGAAAACCACACCGGCGATGGTGAATTCACCGGATGAGGCGGCCGGCGCGGAGGTAGCGGGCGCAGCCGTTGGCGTTGCACAGGCTGAAAGCAGCATGGAGAGCAAGACCAGGATGCTGACAACCGAAAAGATTTTCTTTGCGTGCATTCTCACATTCTCCTGATAAGTTTGGGGTTAGACTGTTTGTCAAAAACGGAGACCGGCCTATTTATCCGGGCTCTTCCCGCACGTGATGGTCTATCAATTAAAAGTGACCCACCTGCGGCAGAATATTTCCACTTTCGATGTCACTTTCTTACTCGCGCTGCGCGCTGCTTTTTCAGGTAATCCTCCTTATTCTATTAAGTTCGTCTTCGAAAGGCGTATTGTTTGATTTGTGGTCATTTTAGCATATTCGAACATTAATGTCAAGCGTTTTGTTTTATTTTAAGGAAAGAATCAAAAGAAATGATTGACTTTGATCAAAACTGGGGATATAATGTGATCGAGACAGAAACCAGCTTGGCGATAGAAACTATCGCGAACATAAAGATCTTCGAGGACGGTTCGAGAGGCAAAAATGGGCAGCTTGTATGGTGGAATCGAAGCAGGTGGGACAAAATTTGTATGCGTGGTGGGAAGCAGTCCGCAGGAGATTCTGGCAGAAATCCGCTTCCCTACCACCAACCCCAGGCATACTTTGGGATACACGCTGGATTTCTTCCGGCCTTACGCCAGCCGTGGAAAATTGGCGGCTGTGGGAATCGGCGCTTTCGGCCCGCTGGATCTCAATTCGAACTCGCCTACTTATGGATTCATTACCACCACGCCAAAACCCGGCTGGTCCCAGGTAGACCTGCTTGGGGAGATCAGCCGGGGTCTGCACGTTCCGGTCTTGCTGGACACCGATGTCAACACGGCGGCCATCGGCGAATATTTTTGGATCGAAAAGAACAACTCGTTGGACACACTGGTGTATATGACAGTGGGGACTGGGGTCGGGGTGGGGGTAATCGCTAATAAGCAGCCGCTGCACGGATTAGTGCACCCAGAGGCGGGGCATTTATTCATCCCGCATTGCAAGGAGGAAGACCCCTTCGAAGGGGTCTGCCCTTACCATAGAGACTGCCTGGAAGGACTGACCTCCGGGCCAGCAATAGCACAGCGCTGGGGGGTGAGAGCCGAGAATCTGCCCTCGGACCATCCGGGCTGGAAACTGGAGGCCCGTTACCTGGCTCTAGGGGTTTGCAATCTGATCTATACCTTTTCGCCTCAACGGATCGTGCTGGGGGGAGGAGTTTTGCAGCATCCGGGCTTGATCGATCTGGTCAGACAACAGGTGATTGAGCTGTTGAATGGATATGTCCAATCCGATTGGCTCAGCAGCCGGATCGAAGAGTACATCACTTGTCCTGGGTTGGGCAACCGGTCGGGTGTGCTAGGGGCAGTCGCCATGGCGATGAGCCTGGAAGCAGTAAAGTGATAACGAAACAAACGCAGTGGAGACAGCCAATGGACAGCCGAATAAGGGTTATGCGGGCGATACACTTTGAGAAACCAGATCGCGTCCCGGTATCTCATGCCGTTTTACCGGCGGCCCAGATTAAATATGGCGCGCTGTTAAACAATATCCTGGCTGAATTTTCAGAAGACTTCGGCTGGGATTTCCAAAGTGACATGCCGCCCGATGAATTTCCTGCGCTGTACCGGCAAGGTCGCAATCGGGATGATTTTGGCACACTGTGGCAGTCAGAAACCCTGGGGATTTGCGGTATTCCGATCGAATGGCCTATTCCCGATCTGAGTCACTACAATGAATATCGCTGGCCCGAGGATTTCACTGCAGGACCGCCCAGCTGGCGACAGTACAGCGGGCATATGGCAGGCCATGACCCGCGTTGGTATGCACGCGGTGCCTGGATCACCTATTTTGAGCAGCTCCAGCAGTTACGCGGTATGCAGAATTTTTTGATGGATCTGGCTTATAGCACCCCGGAACTCGAGCGGTTAATGGATGATCTGCTGGCCTTCAACTTGCGCTGGATCGAGCGTTGGACGCGCCTTGAATACGATGGCCTGCAGTTCGCCGACGATTGGGGTGGTCAGTTGGGTTTGATAATTAATCCCAGGCAGTGGAGGCAATTGTTCAAACCGCGCTACGCCGAGATGTTCCGCCGGGTACGGCAGGCCGGTATGGATGTCTGGTTCCATTCGGATGGCAAGATCAATGCGATTCTCCCGGACCTGGTTGAGATCGGCGCCACGGTGATCAACTGCCAGGCAGGGTTAGTGGGATACGATTGGATCGCCAACAATTTGCGCGGGATGATTGCTTTCCGTACGGATATCGACCGCCAGCAGATCCTGCCATTTGGATCGCCGAGTCAGGTGAAGGAAGAAGTGCACAGGGCTTTCGAAGCCTGTGGCACACCAGAAGGAGGAATTATCGCCTGTGGGGAAATCGGTCCGGATGTCCCCCTGGAGAATATCCGCGCCTTGTACGCAGCCTTCCAAGAGTACGGGAAATATGGCCGATGAACAGGATTACTTCGTGTGCAGCAGAGCAGTCAACTGGCGGCGGCGCGCCAAAGCTGCCACGGCCAGCAAAACGACCGTCAGAGCGGCGTAGATGGGCAATGGGCTTTCAGGGGTCAGGCCGGCAAAATCGAGCCAGGGCACGTTTTGGGTGAGCAGGTACATCCACAGCACGTAGAGCGCTTCGAAGGCTTTGCTGCTGCCGCTCAGGGTGCCCAGCGCCAGGGCCAGCGAGGGGATGAAGAGCGCCCCGCTCAGCCAGCCCAGCAGGCTGAAAGTCTCACCCGCCAGGATAAAACGGATGAAAGCCCCGCTACCCAGGATGGCAATAACCACGAAGGCGGAGAGCCAGGCCGCCGGCAGTTGGTTCAGGATCGGGCGTGGGGCGGAGAATACGAGCTGGCGCGTGTCGTAGCGGTTCTCGCGGCAGCCGAGCCCGCTCAGGATCAGGACGGGCCATACCCAGGCGACGATCAACAGGATGCGCGTGATCTGCGCTTCGCTGGCCAATTGGGCGATTATCAGCCCGCCGGCCACGGCGTACCACCACCAGCGCTGCCCTTTCAGGAAGAGTTTCAACTCGGCGATGAAGAGCGCCTCGAAGCGGAAGTGCCTGCGGCTGGTGCCTAACGGTGCCAGATGTACCTCGGCGAGCGGGAGCGGTTCGTCGGCAGGGACGGGCTGGGCACTATCTGCCTGTTTCTTCCTTCGCCTGACGGGCAGCAGGCGGGCCGGGTTGAAGCGGTCGAAGAAGGCGCTGGAGAGCAGCACGATCCCAATCGCCACCCCAAGAAAGAACATACGCGACAGGAAGATGTCCGCCGTCCACTGGATGCCGCTCCAATGAAACAGGTTGGGGGCGGGCAGATCGGTGATCGAGAAGGTAAAGCCGCCCGTGCTTTGCGGGTAGGTGGCCCTGGCGGCGCGTGAGACGCTGTCGCCGATGATCTGCCAGCCGGAAAAATCGATATAGGGGTTGATGGTTTTGCCGGGCGCGCCGACCGTGGTGATCTCACCGCTGACGATCAGGGCTGCCAGGAAAGCGAAGAAGTAGACGATATTGCCCAAACCGCCGCGCAGCCAACTGATTGACTCGAAAAGGACGGCGAAGGAGGCCACCAGCGCCACGCACGGCAGGGCGATCACGACCAGCGGGGCGCTGAGCGCTACCAGGTCGAGGCCCTCCGTGCCGGACAGCAGGTTCATGAGCACGCCCTCGAGCAGCATGATCAGGACCATGATGCCCAGCACGGCGAAATTGCTCAGCCATTTGCCCAGCATGTACAGCGGGCGGCTGAGCGGTGTGGTGGCCATGATCTGCCCGACGCCGGTGCTGTAATCACGGCTTACCGAACCTTTGACCAGGTAAAACCCCACCCAACCCAGCAGGAAAGCGACCGTGACGGACATGGTCGCGCCGACCCAGGCCGAGTTGACGATGCCGATATAGTCGGGCGGCACGCGCATGCGGAACTGCCCGCTGGCGGAGAGATAGCCCAGCCAGACCACCAGCCCGAGCATGACCAGGAAGCTGTAGCGGCGCAGGCGCTCGAGGAAATCGGCGCGTGCCAGGTGGTAGAGGATGCGCAGGCTCTTCAAGATCCGGCCCCATTGCGCGAGACGAGCTGCAGATAAACGTCTTCGAGATTGGGGGCGCTGGGCTGTGCCCCGGCGGCGGGGGCGCTGTCGCTGACCACCCGCACCTGGATGCCATCTTCCCGCCGCATGGTGCCGCTGATGATGTATTCCTGCTTGAGAGCGGGCAGTTCGGCGGACGGGATGGTCCACTGCCAGACTTTGCCTTCCAACAGTTGCAAGAGCTTTTCGGGTGCGGCGTGCTGGAGCTTGCGCCCCTGGTGGATGACCACGATTTCCGTGGCGGTGGCCTCCACATCCGAGACGATATGCGTGGACAGGATGATGATGCGCTCGCCCGCCAGGTCGGAAAGCAGGTTGCGGAAACGCACGCGCTCTTCCGGGTCCAGTCCCACGGTAGGCTCGTCCACGATGAGCAGTTGTGGGTCGTTGAGCAAGGCCTGGGCGATACCCACGCGCTGCTTCATGCCGCCGGAATAGCCGCCCAGTGGGCGCCTGGCGGCGTGGACCAGGTTGACTACCACCAGCAGCTCGTCGATGCGCCGCCGGGCAGATTTGGCGTCCAGCCCCTTGATGGCGGCCATGTATTCGAGAAATTCGACCGCGGTCAGGTTGGGGTAGACGCCGAAATCCTGCGGCAGGTAGCCCAGCACGGTCCGCAAGCTGTCGGGCGATTTGAGCACGTCGCTGTCGTTCCACCTGAGCGTGCCTTCAGTCGGTTGGGTGATGGTGGCCAGGATGCGCATTAGGGTAGATTTGCCGGCGCCGTTCGGCCCGAGCAGGCCGGTGACGCCCGGACCCAGCTCCAGGTCGAAGTCGCGCAGCCCCCAGAAGTCGCGGCGGTACTGCTTGGAGAGGTGGGAGATGGAGAGTTTCATTTTGTGCCTTGATGGTTGAGTGATAGCCCGATTTTATCACCACAGCCCCGATTCCGTTACATAAATTTATCTCCGGTAGGTCGGGTTTCCATACCCGACGGTTGTGGTGCAAAACAAGGATAGGTTGTCCCGGCGGCGGCTAGGAAAGCCGCCCTACGACTCCTCCGGTAGGTCGGGTTTCCATACCCGACAGCTGTAGTCGCCCCGGCGGCGGTTAGGAAAACCGCCCTACAATACCTTCGCACCAGAAGCTGGGTAGAACTGATTATTTCCGGTATATAATTTACTTAAATGCAGGTCAGGCTCTGAAAGCGGATTTCGAGCAAAAAATCTGCCTTCTCGCCTCCTGCGCCAGCAACCAATCATTCTTTCACATCCGTATTACCCTGTTCCAATTCAGCGAGTCCCCTGGCTTACCGGGGAATTTTTCAGTATCAAGGAGGTCTCCCATGAAACGTTTCTTTTCCCTTTCCAAAGTACGCCTGTTGATCGAAGTCTTGCTGATCGCCGTGTTTGCGACCTTGGCACTGACGCGCAGCGTTGCCACCCAGGCCGCGCCCCCAGTGGCCCCAGAAGCTCCGGAGGCCGTTTACTGGTACGTGTGCAATGCGGTCAACCACGTTGGCCTGTTCGCAACCCGGGTGCATATCTACTGCCAGAGCACGACGCCGGTATCCGGAGCACCGGCACTCGATGCCGCCATTCATTGGTTTGCAGTCCCGACCCAGCCTGATTCGGCTGCCGCCTCGCGCTTTATGAGTTTATTGCAGACCTCGGTCATCGCCGGCAGGCAGATCTGGCTGGAGGTGAACCCCAGTGACACCAGTGGAACCAGTTTTGGCTGCGCGGCGGCCGACTGCCGGCGGATTTCGGGGATGGAAATGCGATGAACGCCAGGACCACCCTGATCCGCCACTGGAGAGCCATCCTGGACTGCCTTTTAATCGTGCTGATTATCCTGGTTGCCGGCGCTGCTCATTTGCCCGTCCAGGCTGGTCCTGCCATGCAGGGTCAGACACTGCAGATCCAGGCTGGTGATGCGCTGGCTGCTACCGGCCTCAGCCTGGAGAACACCCAGGCGCCGGCCGCGCCCCAACTGGACAATAACACCCTGGCGGGGATCATCGCCGCCGAGAATGCAGCTTTGACCGAAGCGATCTTTTTCAACGACCTGCCGTTCGTCGTACGTTAAGGAACACCTGGAGAAAATATGACGGATCCCATTGAACGTGCATTCACTTTCATTCAAAATCAGGATGCATATGCAGCCGATGTGATGTTGAAACTGCTGAGAGTCGACACCTGCGTCCCGGAACACGGCAACTATGCCGCTTTTTGTGATTTGCTCGAATCGCTCTACAATGCGTTGGGCTTTCGCTGTGAGCGGGTCGTGGTGCCCCCGGAAAAGGCAGCCCAGATCCGCCCGCGGGTTACAGGAGAGCGCATCAATCTCGTGGCCTCGCAGAACGCGGGCAAACCACCCTGCTCGATCTACGCCCATATGGATACGGTGCCGATTGGCGAAGGCTGGACTCACAACCCTTACGGCGAGGTAGCGGGGGACCGCATCTACGGGCGCGGCGCCGTCGATATGAAAGGCTCGATTGGCGCGCTGCTGCTGGCGCTGCGGACCCTGTCCGAGCTGAATATCGAGCCCAGGTGCGACGTCGTGGCCCTGATGTGCACCGATGAAGAGCTGGGGGTTTACCCGGGGGTGCGCTACCTGGCCGAGCAGGGTTACGTGCGCGGTGAGCTGGTCTGGCTGGAAGCCGGCTTACAGGCTCCGCTGCAGATCTATGGCTCGGCGGGGGATATCGAGGTCAGCCTCAAGGCCAGCGGCCGCTCGTCTCATTCCGGCATGAACTTCCTGGGCGTGAACGCCGTGGAGGCCATGGTGCCCATGATGGAAGAACTCATGGCTCTCAAGGAGCGCATCGAGCAGCAGGTCAGCGCTATACCACTGCTGCCACTGTCTGGCGCCGAAGAGCGTAAAATGAGCTCCATGTTCAATTTGAACGTGGTGCAGGGAGGCGTCAAGGCCAACGTGCTGCCGGCCGAATGCAGCCTGACGCTCGACTGCCGCTATATCCCCGAAGTCACCTTCGAAGAGATTGCGACCGATTTGCAGGCTGCGATCCAACGCGGCCGCGCCCGCAGTAAGGCCCTCGATTGGGAGATCGAGATCGTGCACTGCTATGCCCCAATGGCGATCGATCTCGGCGGGCCGTGCGCGCAGCGCATGCGCCGGGCGCTCCAGGCGGTCCATGGCTATGCGGATGCGGATATTATCACCGGCGGGCTGCCGGCCTCCACCGACCTGGGTTATGTCATCCAGGCGACCGGTAATAATGATGTGGCCGGCACCGGCGTTTTTACGATTCAGACCATGGCTGAAGTCCACCGGCCCGACGAATACGTCGAAGTCCAGGCGCTCAAAGATGCAGCCAAAATGTTGGTTCACTATCTCGTGCTTGAGTAAATCAGGTGCGGGACGGGAATCCCTATCATAAAAAGAAAGGAGAAAGGAAGCATGTCCGAGATCACATTGATGCACGTAATTGGCGCAGTCTACGGTCTGACAGAAAAAGGGGTGCAGCCCCCCGGCCCACCGCCCGGCAAGGAAAATACCGCCCTGCTGCTCATCGATATCCAACAGATGGCGACGCCAGAATATATGGCCCGAGCTGCCGTTAAAGCCGGGTTGCCTGAGACTGCGGTCCAGACTGCCCTGGCCGATTACAAAGAGCGTTTTTACTGCGCGGTCGAAAATTGCAGCCGCGTGCTCAATGCTGCGCGCCAGAACGGCATCCCGCCCATCCACGTCAAGATCGAGTCGCTGTCGGGAGACGCGCGCGATACGAGCATGGTCCACAAGATGCTCGGCTGGGCCTACCCGCCCGGCAGTGAGGGCGCCCAGTTCCTGCCAGATATAGCCCCGAAACCGGGCGAGATCGTGTTGACCAAGACGGTCAGCGGTGCCTTCACCGGCACCATCCTGGACCGCGTCTTGCGCCATATGGGCATCAGTTACCTGTTTGTGTGTGGCTTCGTCACCGACGAGTGCGTCGAGACCACCGTGCGCGATGCGCTGGACTATGGCTATCTGGCTTCCATTATCCGCGATGCCACGACCGCCTATACGCGCGAGACTTACGCCCACGTCATTGGCAAGTTCAGCGGCTTTGGCCTGACGCCAGCCGCCGAGGAAGTCGCCGGCCTGTTTGGTCAGATGGCATAGGATGATGAACGCTAAAAAAGTAACTGTACCCGGGCTGGCGCGTCTACCGGCCTTCTGCCATGCGGTGGTTGCCGGGGATTTCATTTACGTTTCCGGGACGTTGGGCACCGTGCCGGGCAGCATGGATCTGGCGGGAGGCGGTATCGGGCCGCAGACCAGCCAGGCTTTACAGAATATTGCCCTGATCCTGAAGGAATGCGGCGCCTCCCTGGAGGACCTCATCAAGGTCAATGTATTTCTGGCTGATATGCAGACTTTCACGGAGATGAATGAAGCTTACCTGGAGGTGATGGGTTCCGATCCGCCGGCGCGCATCACGGTCGGTCGGGCAGAACTGGCATTGGGCGCGGCGGTTGAGATCGATGCCGTCGCCTATAGACCGCAGTCTTAGGGCAATTCAAGCGCCGGCTGGCGCCAGGATCTCTTGAACAGGACCGGCCGCCAGGAACCCGGCGCGCATGTCCGGTTGATCGATACTGTCTGCCAGGTGGTGGAGAATCACGGCGGCCGCCTGCCTTGCACGCCGGGCCTGGTCCCGGTCCCCCTGCTGCGCGTATAGCGCGCTCTGCGCGCTTAAGATCGACCATTCTTCGCCTGGAAGGCCGATTTCTTGAGCCAGGGCCCTGGCAGATCGCAGATGAGTAAGGGCTTGGGTTAGGTCGCCGTCCCATTTGGCTAATACGGCTCGGGAGCGATGCAGGGGCAGGCGATAGCGCCGGTTATTCCCAACAATCTTCTCCAGTTGGGCGATTTCGGAGCGCGCCAGTTCGCCATCGCCGCCTTGTAAGAGCGCCTCGGTCTCGTACCAGCCTGTGAAGGTCATGGGCAGCCGGGCGACATTCCCACGCGACTTCAAGGCCTGCCTGGCATAATCATACGCCTGTTCCCATTCTCCGCTCAGGACATGCACGGCGCACAATTCTGTCAGCGACCAGTCCACGTAACCGGTAAGATCCCTTTTAGCGCATTCCGCCAGGACATTTAACAGGGTCTCTCTGGCTGGCCCCAAAGCTATAACTGCGCGCTGGACGCTGCCCCAACTGAATTGAGCCATGGTTGACATCACCGGTTGGCCCATGGTTGGCGCCTGTTTAACTGCCTGGCTGGCCAGACTGATGGCTTCCCCGTAGTGGCCCAGTTCCAGCATCGTCAGAGCCAATCTCCAGGCGCATTCAGTTTCTCCCCACAGATTTTCTATTTCCTGGCTGAATGCACATGTCTCTAGCAGGGTGGCCAGGCTGTCCTGGGGCCGGCCGGCATACATCTGGCACCACCCGACCAACCGCTGGCTATCGGCTTCCAGGATGCGGTTGCCGGCTGCAGCATATAGATGGCGGGCCTCATCGGCATAGGTTTCAACTTGTTCCCATTGACGTAGAAGACTCTGGACATAGGCGAGCGAATTGAGGCTGCGAGCCAATAATTGCGGCTCTCCTAATTCGCGCGCCATGCGCAGGGCCTGTTCGCTGTGTTGGAGCGCGGAATAAGTATTTTGTTGGGTGCGTTCCACCACAGATAGATTCCATTCCGTTTCAGCTAACCCACGCCGATCCCCGCTTTGCTCGGCCACCCAGCGCGCCTGCTCTAAGAAGATGGTAGCTTGCTGCAAGTCTTTGAGACCGTTGATATAAATTGTGGCCAGATGATTTAACGCTTCGCATTCAAGGGTTTTGGACCCTATCGTTTGGGCGTAAGTATACATGGCCTGATAAATCTCCTGCGCTTGCGACCACGCTTCGAACAGTTCGTAGGCCCTGCCCAGGTTGGTATACAGTATCTGCCTGTCTTGGCTCGAAATGGAATCTGGCCAGGACGTTTTCTCGGCAAGCTGCCAGGCTGTCTCAAAATGGCTGGCAGCCACGCGCGCTGCAAACAGGCGCAGTGCTTCTCTACCGGCGGCGATGCTGTATTGAACGGCTTCAGCCAACAGGCCGGCATTGAGCGCATGGTAAGCCAGTTCGGCTGCCTGCGCCTCACTCACACGCAGCACTTCAAAAGCCCGCCTGTGCAGCATTCTACGGCGCGCAGCCCCGGCCTGGTTATAGACCACCTCGCCCACTTTCTGGTGGGAGAAGCTGTATACTGGCTCAGGCCCGGATGCCTGGGAGGCTTCATCCGCCTCCAGCAGGAGCTGCCTGGCCAGCACTTCATCCAGGGCGTTCAGGGTTTGGATTTCATCCAGGCCGGTAACGCGGCTGAGATGATCAAAGATAGCTTCCTGGCCCAATACAGCCGCAGCAGTCAGCAACTGGCTGGCCGGCGCGCTGATGCGCCCCAACCAACTCCGGATGAGCTCCTGAACTCCCGGTGAGACTTTTGAGCTCGATCCGGACATCTGCTCATCGAACTTCGACCAATCAACCCGCCAGGCCTCTGAGTTCTCGTCAGGTTGCAGCAGTTCTTCCTCAATCAATGCCTTGAGCGTCTCCGCCAGGAAAAAAGGTTGGCCGTCAGTTTCCTGGAACAGTTTGCGGCTGAAGCGGCTGAGACGCGACGCATTTCCCAGGCCGTTCGGCAGCTCAATAGGGTTTGCTCCTGCCGGCTCTAGCAGTGAGTGGATCAACTGCTCCGTTTCCGCTCTGGATAATGGGGCTAAATAGCTCAATGTGCAGGGGACATCGTGCTTGAGGCGGGTCAGCCAGGTTTGCAAATCGGGTGCTTCGGTCAGCGCTTCCTGGCGTAAAGTCAACAGTACCAGGATCGGGGCCTGCTCCTCCGCCCAGCGCAGCGTGGCGTAATGCAGCACATCCAGCGAGGCGGCGTCAGCCCAATGCCAGTCATCGATGAACAGGATCACGGGGGAGCGATTGGCCAGCGCCAGGACCAGGCGGGTGATGCTTTCGAATAAATGCTGCCGGGCATTATTTTCCTCCAGGGTCGGTTCGGGCAGGTCGGGATAACGATCGCGCAGCTCCGGCAGGATGCGTGTCAATTGGGTCAGCCATAAATCTGAGAGCAGGTCCTCTGGAGCATTTTCGCGTTCCAGGCGCTGGCGTAATGCCTGGGTAAGAGCCTGGTAGGAGAGTTTCCCGCTGGTCTCAAACGCTCGCCCGCGCAGGATATCGGCGCCCTGGGTGGCAGCCCAATCGAGAAAATTGTGTGCCAGGCGAGTCTTACCAATGCCGGCCTCGCCAAGCAATGCGATCACCTGGGGCTCCCGATTACTTGTGCGTTGATAAATCCGCGTCAGCGTGGCGTGCTCATGGATGCGTCCAGCAAAGGGGATCGCCAGCAGCCGGCGCTCGGGAAGGCGCCCGCGGGTCTGTTTGCCGGCCTGGCCCAACTGCTGATCGCGAATGCGGGCTGCCAGGGCCTCGGTCTCCGCAGATGGCTCTACATTCAATTCTTCTTCCAGAACAGTGCGGCAAGTTTCGAACAGGGCCAGGGCTGCGCTGCGCTCACCGAGCAAAGCCAACGCCTGCATGAGCTGGCGGTACGCTTCTTCACGCCATGGCTCTAAGGCCAGTTGCCGCTGGGCGAATTCTCGGGCGCTAAGATAGTCAGCCTGTGCCAGGCTGCGGGCAGTAAGCTCGAACATGGCATCCAAAGCCATATGATGCAGGTGCTCTCGCTCTATTCCCAACCATTCTTCAAAATTAATGCTGTTACAGGTAAAACTGGGCAGAAGGTCACCCTTGTAAAGGGTGACAGCCTGATCAAGTTGGTTGTTTTCTAGGCAGGTTAAAAATGCTGCTACATCCAGGGAATGGCTGCTGGCGCGGTTAAATTGGATTGTCGAGCGGGTCACGGTTAAGTAAGGCTCTGCCTGAACAGTGGGTCCTTTCAGCACCTGGCGGAGCTGGTAAATGGATTGGCGCAGGTTCTTTTTCGCCACGCTGTCCGGTTCATCCGGCCAGAACAGGGCGGCCAGGTAGTCTCGTGGATGCGCTCGTTGACTCTCCATGGCCAGGTACACCAGCAGGCCCTGCACCCGGGCTGAGCGGAAGCCGATAAGTTGTTCACCATCAAGGGTTGCCTGGAAGGAACCGAGAAAGGATAAAGAGAGATTTCCCACTGTCCTCTATGCCTTGCATTCTCGCACTGAAACAAAACTGGGTTTGATTATACACCCTAAAATGACCAAATTGGCGGTATTTGCTATCGCGCTGACGTACAGGGACGTGCTGCTGACGATTTGCTGGCGGTCGCAGAGTACCATAAGTGTAATCAATTTTGGGGAGCAAGAAATACAGTAACGAAGGAGGTTTTTATGACAAATACAGGCAAGGTTCTTATCACAGGCGCGACCGGAAATACGGGTTCGGGCCTGGTTCCCAAACTGCGAGAGGCTGGCGTTGAAGTCCGCGCCTTCGTACGAGACGAAGCGAAAGCTCAAGCACTAAAAGATATCGGCGTGGAAGTGGTGTTGGGTGATCTCGACCGGCCAGAGACCATCGAGCCGGCGGTCGAGGGGGTCGACAAAATCTATCTCTTGACCTGGAATGGACCCACCCAGGAAAAGCAAGTAGAAAATGTGCTTAACGCCGCCAAGAAGGCCGGGAATCCCCATATTGTCAGGCATTCGATGTGGGGGTCGGAAAAAAGCCGCATCATTCAGCAAGGCGAGCGGGCAGAGCAGGCGATCAAGTCCTCAGGGTTGCCCTGGACACTTCTCAAGCCCACTTTCTTTATGCAGAACACGATGATGGCCGCCCAGACAATCAAATCCGATGGCGTCATTTACTGGGACACCGGCAACGGCAAGTTGGGGATGATCGATGTGCGTGATATTGTGGACTCAGCCTATGCAGTACTGACCGGTAGCGGTCATGATGGGAAGAGTTATATCCTCACCGGTCCCAAAGCCATCTCGATGCAGGATGTTGCCAACACGTTTTCGAAGGTGCTGGGCAGGGATATTAACTATGTCAATGTGCCCCATGAAGCTTCGTTGCAGTCCATGGTAAGCATGGGTTTCCCGGAGTGGATTGCCAGAGGTTACGGCGAGCTGATGGAAGGGTTCAGCCAGGGTTTTGCCAGCCAGGTGACGGACAATGTGGAAACCCTGACAGGACATCCGGCACGATCTTTCGAGCAGTTCGCCCGTGACTATATTCAAGTTTTTGCGGCGCAAGTTAGCACGGCTATTTCTTAGTTCTCCAGACTAGGACTCGCCTGAGCAGCGCTATAGATAAGCAGTTAACCGATTTACGATCTATTGAAAGGAGATTTTTGATCATGGCTACACTATTTGTAAAACATAATGTTAAGGACTATGGCAATTGGAAGCGTGTCTACGATGATTTGGGCACTGTACGCAAGGAAAGAGGTGTGATTGGTGCCAGCGTCTATCGCGACCCCAAGAATCCGAACACCCTGATTATCACGCACCGGTTCAACGATATGAAATCAGCCCAGGCGTTTGCCGGCTCCAACGAATTGAAGACGGCACTGGGGAATGCCGGGGTGACAGGTGCGCCTGAGATGTGGTTCGGTGACGAGATTGAAAGCACCTCGTTTTGATGATTGTTGACTGAAAGGATTTGCTCATTCCACTGAAGGTTTCAACGTAACGAGTAGACGAATAACCCGAATGAAAATCGCCCGGTAATGCCGGGTGATTTTCATTAAGCGGAAATTAGTGTAAGATATGACGGAAAGTCCACATTCTGCAGCCGGAAGGAGGGAGCAGTCGCATGAATCAGAAGCGTAAGATCTTGAATCTGGTGACGGTCCTGGTCTTGCTGGTGACGCTGAACAGCCCGTTGGGAAGTTCAGCGTCAACTGAAGATGTCGTCCTGACAGATGCCGGCACCGGTGAGCATGTGGAGGATGAGATTATTCCCGGCGATCGCAGGATCGATTGGCGTTACGCTGGCATCCCCGGGGGTATCCCTGAAAGGACAACCATCTGCGCGACCATCGACAGTGCCGCGTACGGCAACGGGACAACAGACGCGACGGATGCCATCCAGAGCGCGTTGGACAATTGCCCGGACGAGCAGGTGGTGTATCTGCCCCCAGGCACCTACCTGCTTGACGACACGATCCATCTGTACGATTATGATACGCTCAGGGGCGCCGGGCCCGGTGAGACCATCTTGAAGCATAGCGGGGACTGGTTGCGCTCCATGGTCGACATGCGCGGCTCTGTTTATTACCAGGTAACCTCGCTCCACAAAACCTACGACGTGCTCGCGGCGAACAAAGATTCAACCCTGATCACGCTGGCCAACACCGCTGGGATCACGCCTGGGGACATCCTGCTGATCAACCAGCTTAATGACAATGACCTGGTCGACCCGGTCGGTGTGGAGGGGAAATGCACCTACTGCGGTTATGAAAATGGCGACCGGGCACTGGGACAATTCGTCGAAGTGCAGGCTGTCAATGGGAATCAGGTCACGCTCAACCTGCCGCTGCATTGGACTTATGACCCGAACCTGAACCCGTGGGCCTATCAGGTGGATGCTTACGCCATGGTCCGCCACGCCGGGCTGGAAGACCTGACCCTGACCCAGGATGACCCGCAGGTTGAGTTCATGATCGAGATGGATGGGGCCCAATACTCTTGGGTGAAGAATGTCGAGATCAAGAATATCCAGAGGCGGGCCATGTGGGTTATCGATTCCCTGCAAAATGAGATCAGGGAATGCTATGTTCACGTCGGGATCGATGGCTATGGGCGGGACCGCGGCTACGGGATTTTCCTCGACGTCCACAGCTCGAACAACCTGGTGGAGGACAATATCTTGAGCAATATCGATGGGGGTGGGATTATGACCGGTGGCGGTGCCTCCGGAAACGTGATCGCCTACAATTATTTGCACGAGATCCTGTTCGATGATCTCTGGTGGCTGACCTCCAGCCCATCCCTCAACCACGCCCCGCACCCCAAGATGAACCTGTGGGAAGGAGACATCGGGTATAAAGCCGAGGCAGATATTATCCATGGCTCATCCAGTCATAATACGATATTCCGCTCTCAATTTAAAGGCTGGCAAAGCGATACCATCACCACCCGCAATAATGCCATCGAGATCGCGGCCAAGAACACCTATATGAATGTCGTTGGCAGCGTGCTCGGAACTCCCGGAAAGTCCAACCGCTACGAGGTGCTTCCCGGGCAGCCCTACGATGATTGGAGTGAGAATGTGATCTGGGCGCTGGGGGTGGGCAGCGGGGTCGAAGACTCCAATGTCGCAGCCACGCTCCTGCGGCATGGCAATTATGATTACGTGACCAACTCGGTGGTTTGGGACCCGGCGATCTCCAACCATGATCTGCCGGATTCATTCTATCTGAGCGCCAGGCCGGATTGGTGGTGCGCAGAGATCCCCTGGCCTTCGATTGGTCCGGATGTGCAGGGGTACGCTCAGGAAATCCCGGCCAAGAGGCGCCTCGAGGGCCTGCCCTGTTCGCAGTCGATCACGCTGACTTTGAACGGCTTCCCGGCCGATCAGAGCATCCACCTGGCCTGGGAGGTCAACGCCTCCTTGCCCGTCACCAGCACCTGGAAGATCAGTTACGACGGCCCGCCGGGCGACCAACCCTCCCCGATCCTTGGATTGCCCGCGGAAAGCCGCACTTACGCGTTGAGCGGCCTGACGAATTACGTCCCCTATACCGTCAGCCTCAACGCCATGCTGGAGGACACCCCAATCCTGACCGGCACGCTTACGCTGACGCCCAGCGATCTCTCGCTGTTCATGCCCTTCATTCTCAAGGGCCAATGACCCGCACTGCGGCCTGTGAGCGGCCGGTATATTGGCACAAGACCCAGCTCTTCCGCGCCTTATTTGTGCGTGAAAGGCAGGTATGTTTTCAGCGCGCCATCAAAAGGCATGTAATCAGGCACGACGACCTCCATCACCACCCCACCGAGAAGCTGGCTGCCGGCGTAGCCCTCCACCGCCACACTCGGTTTGCGGCCTTGCGGCAGGGGCGTGCCCGCCAGGATGCTCACCGTAGCTGTGACCACCTGACCCGGCGCCAGCGTCACCTGCCCGGGGGAGACGCTCACTGACCAATCGGCAGGTAGATCGATGCGCCGCACCTGTAGATCGATCGTGGCTGTCGCAGTCAGAGGGTTGCTCACCCGGATCGTTTCACTGGTGTTATACACCTGCGCCATGCGGTTGCCCGTGGTGGCAGTGGCCATTAACCCGGCGCCGCCGCTCACGCTGAAACCAGGATTAAACATGGTGGGGTGCAGGATGGCGTTGCCGGTATCACGCGCCGTGGCTGCTTCACTCGTATAGATGCTGAGCAAGTCACCGGCGATATCGGCCGGGTTGGTG
>Ga0315542_1001018_pt1 | contig 17667 bp, 10 predicted proteins | sample SalMarSW160120MG_FD_202541 | JGI IMG/M metagenome (GOLD analysis project Ga0315542, IMG submission 202541) | Salt marsh sediment microbial communities from the Plum Island Ecosystem LTER, Massachusetts, United States - Salt Marsh Sediment SW1601-20 ...
ATATTTTTTCCACATAATTCAAAAATCTATAATCTATTGATGATCCAAAAACTTGGACTTACCAAATGGAATGAAATCTGTGAAGAAAAGTCGGATCTCTATTATCAAGGCAGGAAAGTCAAATATAGCGGAGACACTCTTACATTGGAGAAGAAAGATCCAAATTTATACAAAAAAAAGAATGAATGAGTTCAAAAGGATCCTACTAAGTTAGCCAACTTTCCAAAGTCATATTCCTCAATGGTGGTCTCTTTTTAGGTTCTCGGGGCTTCCATTTAAGTAACCTTTTTTCTGGCATGTATGGATGTTGCACGAGGGTATATTCTACAAATCTCTCTTCATCTTTTACTGACACTAAAACGCTCCCGAAGTGAGAAAGAATTTTTCCCCCTTTAGGTCTGAAGTTGCTGAACTCATTAAGAGGTGCTGTAATAATGATCAGCGGTTTCGTTCTCGAAAGTAGTTGCTTTATTCCATTTATGGCTCTCAATAACTCTTCAAAATTGTGTTTTTCGTAGCTCGGAAAAAGAGTAGTGATTCCAGATATGAGTACTACCTTAACTTGCGCTAAATTAGAAAGTCGATTTTCTAATATCTCCACAGTTTGATCAAATGTAAATGCTCTGGCGATAAGAATGTTTTCCAATACATTCTGAGGAGATAGATTCTGCGAAACAGCAAATTTACTTACCGTATAAGGATTAAACTTATTATTAGCATCAATCCACGCAACTTTTACTCCTTCTCCAAAACCCCCATAATCTTTAGATTTCTGAGCGATTACTGACGTGGTTAATAATATACTCGTTGTTTTCTTTATATCTCCATAAATGAGATAAATTAGATCTTTGTGATATCCTACTCCACCCAACAATTCATCAAGAGTTGGGTTTCCACTTGAAATTTGGGGAGATTTAGAATAGTTTTTGTGCATCTTAAATCCTGAGTCGAATCGCATCATATGGTGATAAGTTCAACCAGAATAAAAGTGAATTAGTCCGACAATTTTCTGAAATTTTTCCTTTTAAACTAAAACTTTGATTAAATTTGTGTGTAACATATTAAAGGACTCTATTTAAAAGAATAACTATTCCATAGTGACAGAGGGAGGAGACTGAAACTAAAATTATCAAAGTGACAAAATTAAGATCAAAATCTCTGATAAAAACACCAATCTAATTTCTTCTGATTTTTGATTTTAACTTGAAGAATTTTATGTTTTATTGAGTTAAAAATAAAAATAACATAAGTATCATAAATAAAAAAAAGAAAATTTGAGTTATTCTTCCATCTTTCTCAATTCTCTACGTAAAATTTTACCAACTAGAGTTTTGGGGAGTTCTTCAATTATTTCGACGATTCTAGGGTACTTATATGGGCTTATATTTTCCCTACACCATTCGATTAAATTCTCTTTGGTAACTGTATCTCTATATTCTTCTTTTATAGAAACATACGCTTTTATAGTTTCACCAGTTCCATCTGGATGGGGAACTCCTATAACTCCTACCTCTTTAATAGCATCATTTTGATACATTAAATTCTCCACTTCAGCAGGAAATACACCGTGTCCTTTATATTTTATCATATCTCGCTTTCGATCTTTTATCATTACATAACCATCCTTGTCAATACAACCAATATCAGCAGTATATAACCACGTTCGCCCTTGCTCATCTGTTCTAAGTGCATAATTACTCTCCTCTTCTTTTCCTAAATAGCCAGGAGTGATCTGTGGACCATAAGCGCAAATTTCTCCAAAATATTCGGGGTTATTAGTACTCTCATCATCAGGACATTGAGAGATAGGTGTTTTGCCATCATTTATATCGACCAGTTTTATAAATGTATCGGATAAAGGGAATCCGACTGTATTTACTTTAAAATTATGGAAGGGACCACAGCATAGATTAGGACTGGTTTCACTTAATCCATAACCTTCAATAATTAGGGCCCCAGTAATGTCTTCAAATTTTTGCTTCACTTCCTCCGGTAAGGATGCGCCCCCACTCACACACGCTTTCAATGTGGTTAATTCTCCTTTAAATTTTATAGAATCTGGATCCTGGTTTACTTGATTCCAGAGAGTAGGAACTCCAGGAATATAAGTTGCTTCTTCTTTCATTAATACCTCTAAAATCTTTGATTTTTCCTCTGGAGGTTGGACAAACAAGATTAATTTGTATCCTAAAGAAATTCCAAGATTCATACCTGTTGAGATTCCAAACACGTGTGCAAAGGGAACTACAAGTCCTACACCACCTTTTCCGTGAAGATCTCTGGTTTCAGTCAATTGGTTTTCTATCCACTCTCGTGCTTGTTCAGCATTAGCAGACATGTTATAATGTGTTAACATCACGCCTTTTGGAATTCCCGTAGTTCCACCAGTGTAAATTAAAGTAGCTATGTCCTTTTTTGGATCGATTTTAACTTGAGGTAAATTTACTCGTATTCCACTTATAATAACATCTTGAAATCCGAGAAAGTTTACTTGATCTAATTTTGTTGGCCACTTTTTCATTCTTGGAATTTTTCCTAAAACTTTTCCCAAAACTGCTTTAATCTTTGGCAAATACTCTCCTAATCCTGTTAATATAATATGTTTTAAAGAAGGCATTTTACTCAAATCTTTTTCATGTAAATGCTGTTCATATAGAGCATCAAGAATGATTAATGCGACACTATTTGAATCATTAATCTGATGAACGATTTCGACAAAACGATGGAGAGGAATAATAGGGTTTGCTATTGCTCCAATTCGCTGCAATGCATAGAAAGCAATAACGAATTGAGGGATGTTTGGTAAATCAATTCCAATAATATCTCCTTTTTTGATCCCTAGTTTCGAAAGACCTGTCGCAAATTGGTCCACTAACTCATCTAATTCTTTGTAGGTTAATCGAAATCCTTCAAAATAAATGGCTTGAGAATCTGGAAAATCCCTAACCGTATTTCGTAGAACATTACCTAACGATATTTCTTGATAATCGATGTGTTTGGGCACATCTTCAGGCCAAAATTTGTACCAAGGGGTTGGGATGTCATCATTCATTTTAATTTCACCTTTTTTTTCTTATAAATAATTTATATTGTATTGAATGATTATTTAAAATTTATTTAAAAATCAATCCATAATTAAAATCAATAGAAGAATAAGAGAACTAGATATGGGAAGAAAAATCAATTAGATTTTTAATTAATTACTTTTTTCATCAAGTAATTCCTTTTAAAGCAATTAGATCGCAATTTCGAAATTTCATCTTCAAATTAAAACTTTATATCTGAATCTATCAATAATAATATTTAACAATCAATTTAATCCAAATAAAAAAGTGAAAGTGAATAAAAAATGTCAAGTCCGTATGAAAGTCGATTTTGGAAAAAAAATTGGGATGATCATGTAGAAGATTTTGATCCAAAAGATTTTGAGATTACTTATCCCGAATTGATAAAAGACGCATTCATAGAATTTCCTGACAAAATGGCCATAGAATATCTAGGAGTACAATTGACATTTAGAGAAGTTGATGAATATTCAAACCAATTTGCTAACATGCTGATTGAGCAAGGATTTAAAAAGGGGGATGTAGTAGGAATTAATTTACCTAATACTCCTCAATATATAATTGCTTTAGTTGGAACATTAAAAGCAGGTTGTATTGTTTCGGGGGTATCTCCGCTTCTCTCAGCGGTCCAAATACAATATCAAATTAATGATTTAGGGTCAGGTGGAAAACAAGTTGCATTAATTACCCTTGATGCTATTTTTGCGGGTCATATTGTAAAGATAGCTGAAAAAATGCCACAGTTGAAAATAGTAATAACTACTAGTGTAGCTAGTTTTCTTCCCAAAATAAAACAAATTTTGGGTAAAGCCTTAGGAAAAGTTCCTAAAGGAAAGGTAACTCCTTTAGAGGGCAAGATGGTTCTTGACCTTCACGAAGACGTTTTTGGAAAGTATTCTACAAACCCAGTTAATGTTTCAATCACGCCCGATGATATTGGATGGATTCAATATACTGGAGGTACAACAGGACCTCCAAAAGGAGCAATGTTGAGTCATAAAAATTGCGTCTCAAACATGAAAAGCATAATTTCGTGGCTAAATTGGGAGAGAGGAAAAGGAATTTTATGTTCTGGATTTCCTTATTTTCATATCGCAGGGTTAACTGTTTGCGAAAGTTCTATTTCTGCTGGATTTGGACAACTTGTGATTCCAAATCCTAGAGATACTGATCATATCGTGAAGGTAATGAAAAAATATCATCCTACAAATTTAGTGAACGTCCCATCGCTTTATCAATTATTAATAAAGAATCCTAAATTTCGAGAGATTGACCATTCAGAATTAGGAACTTGTGTTTCAGCAGCATCTCCCTTCCCCAAAGAATCTCAAGAAGTATTAGAAAGTATAATTGGAAAAGGAAAGTTGCTAGAGCTTTATGGAATGACTGAAACCGCTCCAGTGAGTACAATGAACCCTAGCTTAGGAGAAAAGAAACTTGGAACAGTAGGATTACCAATTCAGAATGTAGAGTTAAAGCTTGTCGATCCAGATACAGGAAAAGAAGTTCCACTGGGAAACCCAGGAGAAATTTGTGTTAAGGGACCTTTAGTTATGGAAGGGTATTACAATAAACCCGAAGAAACCAAAAAAGCAGTCGATTCGGATGGATACATGCATACTGGAGATGTAGGAATAATGGATGAGGAAGGATATATTAGAATTGTTGACAGAACAAAAGACATGATAATTGTAGGAGGATATAAGGTATTTTCGAGTAAAGTGGAGGATACATTAACGAAACATCCTGCAATTGGAATGATTGCTCTCATTGGAGAACCAAATCCTGATAGACCCGGTTCTGAACTAGTAAATGCATATATTCAATTAGATCCAGATTATGTATATGACGGAAATGAGGATAAATTAATATCTGATATTGAAGTATATGCAAAGGAACAATGTGCTCCTTATGAAGTGCCAAAAAAGTTCCATATCATGGAAGATATTCCACTTACCGCCGTAGGTAAGATTGATAAGAAAGTTTTACGCCAAAATTAAATTGGTTAAAAATAAAGTTGATTATCAATAATTATAAGAAGAACAGAAAAGAAATTCATAAAAATTTAATTAACAAATATTTTTTTCATTACTTCTAATTTTTAGTTATATATTAATGATTTTTCAATCTAAAACTTCCAAAATTCCTTTGAATTAGTTATTTAATTCATATTATTATTTTCAATTAAAAAGTTACAGGATCTTTAAAACATTTTAACTCTTTCTTTAAATGTGAAAATCATCACTAATCCACGTCATCGTGCTCTGTAGTTGCATTTCTTCCTGGATTTGTTCTTTATAGGGTGCTCTAGAGATCATTAAAATTAGTTCTCGAATTCTTGAATCGACGTTTAATTTCTCATATTTTTTATTAATTGCTTTTTTACTTTTTTTAGATTTACTTGTAGATACGTATCCTTGATCGACTAAAGAATATATAAGATTTTGTGCGTGTTTTCTGTCAATTCCAAGATAATAACAAATTTTTTTGAGAGCATTTTCAAGATTACCTTTTGAAGTGATTATCGCGCTTATTCCTAAATACCTTCTTTTCACCAGGACCTTCCAAGATTCTTTAACATCAATTTTATCGACAGAATTTTGTAATTGTAGTTTTTTTTGGGATTCTTCATCATATGGTGTTCGGGAGATAATAAAAACTAGATCTTGAATTATAGAATCTATTGTTATTTTCTTTTGCTTGCGGTGATTTTTGTAATATTCAACCCTTACATACCCCTCTTTATTGAGTAAATTGATGAGATTATGAGCATGTTTACGATCGAGACCAAGATAAAGATTTATCTTCTGTATAGTCTTTTCAGGATCACCATCAGAGGCAATTATAGCGCTTAGACCTAAAAATCGTCTTTTAACTAACTTTTTCCACAACCTATATCTATGTATTTCCATTCATAAAACGACATGTAAAAGACTTAAGATAATCCATAATTTAGATTAAAAATATTTAAATTTACCTAATTTATCAACTAATATTTCGAAATAAGATGAAAAATCACTCCCTAAAACCGTTAAATATATTATAATTACCCATATATATGGGAGGGTTACCCACACCCATGGGACATTTTTTAGTTTCCCATTCTTATGGGTGACATGGATCTCCCGTAACTATAGGAAAATATGCAAAAATACAATTAAATATGTTCAAACTCTATATTCGTATAATGGAACAAGAATAGAAACCTAAATTTCAGATTGGAAATATAAAATTTTATGAAATCTGTTTTGATTTTACAAGAATTCTGTTCCAGCAAAAAGTAGATGTCGATAAAGAGAAAATAATGATTATTATTCTCTTCTATTGACAGGCATGTTTAGAAATAGTAATACGTTTTTAAAAGACAAAAATCCAGGGTTGGGTAAGGGGACCCAATACCAAGAGCATTATGTAAAGAATCACTAAGTCATATATTTAATCTTCTAGAATTTAGTCTTTAGAACAATTTTCATCAAATTTGCAAAATTAAATTCGTCTTAGGTTTCAATTTGGTATAAGTTTTGTGCAATCTTATTTTCTTTCGTTCAGTTGTTATTGTATTGTGCATTTTTTTAATGAAATTTATATTTGAATTAGTTTTTTATATTTTACTTCACTCTAAAGGATAGAGTTTAAGTAGGAATTACAGATCAGCAATTTACACTTAATAAACAAAATGTTAGAATTTAATCTCGTGCGAGGAGTTGTTATATTAATAGCCTTTACAACAATGTCCTTTTTTTCATTTTTATGGGGTTTAAAATCTCCCGAAACACTTCTTACAGTATTCTAACAAGGTTTTCCTTGCAGGAACATTTTTCTTATATGCAATAGGAGCCAGTATTAACATTTCTTACTTTATTCTTGCCAATCTTTTTGCTATATTACATCATGAAGCTATTTTATTATTACTCTACTCCATCGTGATTACAATATTATTTACGATTTGTGCATGTTACATCATTTTCCAGTATTCCAAACGAAAGGTAAATTTCACTCCCAAATATCGATATCTGGGAGCAGGGATTTTTATTGCTTGTATCTTTCCTTTAAACCTTTTTATGGGATTTAATTTTATGGATTTTAACGCATCTACGGGTTGGGCTCCCTTCTACCATCCATAATATGCTGTCTACTTCGGATCCGTACTTTTAGTTTTCATAATCCTTGAAGTTAGGGAAGCGTATAAAATCTATAATTACCTTAAAGTGCATATAAAACAAACTTCTGCAATATACTGGAAAAGGTTTAATATTGGAATCCTGGGAATTCCTTCAATAATGCTTATCCTCCCATTTTCCCTCATCACGCTCGATCCACTACTAAGAGATCTTGACTCAATATCCTTTATATTTTTGTTCCTTTTCGCGATTTTAATATATAGTGGGTTCACCGGGAAAAAATGAGATAAAACTATTAAATAGATAAGTAAAATTTAACTAAAAAGTTTTAAAGCATAATTATTGTTTAGTTAGATTTGCTTTACTTAATTCTGATCCTCCTATTTAATTTGTGACTTGGAATTTCTAGGCAATTTCTTTATATATTTCTTATTTTTTTTTAATTTTAGTGACATACGAATGGATTCGATTACTGGAATTTGGAAAGGTGAGATTAACGCGGCAGGGGCAATAGTGCCTATATCCTTTTCAATAAAGGATGATTCTAAGGGATTTTTGTCTGGATCGTTAATCAGCCAAGGACAATCAATAAAAGCAGATAAAATTAGTATTAAAAATCATGATCTTTTCATTGAATTCAATAAAATTAATGGAAAGTTCCAAGGGATATTTAATTCATCCACATCCACGATTATAGGAGTCTGGACTCAGGGGAACCAAGATTTTGACTTATCCTTGCAAAAAACGCAAACTCCGGTAGAAATACTTCGACCTCAAATACCCCATAAACCTTATCCCTATGTTGAGAAAAACGTTAAATATGCAAACAAAAATGCTAATATTGTATTAGGAGGAACATTAACTTATCCAAATATAACTCCACCCTATCCAGCGCTAATTTTAATATCAGGCTCAGGAGCTGAAGATCGAGATGAAACGATATTCGGTCATAAACCATTTTTAGTCTTAGCAGATAATTTAACCAGAAAAGGTTTTGCAGTGCTAAGAGTCGATGATCGTGGCGTTGGCGAGTCTACTGGCAATTACATTGAAGCAACGAATGCTGATTTTGCAAGTGATGTCAAAACAGGCATAGATTTTCTAAAAAAGCAGAAAGAAATAAATCAGAATAAAATTGGATTAATAGGTCATAGTGAGGGCGGAGTAATTGCCCCCCTTGTAGCTAGTCAAAACTCAGATGTTGCTTTTATCGTTTTAATGGCCGGTCCAGGATTACCATTAAAACAAATTCTTTACATGCAGGGAGAATTAATTGCTAGAGCAAATCATATGAGTGAAGAATTAATCTCCAAGCAAAGATATTTACAAGAGATAATGTTCTCATATGTAAAAAACGAAAAAAATATCGAAATTGCTGAAGAAAAAATTAGGAAAGCTATCACTGAAGAATTCAAGGATGTGAAAGATAAAAATCTACCTCTCACCTCAGAGGATTCAATCAACGCTCAAATTGAAATGGTTTTATCCCCTTGGTTTCGCGATTTTCTCACATACGATCCCAAAGAAGCATTAAGGAAAGTAGAATGTCCTGTTTTAGCATTAAATGGAGAAAAGGATCTTCAAGTACCTGCAAAAGAGAATCTTACAGCTATCAAAGAAGCACTTCAAAGCGGGGGAAATACTAATTATGAGGTTTTGGAAATACCAAACTTAAACCATTTGTTTCAAACTGCGGACACGGGGGCTATAACAGAATATGCCCAAATTCAGGAAACAATCTCTCCAAAAGCACTTGAGATTATTGGGGATTGGTTAATGAAGCAAATTTAGATTCATTGGTATATTATTGAGATAACTTAGCTCTCACAATATCGACGACTTCAGGCAGCACATCTCCAATTTTTTCGTGAATTGCTACTTCTGCATGATTATCCATATCAGTATTTTGAATGTTAATAATTGCTAGCTTGGCTCCATTTTGAAGAACTTTACGAGGATAAAATGCTACGGGATACACTAATAATGAAGAACCAAGAACCAATAAAAGATCGCAATCTGAAATCATATCTTCAGCAGCCATTAACGCTTTAGAATGAAGAGGTTCCCCAAAAAAAATCGCATTTGGTTTTAACAAACCATTACATGTTTTACAAGAGGGAGAATAATTACCTTTTAACACTTGATTGATCATATCTGTAATTGGATATATTTTTTGACATCGCATGCATATGGCTTCATTAGCAGTGCCATGCAACTCAATAACACCCTTTGTTTTAGCTCTCTTGTGAAGTCCATCAATGTTTTGAGTCAAAACTCCTTTTAATTTACCTAATTTTTGTAATTTTGTTAATGCTTTATGTCCTTTGTTTGGTTTTGACTTGAAGATTTGCATGCCCATTTCTAACATGAATTTAAGATTCTTTCCAGTATTTGATACGTAAGAATTAATGCTTGCAAATTCATTAGGGTTAACTTTCTCCCATAAACCCGTTCCTGGGCTTCGAAAATCAGCAATTCCGCTTTCTGTGCTCATTCCTGCACCAGTTAAGGCAACGGTGTTTTCTGAGTCTAATATGAGGTCTGCTAATCGTTCAATTTTGATATTTAGATCTTCCATAGAGTAATTTTCTCCAATTTTTCATTGTCTTAAACAAAAATTGAAAAAATATTTAATATGATTGTTTTTATTAATTGATTATAATATAATATTATAATTCAATATATTTATTGAATTTCTCAGTAAAATCACGATTCATCATTCGAAATCGGGTTTGAAGTATTAGAAAATTTAATATTTATGAAATTAGGCATAGAGTGAAATTGAAATGGCTGTAATTCAAAAATCCTATATTTATAAGATAGCTGTCGTCGGAAATGGTGGTGTGGGAAAAACTTCGATGGTTTTAAGGTATTGTGAGAATGCTTTCAAAGAAAATTATATCATGACTATTGGATCTAATTTTTCAACTAAAACTGTTGATCTACCAGAATATCCTAATTTTCAAGTAAAACTTCAGATCTGGGACCTTGCAGGACAAAAGCATTTCAGTTTTGTGCGCCCTCCGTTTTACCGTGGTGCAACAGGGGTAGTTTACGTGTTTGACCTCACAAGGCGTTCCTCATTTGCAGACCTTAATGATTGGAAGAACGAGGTAGAAAAAGTTATTGGTCAAAAAGCTAGTATCTTAGTGGGAAACAAGATAGATTTAGCAAGTGAGGGAACAAGAGAGGTTTCTACGCAAGATGGAGAAGCTCTGAAGGCAGAACTTGGAGCAAAAAAATATTTTGAAACTAGTGCTAAAGAAGGAGATTCAGTGGAAGATGTGTTTAAGGAGTTGACCGTAGAAATTTTAAGAACTGCTGGTAAAATTTAATTTGTAGATTATAAACATTAAATTAAAATTGAGAGATTTATTTTTAACTTTAACATACTATTGATTTTTATACAATTTAAAATAATTAAGAAAGAGAAATAAAAAATGTTTGGAGGAGCTCAAAGAAGTTATGATCGTGCCCTCACTGTTTTTTCTCCAGAAGGGCGCTTATTTCAAGTCGAGTATGCTTTAGAAGCTGTAAGGCGTGGAACATTAGCAGTTGCGGTAAAATCAAAAGATGCGGTTTGTCTTGCTGCCCAGATCAAAGTGCCGTCGAAATTGATGGATGCAGATTCTATAGATAAAATCTTCCAAGTTGATCAACACATAGGTGTTGCAATTTCTGGGTTACATGCCGATTCCCGAGCATTAATTAATTACGCAAGGGTTCAAGCACAATCATTTCGGTTAACTTATGATGAACCAGTTAGATTATCAATGTTAGTTAAATCAATAGCTGATATTAAGCAACAGTATACACAATATGGTGGTATTCGCCCATTTGGGTGTGCATTGTTTTTCATTGCCGTTGATCCCGCAGGAACCCAAATCTACACGACATCGCCTAGTGGAATTTATCGATCATTCAAAGCATATGCATTAGGGAGTGGTGAGGCGAAAGCAAGAGAATATCTCAGCGAGCATTATAAAGAGGATATGCCCTTCGAAGAGCTTGTTAAACTCACTTTAAACACGTTAAAAGAATCGATTGATGAAGAAATCAATAAGGAAAATGCGCGTTTGGCTTACGTGAAAACTGAAGATAAAACGTTTCATGAATGCACTAAAGATGAAATTGAAACCTTTATTTCAAAGCAATAAGCTTTACACTACTTATTTTTAAAATAATAGAAATAAAAAAAATTAGATTCTTTATTGGTAAACATAAAGGATGGTTTCTGGAGATGCATAAATTAATTCAGAATTGACATAAAGAGTCCACTTTGCATAGACAATGATGTTTCCCACCGAAGAGCTTATGAAGCCATTTAGAGTTAATCCTTCCCCAAAATTGAGATCTCTATTGACTAATGTATAATTGTAAGCTCTGAATAAATTGCCACCATCTAAAAAGGAATAAGTCGAATTTTTAAGAGGGTAGAGATAATCAGGGACGATTATAGTGAAGTTTGCGTTATGCTCTTCATTAGTATAAAGTGTCAAGTTAACTCTAATGCTTAAAGGAGCAGCAGTATAGTTCAAATCTGTGTTCTGAAGGCTCATTTTAAATTTCGCGGGATTATTTGGAAGATGTATAGTGGATTCTAAATCAAAATTGTATGATAGCGACAGATTGGAAGTAGGAATTATAGTTGTAATATTGAGGTTGTTATATGCTTCTTGAGCATTAGCCCCATAACCCACTTTTCTCGTGAAAGCTTCAACAAATCCAGCTAATTTTAACTGTTGGAGGGCTCCCGAAGTACTATAAGTCGGTATGTAATAGTAAAGTGATTTTGCCAAGGGATATAACAGGAGATTCCCATTCCTTGCACCGGCAATTAATGATATTTGTTGAGTTGCCTCAGAATTATATGTTTCATTTGCACTTCTCGGTCCAATAAAATTTAGATCAGAATAACGTGTCGAATAAAAGATAACTTGTCCTAAGTGATCTCCATGTCTAACCATATACATTCCGGCTAATAGGGTAGCGGCACGGCCCTTATATTCCACAAGATCAAGTCCAACATATTCAATACCTTGACCCAAATCAGATTCTATATAATAAATATCACTACTACTACTCGGAGTCTCCTGAAAATCAACTTCACTTTTCCAATCTGTTGGATTATTGACATGGTATATGTAATTTGCATTAAGCTGTTGTTTATATAAAGCTTCAGGATACCTCATTTGTGCTTTTAACCAATCAGGTGCATCATGCCATTGATAGACATTGTTTGAAAGATATATTTTCCAGAGAGGATAGGTGGGATCGGATGCAGTATTTAATTTTGGGTTTTGATAGAAATTCAAATCTCCATTAATCACATCCACAAGGCATACACCTAAGAATCTTAATATGGGATATTGTGCGTAAGATCCAACATTTACAGAAGTATAAAGAGAAACAGCATAATATAGCTTTCCTTCTTTAATATTAAATACTAAATAGCAATCAGGATCGATTTGTATTTGTGGAAGCAAGATACTGCTTACTCTATTTTTGACATTCCGGTTTACTAAAAAATTATTGAGAGGACCCGTGGCGTATGCGATCAGTCCTAAATTAATTTTTTTCCAAAAACTTTCTAATCCCATTAAAGTTCCATCGGGTTGGGATGTATATTTATATTTATAATTAGTTTGATTCGTCCATTCAGTCCCAAGTAAGATATCAGAATCATAGGCTCCAGTCATTCCTGCCTGGGGACTAGTTCCAATTGTTTGCAAATATTTCGTACTTTCGCTTTCACCAAAGAAAATTGGATAACTTTCAGAGATATTGAATGCTTGAGTAATGTTAATAAGATTACCAGAGTATGTATCCATCGCTAAAAATCCTTCGACATGATCAAAAAGCTCTGTGCTTCTTTGTACGGGATCAGTAATCTGAGTGAAGCGAATTGTTTTTGGTGCTACCCAATATTCTTTACCATTAATATATACTATATCAGAATCAGCTAATCCTTCATATGTTGTTCCTATTGATGCTGCTAAGTATTGCACTGTAAAATCTTGATCAAATTGCCTAATCTGAGAAATCATGAGTGCATCCGATGAAGTTGTAGATTGTGTAAAATTCTCAATTGGGCGAGTTTCAAAAGCATTTAGACCTGCACAATCTGTCGTCCAATCAACTTCCCTTTTAAATTTTTTCGTCCATTCCTGTTGTATCCATACCGAGTTGTTATTGATGTTAATCGCGGGGGCGATGCTGATTAACAGCGGAATTATTAAGATAATAATAATTAAAAAAGTTACGTATCCATATTTTTTTAGTGAACCACGTATTAACGAATATCTTGATGGATCTCGCCTGTAGGAGAGTCTTGAAGTGAAATAGACTATCAATCCTAATACATTGAAACTGATAAAACCGAGGAGTACTGACCAGATCTGAATTAAACCGATACCGTCTAGAGATTGTGTTGGCATGTTGAAAAACCATAGTCCAAAAACTAAGCCAATAATGAAAAAGACATTACTTAGGACATAATAATCGTTTTTTCGTAAGTATGTATTCTTGATAATGTTTAGAATCGTCCGAAAAATTAAAATGATAAAGATAAAGGAAATTATCGGCAATATAAGATTCGAGTAAATAAAAATCGTTATGTAATCTCTGCTAAAAGAACTAAAAAGTACATTAAAAGCATCAAAGATAATTGTTCCAGAAATATTTAATTGTCCACTCTCAACTAAGTAAGCTGCCCATGAAAATGAATTCCCATTGATATTAAGTAAAAATCCACAAAGATAAAATATAAAAAACCCGATTGTCCACCAAAAAATTAGGCTTTTGAGATAAGAAGGTTTTCCAAATCTCAATCGGGTTCCTAGTGCTGTAAGTAATGTTCTATCAGGAGGGATGCTCATTATGATGCTCCCAATTAATCCTCCTATTAGTGCAACCTTATTAAAGAAAAAATTAGGAGCCCAAAAATTTAAGAAGTAAATACTTGTAAAACTTGAACCTACTTTATTCGCATAAAGTTGTTGCTGGAGTGAGATATCTGCAAACCAAGACGGCCACCACCAAAATACAGTTAATAATATTATAATTGATCCAATTATCAGTAAAGCTAAAAAGTATTTTCTTCTTTGAGGTTTTTTTCTAAAAGGATTATATTGAAAGCGTCCAGAGTCAGAAATACGATCAAAATTACGATTATTTAAATTGTTCAAAATCCGTATGATAATCACTTGTTTGTATATTTTGCTTAAAATTAAAAAGATAAATTTCTTTTAGTTTTTAAAAGAAATTGCTTTAATATAAAAGATACTTACGAATATTAAGAAGTTTTCCCGAAAAATAAGTGAAGTGTCATGGTGAAAAAAAAGAAGATCCGGGAAGAATTTGAAAGAGTTTTTAAGAGTGGAAACGAGAAAGAGATAAAGAAAATGCTTGAAAAAAACTCTTGGTTACTTGATGAAATGACTTCCGAAATGGATGAAAAAATGGGAATTCAAGACCAAGTAATAGCGGCATTAGGTGTCATGGAAGATGAATTAGCAAGATCCGTTCCTATTGATGAGATTTCTTTTTGTTTAAAGGTGGATTTCAACATAAGTGAATCTGACGAAAATATACGCGATGTTCTATTTAATGTTGAAAAATTAGGATTAGTAAAAAAAGATGCAAATGGTTGGCGATTGACTGCTGATGGAGGGAAAATTTGTGATAGTTTCCTTAATAAACTTCTGAGTAAGACCGAAATATAGGAGTGTTCTTGAGTATTTTTGCTTGAAGTGTGAAGAAGAAAGTTAATTAATTTTTACCTTACAATCTTTCTAAGTTTTATTAATCATTAGATGATCATTATGAATGACAGAAATGGTGAAGAAAACCCTGATGATTTTGATCCCACTAAGGAAGCATTTTTTTCTGATATGAGTGAAATAGAAGATGAAATTGCTTCCGAAGCCTATCAAATTGTTGAGCATGCTTTATCACTTGTTCAATCTGAATATTTTGATGATGCAATTGAATTTTTAAGACAAGCTATAGGACTTTATCAACAAATTGATAGGAAGGCAGAAGTAAAGGCTTTATTCAATAAAATTTCAGATGTTCATATCATGAAAGAAAATGCGTTCATTGAACAAGAAAAAGAATCTGAATTAAGTAAAAAAACTGAAGAAGATGTCTTATTAGCAGATAATTCGGATATCGAGATAAAGAAAGATGAGAGAATTACAGAAATAAAATCAAATTTAATTCCTATAAATGAAATCGGAAAAAACATCCAGGATAATAGCAAGATCGGGAGCGAGGAAGAATCCATCAAAACTGGGGAATTAGAAAGAAATAAAGAACTACAAGAACGAGAATTAAGAGGGCAAATTGAAAAAAGAATTGAGAATGCAGAAAAATTAGGGCGTGAGTATGAATTTGAGTTCAAAAAAGCTATAAAAGAGGGAAAGCTTGATATTCCCTCGAAATATCCGGAGATTCTTGACATTTATTCTGAAGCACGAAATACTGCTTTGGATATGGGATGGAATGAGGAGGCAATGATTTATTCTACCCAAATAAGAAAATTTAAGGAGTTATTTGAAAGGGAAAAACAAGTTAGAATATTAGAAGGGGAAAAAGCTCAAAAAGATAAAGAGTTCGAAGAGTTATTAAAAACAAAACAATCTGAAAAACTAATTAAATATAACGATGAGAAAATTGAAATATCTTCACAAGAGTTGAATTTAGAAAAAGAAGAGCAAAGATTAAGAGAACAAATAGAAAAGGTCATCCAAAATGCGGAAAAAATGGGAAGAGAATATGAAATTGAGTTTAAAAAAGCTATAAAAAAAGGGAATCTTGACATCAACTCCAAATATCCAAAAATAATTGAGATTTATTCTGAAGCAAGAGAAACTGCTTTAAGTAAGGGATGGAAAAATGAAGCAAAAATTTATTCTACCCATATTAGAAAATATAAAGAATTACTTGACAGGGAAAATCAAATTCGAGAAATAGAAGCTAAAAAAGCGCAGAAAGATAAAGAATTTGAGGAAATGTTAAAAATTAGGGAAAAAGAGTCATTAACAGAGATAAAAGAAAGTAAGATTAAAACAAAGTCTGAGCAAGTCTCCAAAGAGCAAGTAGATCAAAAATTAAGGTCAGAAATTGATGCATTAGTTAAAAAAGCTGAAAAAATGGGAAGAGAATATGAAATTGAGTTTAAAAAAGCAGTAAAGAAAGGAAATCTCGATGTACCCTCAAAATATACAGAAGTCATTGAACTTTATACAGAAGCAAGAAACATAGCATTAGATAAAGGTTGGGAAAATGATGTAAAAATATATTCGACCCAAATTAGAAAATATAGCGAACTGCAAGAGAAAGAAGAGAAAGTTAGATTGATTGAAAAGAAAAAAGTTGAAGAACAGAAGCAATTCGAAGAGCTGCAAAAAATAAGAAAAAAAGACTTTCTAAAGAACATTGAAGAAGAAACACAAATTGAAGAGGACACACAAGTATTAAGAGTTAAAATTGAAGAGATGATTAAAAAAGCGGAAAAAATGGGAAGAGAATATGAAATTGAGTTTAAAAGAGCTATAAAAGAAGGAAACCTTGATATTCCCTCGAAGTATCCCGAAATAATTGATATTTATACTGAAGCAAGAGATATTGCAGTCAACCGAGGATGGGAAAATGACGCAATGATATATTCTTCTCAAATAAGAAAGTTTAAAGAGTTGTTTGATAATAAAAATAAAATTAGAGAATTTGAAAAGAAGAAACAAGAAGATAAAATCGAATTTGAAAAAGCACGGAAAATACAAATAGGTCAAACATCTAAAGAGAGTGAAAATGAAGCCATCAGGGAACAAGTAAAAGTAGAGGGCAAAGAAATCCAGCAAATAAGAGAGACAATTACCAGGAAAATCAATGATGCAGAAAAAATTGCTCGAGAATATGATATTGAATTTAAAAAAGCCATTAAGGAAGGAAATCTTAGTATCACGTCCAAATATCCAGAGATTATTTATATCTATACTGAAGCAAGAGATATTGCTGTCAATCAAGGATGGAATGATGAAGCTTTGATTTATTCTAGCCAAATAAGAAAGTATAATGAATTGATGGAAAAAGAAAACGAAATAAAGAATTTCGAGGTGAAAAAAAGACAGCAGGACAAAGAATTTGAAGAAATGATGAAACTGAAGATTGATGAAAGTGACACAGAGATTGAAAAAATGAAAAAAATTGATGAGGTAAGTAAAAGACAAGTCCAAGAAAAACAATTTGAAGAACTTATAGACAAGATTGTGGATAAAGCTGAAAAAAAAGCTCGTTCGTACGAGCTGGCAATAAAAAGGGGTCAGTTTGAAAAAAAGTGCCCATATTTAGAGATTAGCGATAAGTATCAGGATTTATACAAGCAATTATGTCAAAGAGGATGGGTAGATGAGGCAGAAGTATATTCAAATCAAATGAAACTTTACAGAGAAAAATTCGAAAAAGATTTGCAACTTAGG
>Ga0315542_1001019_pt1 | contig 17655 bp, 13 predicted proteins | sample SalMarSW160120MG_FD_202541 | JGI IMG/M metagenome (GOLD analysis project Ga0315542, IMG submission 202541) | Salt marsh sediment microbial communities from the Plum Island Ecosystem LTER, Massachusetts, United States - Salt Marsh Sediment SW1601-20 ...
AAACTGCTTTGGAGAAGCTTCAATGAATATATATATAACATACTATTATTCAACATATTATTATTCAGTATTTATTATACGAAACGATTTGTTCATCCGATTTGCGTCTTTTCATCCGCTGTTCGCTCAGTGAGTATCCGAGCGTAATAATAAGTTCAACCCGTTTCGATTTTGGAATGTCAAGTATATTCCTTAACATAACTTCATCAAACCAGCCTATCATGCAGGAACCAATACCTTCGGCCCTGGCCTGAAGGCAGATATTTTCTGATGCAATTCCTATATCGATCAGGGAATAATCCTTATTCTTGATGGTACCACCAACCTTTGATGAAAAGTTAGGCTGTTCTCTGACAATTACCAGAATTACAGGAGCCTGACCAACAAAGTTGTTCATCCCCAGTAATTTTGCCGAGGCAGCCACTGCAATTTTTTCCCTGAGTTCGGGTAAGGTTACCACAACAAATTTCCAGGGTTGTGCATTGCATGCTGAAGGAGCCATACGGGCTGCCTCAAGTATTCTGTCGAGCTTATCCTTTTCAACCGGTTTATCACTGTATTGCCTGTCACTCTGCCTGCTAATTACGAGTTCCAGCATTCTTGCTCCATCGCTCATATTTAATAGTTATTGGCTAAAAGTTCAAAATAGCTTTCAGGATGCAGGCAGGCCGGGCAATTTTTAAGAGGTTTTGTGCCGAAATGAATATATCCACATTTTCTGCAATACCAGAACACTTTTTCGTCACGTTCAAAAACCCTGTCTTTCATAACATTCTCAAGGAGCTTCCTGTACCTTTCTTCATGTCCTCTTTCAGCAGCCGCAATTGCTTTAAAAGCAGTTGAGATATTTTTAAATCCCTCTTCCTCAGCGATCTTTGCAAATTCAGGATAGAGATCGCTCCATTCTTCATGTTCTCCTTCAGCTGCTGCAAGGAGGTTCTTTTTCGTAGAATCAATCTTCCCGGCAGGATACTTTGCAGTTATTTCAACCATTCCGCCTTCCAGAAATTTAAAGAATCGTTTAGCATGCTGCTGTTCCTGAAGCGCAGTCTCGAGAAAGATACCGGCAATCTGTTCATATCCCTCTTCTTTTGCAACTTTAGCAGCAAATTCATACCGGTTTTTTGCCTGCGATTCACCGGCAAAAGCTTTTAAAAGGTTCTTTTCAGTCCTGGTTCCTTCAATATTCTTTTCCATATCATTCAGAATTAATGATTTATCGTTGTGTTAGAAAATATTTATTTGATTATTTAAAGGCCATAAATATAGTAAAATTATATATCTTTATTTTCGAAAATTTCCCTATGGGATATCATAAAACATAATTAATATTTTAACGATGATTATTTTATTATTTTTTCTCGGAATTATTGTGCTTCTCGTTATTATGATTATTTCTCTTTATAACAGGCTGGTCAAGCTTAGAAATAACAGGGAGCAGGCTTTTGCTGATGTTGATGTTCAACTGAAACTGCGACACGATCTTATTCCCCAGCTGGTTGATTCAGTGAAGGGTTATATGGGACATGAAAGGGGAGTACTTACTGCAATTACTGAAGCTCGATCCAATGCAATGAAGGCAACAACTATTAACGAAAAGATTGCTGCAGAAAACAAATTATCAACTGCACTTGACGGCCTGAAAGTATCTGTGGAGGCATATCCTGATCTGAAAGCAAGTCAGAATTTTATGGATCTCCAGAACGAGATTGCAGATGTTGAAAATAAGATTGCTGCTGCCCGCAGGTTCTTTAACTCAGCGACCAAAGAACTTAATGTGGCAACTGAATTATTCCCTTCGAACCTGGTAGCAACGCTGTTTAATTTTAAACGAGAAACTATGTTCGAACTGGGCGACCAGCGAGCCGAAACTGAACAACCACCTAAAATCCAGTTCTGACCGTATGAAGTATTTTGGACTTCAAAGCCAGATATGGAAGAATAATACCAATTCGACTTTGATATTACTCATGTTCCCGGTTATCTTTCTCGGGTTGACATGGTTATTCTTCTTTTTTTCAGCATTCGGAACGGAAGGGCACAGGTCAATTTACCAGATAAATAATAGTTTCTTAAGGACCATGCCTTTTATTATTGTGGGAGTGGGTATATGGTTTTTAATAGCATTTTTCTCGCATTCTGCAATGATCAGCGCAGCAACTGATTCAAGTCCCCTGAAACGCACTGAAAATAAGAGAGTTTATAACCTTGTAGAAAATCTTTGCATTGCAACAGGTATGGTGATGCCGAAGATAAATGTTATCGATGATGATTCTCTAAATGCTTTTGCCAGCGGGATTAATTCAAAAACCTATTCTATCTCCCTCTCAAAAGGTATAATTGAAAAACTTACAGACGAGGAACTTGAAGCTGTTATTGCGCACGAGCTCACTCACATACGGAACAGGGATGTCAGGTTACTGATAATTTCAATAGTCTTTGTCGGAATATTTGCATTTGTCTCCGAGACATTATTCAGGTCAATGCGCTTTGGTAGTATCGGAAGAAGCAAAAAGGGGGGTGCTGGATTAATCATTGCCATGCTGCTAGCACTTGTCGGATATCTTATTGCTTCCCTTTTCAGGTTTGCATTGTCGCGAAAGAGAGAGTACCTGGCTGATGCCGGGTCTGCTGAATTAACAAGACGACCGCGGGCCCTGGCTTCTGCGCTCAGAAAAGTGTCTGCAGACCCTACAATTGAAGCGGTGAAAAGAAAGGATGTCGCCCAGATGTTTATAGAGAACCCGCAGGTTGCAGATAAAAAATCATCGTTCTCCATCTCTTCCTTATTCGCAACACATCCACCGATCGAAAAAAGAATACAGCTGCTGGAACAATATTAGGAAGAAGTCCATGAACTCATCCCGAGCTGGAGATTATGTGACGTATTTTTACTTTTGATTTTTCACTTTCGATTTTAGACTTTAGACTTTTTACTTCTATCTTTTGTCTTGCTGCCGAATTTAATTAGTCTGGGCTCTTCTCCCTTCAACAATCTTCCTATATTCTTCCTGTGTGTTATCACCAATGCAATAGCAACAAGAATGGTAAAGATTTTAAAAATTACTGATGGCGTGTTGAAGAACAGAAACAGAAAAAGAGGGAATGCTAAACCGGCACTCATTGAAGATACGGATACTATACCTGTAATTAATAAAACGATCAGAAAAATGCCAGAACAACTTAAGGTCAGAAGAGGATGAATAGCCAGAAGAACACCAAATATTGTCGCAACTCCTTTCCCTCCCCTGAATTTGGCCAATATCGGGAAAATATGTCCGATAATTGCTACAATACCTGCAACTATTTGCAGGTTGGTTGCCATGGCACTACCCTTTTCGGCAAGATGAAAGTAAACAGGCAGCATAGTTGCCAGCCATCCTTTTGAGATGTCAATCAGCAATACAGGGATACCGGTTTTCCAGCCAAGTACCCTTATCACATTTGTTGTTCCTGCATTTCCGCTGCCATGTTCCCTTACATCGATGTTATGAAACAGTTTCCCGATCCACACAGCTGCAGGTATTGATCCAAGGAAATAGGCCAGCAGGAATACCACGATTGTGTTCAAAATATTCATACTGCAATAATATATCGAGATGGCAAATATAATAATAATATCAACCCTGGAGAGGGATCAGATTTTCGGTCCGAACTCAGAAAGTTTTGCGGTCTCTTTATTGGTTGAAAACTTGCTGAAATTATTTATGAATTTGAATGCCAGATCAGTAGCAGCGATACGCCAGCTGGAAGGCGAGCTCCATGACTTTCCTGGGTTAAGAATATTTTCATCAACACCCTCTATTTTTGTAGGGATGCTAAAATTGAAAATAGGTATTGTAATGAATTCACAATTCAAAATTGAGTCATCAAGAATGGAATCTATTATTTTCCTTGTTGAGGGCAGATCAATCCTGTTACCTGTACCATAGGGACCTCCGGTCCATCCGGTATTGATCAGCCATGCTTCTGCATTATGAATCTTCATTTTACATGTGAGCTCATTCGCATAGATAATCGGGTCAAGCATGAGGAAAGCCGCACCGAAACATGCTGAAAATGATGGCACAGGTTCATCAATACCTCTTTCTGTTCCTGCAATTTTTGCTGTGTACCCGCTGAGAAAATAATACCTTGTTTGTCCTTCAGTAAGCCTACTTACAGGTGGCAGGACTCCAAATGTGTCGGCCGACAGGAATATTACTTTTTTAGCATGTCCGGTTTTTGATACCGGCTTTACTATGTTATTTATATGGTAAATAGGGTATGAGACCCTTGTATTTTCTGTTTTGGAGGAGTCATTGAAGTCTATAGTACCATCATCAAGTACAACTAGGTTTTCGAGGAGGGCATCGCGTCTTATTGCATTAAATATATCCGGTTCTTCTTTGCCGTTTAATTTGATACATTTTGCATAACATCCTCCTTCAAAATTGAAAATACCATCATCATCCCAACCATGTTCATCGTCTCCTACCAGTGCTCTCTCAGGATCGGTTGACAGAGTTGTTTTTCCTGTTCCGGAGAGTCCGAAGAAGATTGCAACATCTCCTTTTTTACCCACATTCGCAGAGCAGTGCATTGAGGCTATTCCCTTGAGTGGCAGGTGATAATTCATTACTGAGAAGATACCTTTTTTCAGCTCTCCTCCATACCATGTTCCTCCTATTACAGCCATCCCCTCAGTAAGATTAAAAAAGACAAAATTTTCAGAGTTAAGACCCTGTTTCTGCCAGTCGGGGTTAGTCGCTTTTGAAGCAGTAAGCACCACAAAGTCAGGCTGAAAGTCAATCAATTCCTCTGGTTCAGGCCTTATAAACATATTCTTCACAAAGTGAGCCTGCCATGCTACTTCAAGAATAAACCTGACCTTAAGACGCGAGTTTTCATTTGCCCCGCTAAAACAGTCTATTACATATAGTCTCTTCCCAGACAATTCCCCGGCCGAAATTTCTTTACAATGATTCCAAATATCCTGTGAGATAGGTTTGTTATCAGAAACTCTTGCCTTTTCTGATTTCCACCACACTGTATTTTTTGTATTTTCATCAAATACAACATATTTATCTTTCGGAGAACGTCCTGTAAATACCCCGGTATCAACCGAAATGGCTCCTGTCCTTGTTATTATACCTCTCTCATAACTGCTTAATCCGGGTTTTGTCTCTTCACCAAAAAGCAAATTATATGATGGATTATAAATAATCTCAATAACATCTTCGATACCATATGCGCTTAAATCCTCAGGGGTAATCATCTTCAATATAGATTAAAATAAGAGTTATAAAGATATTAAACTAATTGACTCTAATAAGGTTGAAAAAAAGTTCTAATTTTTTAAATGGTAATTTGCTCTAAAAAAACAGGGTAAATAAATCTATACGGGTCTTTATATAGTAATGATGATTAAGGGTTGGTTAAAAAGGTTCCAAGGACAGCTATGAAAAGGAAAAAGGGCGGCCATAATGACGCCCTTCTTTCTTTTTTATCTATATCGGTTATTTACCAAATTTAATTGACGACTGAGCAGCTGCAAGCCTGGCTATCGGAACTCTGAAAGGCGAACAGCTTACGTAGGTCAACCCTGTTTTGAAACAGAATTCAACTGAGGCAGGATCTCCGCCCTGTTCACCGCATATACCGACCTTAAGATTAGATCTTGTTGCGCGGCCTTTCTCAACCGACATCTTAATAAGCTGGCCAACACCATCCTGATCGATTGTCTGGAAAGGGTCAGCACCCAGAATCTTTTTATCGAGATAATCATGAAGGAATCCACCGGTATCATCACGGCTGTACCCAAAAGTCATCTGAGTGAGGTCATTTGTGCCGAATGAAAAGAATTCAGCTGTTTTAGCCATACGGTCAGAGAGAAGGCAGGCACGTGGTATTTCAATCATTGTTCCATATTTGTACTCTATCTCTTTTACGCCGAATTTTTTACAAACTTCAGCATATACCCTGTCCACAATTTTTTTGGTAAAGTCAAGTTCAGCAACATCTCCTGTTACCGGAACCATTATTTCAGGATGAGGATGTTTCCCTTCCTTAATAAGTTCAAGTGAAGATTCAAAAATTGCGCGAACCTGCATTTCTGTTATTTCAGGGAATGTTATACCAAGACGTACTCCACGGTGACCCATCATTGGGTTTGATTCATGAAGTGCCTCACCACGTTTTGCAACGTCCTCTTTCATTATTCCCAGAGCTTTTGCCAGTTCTTCCTGTTTTTCAGCACCCTGTGGTACGAACTCATGGAGAGGTGGGTCAAGAAGCCTGAATGTTACAGGCAGTCCATCCATAGCGTCCATGGTTTCTTTCATATCTTTTTTAACATAATTAAATAATTCGTCAAGGGCTTTACGACGCTCAGTAACATTAGAGCTGAGTATCATTTTACGCAAAAGGAACAACGGTGCTTCTGAACCTTTGCCGTAAAACATATGCTCGGTACGGAAGAGACCGATACCTTCTGCACCATAGTTTCGTGCAATAAGTGCATCTTCAGGTGTCTCAGCATTGGTACGTACGCCCATTTTGCGGAACTTGTCCACTATAGTCATGAATTCTTTAAACCTTGGGTTTTCAGTGGCATCCATGAGAGTGACTGCGCCGGTATATACATTACCTTTTGTACCGTTGAGTGTAAGAACATCACCTTCTTTAATAACGATATCAGAACCGGATATTTTGGCAATCTTTTTTGCGGCATCCACACGGAGCGCGCCTGCACCTACGATGCAGCATTTGCCCCATCCGCGTGCAACAAGAGCAGCGTGCGATGTCATTCCTCCACGTGCTGTTAGAATACCTTCTGCAGCGCGCATACCTTCAACATCTTCGGGATTAGTCTCTTCACGGAGAAGAATGACCTTTTCACCTTTGCGTAACCATGCAACAGCATCTTCAGCATTAAAAACCACTTTACCGACTGCAGCGCCCGGACCTGCGGGTAAACCTTTGACTACAGTTTTAACTTTCTTTTCTGCCTCCGGATCGCAAATAGGATGAAGCAGTTCATCCAGTTGAGTAGGATCAACCCTCATAACAACGGTCTTCTCATCAATAAGCTTTTCATGAAGCATATCCATAGCCATATTAAGAGCAGCGGTTCCGGTTCTTTTTCCTGTGCGGCACTGTAACATATATAGTTTTCCCTCCTGAATGGTGAATTCAATATCAAGCATATCATGGAAAGACTTCTCAAGAATATTTCTTATATCACTTAGCTCCCTGTATGTCCCTGACATTGCTTCCTGCATACTGTGAAGATGCAGGTTCTGATCATTCTTTGTATCATCATTCAGCGGGTTGGGAGTGCGGATACCTGCAACAACATCTTCTCCCTGCGCGTTAACAAGCCATTCCCCATAAAACAGGTTTTCACCGGTAGCCGGGTTACGTGTAAATGCAACACCTGTAGCTGATGAATCTCCCATATTGCCAAATACCATCGACTGAACGCTTACAGCAGTTCCCCAATCGTCAGGAATACCTTCTATCCTGCGGAAGGAAACAGCTTTTTTGCCATTCCAGCTTTTAAATACAGCTTTAATACTGCCTTCAAGTTGTTCTTTTGCATCATCGGGAAAGGGTTTTCCTAAAACTGCTTTTATAATTTTCTTAAATTCTTCAGAGAGAAACTTCAGTTCATCTGCTTTTATTTCAGTGTCGGAGTTATATCCTTTTTGTTTCTTAAACTCATCAAGTTTTTCATCAAGCTGCTTGCGTATTCCTCTCCCTTCACCAAGATCAATTCCTTCAGCTTTCTCCATAACAACATCTGCATACATCATTATAAGACGACGATATGAATCCCAAACAAAACGAGGATTATTGGTCTTTTTCAGGAAACCTGGTATGGTAGCTGAGCAAAGCCCGAGATTAAGAACGGTATCCATCATTCCGGGCATAGATTTGCGAGCACCTGAACGACATGAAACCAGTAATGCATTTTCGGGATCACCGTATTTCATATTCATAGTCTCTTCAGTCTTCTTCATCGCTGCCCAAACTTCAGGCATTAATTCGGTAGGAAGAGTGCAGTCGTTGGCATAATACTCATTGCAGGCTTCGGTTGTAATTGTAAAACCTGCCGGAACAGGCAGACCTAACAGACACATTTCTGCAAGGTTAGCTCCTTTTCCTCCGAGAAGGTTTTTCATATCTGCTTTACCCTCTGCTGTTTTGTTTCCAAAGGAGTAGACTCTTTTAATGTGTGACATAATTTTATTGATTTGTGATAAGTATAAATTATTGATTTTGCAAAATAAGTCGCAAAGTTAATATTAAAAATTGAAATTCAGAAAAGAGAGAGGTCTATATCAATATTTAATAATAAATTAGCGGGGTAGGTTTATATTGAAACATTGTAGGGACATTGCATGCAATGTCCCTACATTATGATTTATAAAACGATATTTGGGACGTTGTGAAACGATATTTGGGACGTTGCATGCAACGTCCCTACAGGTTGTTTAAGATTGTATAACCTATACTTTCTATTTCTGATTTGATCTTATCAAGATTGATTGATTTACCTGTAATGTTTACTTTTCCCGTAGTAAGATCGACAGATACCTCTTCGACTCCTTCAGCAGATTTAATGCTGTTTTCCACGTTGGCTTTGCAGTGATTGCAGGTCATGCCTCCAACCCATATTGTTTTTATGTTTTCAGCAGAAAATCCGCCTGTGGTATCGTTTACAGCACTCATTTTTCTTGCATTTATATATTTTTGAACATAACCATTAATTATCAAACCCGTTAGAGTAATCGCTGATCCAATTTTGAGCCAGGCAGGGAGCATGCTATGATCATGAGCCATATGCCCGAAATGTTGTGATACAATAAACCAGCCTGATGGCAGTAAGTAATCTATCATCATTCCCGCCAGGAGGGCGCCTGTTATTATTGCTCCCAGGTAGCCTATCAGGGATTTTCTCCCAAGCACTTTTCCAATCATTGTTATTGTAGCAGCATTTGTTGCAGGTCCGGCCATTAGCAGAACTAGGGCAGCACCGGGAGAAAGTCCTTTTAACATCAGGACAGCAGCGACAGGTACCGATGCTGTAGCACATATATAAACAGGGATTGAAACCACAAGGATGGCGAGCATGCCAATAAAATCATTGGGGATCTTTCCTGCAAAAAAATCATCAGGCACGATTACTGAAATAAAAGCTGCGATAAGAAGTCCGATGATAAGCCAGTTGGATATGTCCTGTAAAAATTCAATGAAAGAATACCTGAACATCTCTTTTATCCTGGGGAAAAAACCAAGAGGCATCTCTTCTTCTTTTTCATTATTCTGAAGTGCAGGATCAGTTTTTTCCGGGTCAATTTTTTTTGTTACAATTCCACCAAATAAACCGGTAACAAATGCTACAATGGGGCGGATTATGGCAAAAGGGAGACCAAGCAGGGAATAAGTTACAAATATTGAATCAACTCCGGTCTGTGGTGTGGATATCAGGAAGGAAACTGTTGAAGCCTTTGAAGCGCCATGTTTATAAAAGGATATACCAGTTGGTATTACTCCACATGAACATAATGGTAAAGGTACTCCGAGCAGAGCTGCATTGAAAACAGATTTAAATGTATTCTGTCCCATATATTTCCTTACCTTCTTCTTGGGAAACAATAAATGAAGCAGTCCTGCAAATGTGAATCCAAGTAGCAGATACGGGGCCATTTCATTCAGTATGAAAAAAAGCTCTTTTCCGAATCCCTTTATATAGTCCATTCTCTGTTAATTCAGATAAAATAAAAACCTTGCAAATATAACCAGATGGGAAGATTATTGTTCAAAAAAGAACAATATTCACGATCTCGGATGGAACATAATAAGTGTGTCGCGTAAGAAGCTTCTGTCGATATGTGTATAAATCTCAGTTGTAAGGATAGATTCATGTCCCAGCATCTCCTGTACAGCTCTGAGATCTGCCCCGGCTTCAATCATGTGCGTTGCAAATGAGTGTCTTAATGTATGAGGACTGATTTTCTTTTTTATACCTGCTCTGGCAGCCAGATCTTTGATAATGGTAAATATCATAGCTCTTGTAAGCCTGTAGCCACGCCGGTTAAGAAAAACAATATTCTGATCATGGATAATCGGAAGAGCGTTTCTGTCTTTTTTGTACAGGTCTATTTCCTTTAGCGCTTTACCGCTTATTGGCACAAGTCTTTGCTTATTGCCTTTCCCGTTAACGATAACAAAACCCTCCTGGTAATGAATCTCAGTTAGTCGCAGATTAACAAGTTCAGATACACGCAAACCACATCCGTAAAGTGTTTCTATTATTGCTTTATTTCTGTGACCTTCCGGTTTACTGAGATCAATAACATCTATCATCATGTCTATCTCACTTACCGAAAGAACTTCAGGAAGCTTTAGTCCTATTTTTGGCGATTCAAGAAGGGAAGCCGGATTCTCATCAATTTCTCCCTCAATAAGCAGAAATTTATAAAATGCCCTTACGCCTGATAATACCCTCGACTGGGTTCGGGTGTTTTTATTATTTGTTCCGTACCATATCAGAAATTCTTTAAGATCAGAATATGTTACCATGGCAGGACCAATATCATTTCCATTTTCAGTCAGATATTTTTCGAGTTTACCTGCATCATTCAGATAGGCCTCTATGCTGTTAGCGGAAAGAGACTTCTCGAGCTTCAGATAAGTTTCGAAATTCCTGAATGACTGTGTCCAGCTTAAACTCATAACTTTTCGGTTTTGTCTTTCAATACAAAGTAACACAAAGTAAGAGAACCTTAATAAGTTCGCAGCCTTAAATATTTTTTATCTATTTTTACCGTTATATGAATCGTTACGATACCATTATGTGACGTTGTTATAATAAATTGATTATCAAATGAAAATTATAATTATCAATGGGCCAAACCTGAATCTTCTCGGTACGAGGGAACCTGAAAAATACGGACATTCTGCATTTGAAGATTACCTTATGTTGTTGAAAACACGTTTCTCTCATATCATTTTTGATTATTTTCAGTCGAATGTTGAAGGTGAAATAATTAATGAAATCCAGAAGACAGGTTTTTCCTGTGATGGTATAATACTTAACGCCGGAGGCTATACCCATACATCCGTTGCAATTACCGATGCCATAGCCGCTGTTAAAACACCCGTGATTGAAGTACACATTACGAATATATCAGCGCGTGAGGAATTCCGGCATGTAAGTCTGATTGCAAGGAACTGTGCTGGCAGCATTTCCGGATTTGGACTTGATAGTTACAGGCTGGCAGTTGAGGCTTTTATTGAAATGAATAATTCAGGGAAGATTTAATATATGGACGGGAAACGGACAAAAATTGTTGCAACAATCTCGGATAAAAACTGCGAGTCTGACTTCATAAAACAGCTTTATGAAGCTGGTATGGATGTAATACGAATAAACTCAGCCCATCTCACCGTGGAAGCTGCCTTAGGTATAATCAGAAACGCACGGGAGGTCTCCGATAAGATTGCAATTCTGATAGACACAAAAGGACCTGAAATTCGTACAACATCTTGCGATTCTCCTCTCGCTCTAAAAAAAGGAAATATTATTAAAATAGCAGGAGGTTCTGATAAAAAAACCACTTATGATGAAATCTGTGTAAATTACAGTTCCTTTTCATCTGATATCCCCCTCGGATCGCTTATCCTTATTGACGATGGAGAACTGGAATTTAAAGTGATCAGAAAAACAGGAAATGCACTTGAATGTATGATTGAAAATGACGGAATTCTTGGATCAAGAAAAAGTGTCAATATACCGGGTGTAAAGATAACACTGCCTTCTGTTTCCGAAAAAGACAAACTGTTTATCAGAATGGCTGTTGAAAATGAAGTCGACTTTATTGCCCATTCATTTGTACGATCAAAGCAGGATGTTCTCGATGTCAAGGCCTGTCTGAATGAGTATGGCAGAGAAATCAAAATAATTGCCAAGATAGAGAACCAGGAAGGTGTTGAAAATCTTGAAGATATACTGGATAATGTATATGGCATAATGGTTGCCAGAGGTGACCTGGCTATTGAGATACCTTATGAAAAGATCCCCGGAATTCAAAGAATGATCATTAACAAATGTATTATTACCAGGAAACCGGTGATAGTGGCGACACAGATGCTTCACTCCATGATCACTAATCCAAGACCTACAAGGGCTGAGGTGAGTGACATAGCCAGTGCGATCTATTCTCAGACAGATGCTATAATGCTAAGTGGCGAAACTGCCAGTGGAAAATATCCGGTTGAATCTGTTAAAACAATGACCAAGGTAGCTCTTGAGGTGGAGAAGAACAAGGAGAAGTTTCTGGATATACCTTATATGAATGTTACCGGTGAAATATCTGCATACCTCGCAAAAGTGGCTGTTAAAACGGCCTTCAGGATAGGAGCAAGGGGAATAATTGCCGATACGTCAGGAGGAAGGACCATCAGGGATATGGCTTCTTACAGAGGTATTAACCTGATTCTTGCCCAATGCTATTCTGAGCGTACAATGAGAGAACTGGCGCTTTCATATGGTGTTTATGCAAGTTACCAGGAGAAGAAAAAATCTGTGGATGAGTTTATACATATTGCGCTTCAGAACCTGGTTAAGATGCATAATATGAAAAGTGATGACATAATTGTGGTACTTGCCGGTAACTTCAGCGGAGGTTCGGGTTTTTCATTTATTGAAGTAGGCACAGTTCAGTATCTGAAAGACCGTGTAAGCATTAATGATTGACGTAGAATTGGTCTGATTTTTGCGGATTAAAAAAAATAACCCAAGTCGTGAAAAAAATTTTAAATAAAAAGCTTTTTCTGCTGGTTATGATATCATTCTGTTTTATTAACATGAATGCGACTCATAACAGGGCCGGAGAAATTACTTATGTGCAGTTATCTGATCTGACATATGAGATCACAATACAAACTTTTACATATACCCTGAGTTTCGCCGACAGGCCTACGCTGAATGTAGAGTGGGGCGATAATACAACTTCCATTGCACAAAGAATACCCCCCAATTTAATTCTGCCGAATTACTACAAGCGGAACATTTACAAGGTCACTCATACATATCCCGGTCCGGGTGTATATAAGATTGTTGTTCAGGATCCAAACAGGAATGCAGGTGTTAAAAACATTCCAAACTCGGTAAATGTGATCTTTTCAATTTCAACTATCCTAACAGTAAATCCTGCAATGGGGCGCAACAGTTCCCCCGTACTTCTGAATCCTCCCTACGATAAAGCTGCTTTTCATTATTTATTTATTCATAATCCGGCAGCATATGATCCTGACGGTGATAGCCTGTCCTATAATCTCACAGTTTGTACGCGTGAAGATGCGAAACCTATAATAGGTTATACATTACCTCCGGCAACCAATTCACTCAGAGTAGATTCCATCAGTGGTGATCTTGTCTGGGATACTCCGGCTGACACAGGGAAATATAATGTAGCCATGGACATAAATGAATGGCGAAACGGGAAAAAGATCGGAGTTATCGAACGCGACATGCAAATTGAGGTCTTCGTCACGAATAACAAACCTCCTGTTAATGGTCCTCTGAAAGATTACTGCGTTGAGGCCGGAGATACAATAGATTTTATTTTTACGGCCACCGATCCCAATAATGATTATATTTCTCTTAAAGCCACGTCCGGTATTTTTACACTTTCATCCTGCCCTGCACAGGTTACCGGGGTAGATTCAGTTGCCGGATATGCCTCTTCAAGATTCCGATGGGTACCTTGTTATGAGGCAGTTCGAAAACAACCTTATAATGTCATTTTTAAGTCGGATGACAACAATTCTGACATAAGGCTTTCAGACATAGACAATATTAACATTAAGATTCTTGGTCCTTCCCCAACGCTGCTGAATGCTGTCCCTGAAGGCAAGTTAATCAGACTGACATGGTCGGATTATGGAACTACAGCAATTTCCGGTTTCAGCATTTACAGGAGGGATGGAGCGTCTACCTTCAAGCCGGATTCATGTACTGCAGGAATCCCTTCATCAACTGGTTTTGTTAAAGTGGGATATATCGATGGAAGTTCGACCACTTCTTTTTCCGACACTGATAATGGCCAGGGTCTGCAATTTGGGAAAGAATATACATACCGCATAGTTGCTGTATATCCGAATGGAACGGAAAGTAAAGCTTCCAACGAGATTACTTCGACTCTTGTATCAGGAGTACCGGTTATTACACATGTAAGCGTAAGAAATACAGATCTGACAAAAGGATCGATTTACATTTCCTGGAGGAAACCCGACAAACTCGATACAATACCTGCCAACGGACCATATGAATATATTATTTCCCGTGCCCAGGGAATTGGCGGAATTGACTATCAGCAGATTAAATCTATTCAGACCGTCGACCTCAATGATACAACAATGGTAGATACACTTATTAATACACAAACGACGGGTTACATATATAAGATTGAATTGTGGAATAATGAAACAGGGAACAGGTTTCTTATCGGCGAACCAGGCTACGCATCGTCGCTTTTCCTTGTAATATCACCCGGAGACAGAAAAGCAAGGTTCGAAATCAACCGTAATGTTCCATGGATAAATACAAGGTATGATTTCTTCAGGTTAAATGAAACAACAATGCAATATGATTCCATTGGCTCAACAAACCAGCTCAGCTATGTTGATTATGGCCTGGAAAATGGTAAACAATATTGCTATCGGGTGCGTTCCGAAGGTGGCTATCTGGCAGATAATATGCCAAAAAATCTTAAAAACTCTTCCGAGATAACCTGCACAACTCCCGTTGATAATGAACCTCCTTGTCCGCCACAAATCAGTGTAACCAGCCAGTGTGACAGTTTATACAACACTATCACCTGGATCATCCCTGATCCTGTTTGTTTTCAGGATGTTGCCGGCTATAAGATCTATTCTAAAATGATATCTGATGAGAATCTTTCCTTATTGACTGAAATAACTGACAGAAATGTTTTCACTTACAGGCATTATCCCGGTGAGACTGTTTCGGGTTGTTACGCAGTTTCAGCTTACGACTCGGTTGGAAACGAAAGTGAAAAATCAGTAATGGTATGTATTGATTCTTGCAATTTTTATGAAATACCCAATGTATTTACTCCTAACGGGGATGATATCAATGACAGGCTGATAGCTAAGACCTCAGGACTTGTTGAAAAGGTCGATTTCAGGCTCTTTAACAGGAATGGCATGCTGTTATTCAAAACAGATGAGCCAAGAATCAATTGGGATGGAACATATAAAGGAAAAATTGTTTCTCCCGGAGTATATTTCTATCAATGCGATGTTTATGAAAGACGCACTTCAGGACTTGAGTTATTCCACATTTCTGGTTTTGTTCATGTTATTACCGAAGTTGGTTCAAAGCTTAAACAGGATATAACAAAATGATTTTCAATAATTATTCAGTATGAAGAAGATTTTAACCACTATTTTGATTTTTATATTCTCTGTCAATGTTTTCGGGCAGCAGGTGATAGATAACTTACTTAAAGCCAAAGCAGAGATGGAATCCGGAAATCCTGATGCAGCAATAAATATTTTAAACAGGTCAATAGCAGTGGCAAAAGACTGCAGGCTTTATACTGAAAGGGCAGAGGCCAATATCCTGAAAGGTGACTATTCATCTGCCATAAGCGACTTTAACGAAGCAAATAAAATAGTGCCAGCTTCGGGTGAATATGGCCTTTCCCGTATCTATGCATTAAAAGGCGATGCAGCCACCTCGCTTTATCACCTGACTTTGAATCTTAATTCCCCTTACAGGAAAGCTGAAAAAGATATAATGCTTGACCCTGCATTCAATACTCTTGATAACAGGCCTGAATGGCGCCAATTTTGGAAAAAAGACTGGTACAGTACACTTGAGAAGAATGTATCTGAAATTGAATATTATACCTCCGCAGGTAAGATAAATGAATCAAAAGATCTACTGTCGGAACTTAAAAGGAATTATCCCGACAAAGATGAGGTAGTTTATGCTCAGGCACTGGTAGATCTTTATTCGGGAAAATACGCTGAAGCAGTGAATGATATATCAAAACTGACAAGTACCTATCCTGAGAATGAAAAATATCTGCGTTTTCTGGCTAAGGCCCAGACCATTGCATCAAATCCATCGGGAGCTTCAGGTACATACACAAAACTTCTGGATTCAGGAGTAGCCGATGCTGATCTCTTCCTGCTAAGGGCAGAATGTTACAGGAAAACAGGTGAAAATGATAAAGCGCTTTCGGATATCTTAAAATATCTTGGCTATTATCCCGACAACAGAACTGCTTTAAGCCTGGCAGGTAAAGTTGAAGCAGTTTCTGGCGACAACCTTAAGGCACTGGATTATTTTTCAAGGAATCTTAGACTTCATCCCAACAATCCGGAATGTTATATAGACAGGGCAAATTCATATTTCGCATCGAAGTCGTGGAAATGGGCTATAGATGATTACAGTATGTCGCTGGATCTTGATCCCGGTAATTCCGATGCCTGGCTGAACAAGGGAATTTCTTTGCTGAATTCCGGAAATACTGAAGATGCATGCCATGATTTTAGATATTCATTCCGTTTGGGTAATAAGCGGGCTACTGAATATATCAGCCGTTACTGTATTAAGTAAGGCTCAATGGCTTTACGGCTAAGAGGCTTAACGGCAGGACTATATATATTAATACTTCTGCTCCTCATTAGAGCCTTTGCGCCATAGTGCCTTTATGCCATTGCGCCTTATTTAATATGCTTTCTGATCCGGTCAAAAAGGTCGTATGGCTTAAAAGGTTTAAGCACATAGTCGTTAATATTCAGATCATCAATTTTGTCGTGGCTCTCAGACATTATCGCCGCTGTAAGCGCAACGATAGGTATATTCCTTACCCTTTCATCCCCGGAATTTCTGATTATCCTGGTAGCTTCAATTCCATCCATTACCGGCATGTGTAAGTCCATAAGTATCAGATCAAAATCTTCCTTTTCAAGTGCCTCAAGTGCAAGTTGTCCATTTTCTACATGGGTCACCTTAACACCCCACCCAATCAGGAATTTATTAGCCACAAAAAAGTTAATTTTATTATCTTCAGCAACGAGTATTTTTTTGCCTTCGAGGCCTTTGAACAACTCAGGACCTTCTGAAGCTGCCTTTTGATTAGATTTTTCCGACACTCCGAAAGATAAAATAAAACTAAATGCAGAGCCTTTCCCGGGTTCACTTTTTATGGCAATAGTTCCGCCCTGGAGTTCGATTAGTTTCTTACATATTGCCAGGCCCAGTCCCGTACCTCCAAAATGCCGGGTTGTTTCTGATGTTGCCTGTGTGAAGCTTTCAAAGATCATTGAGTGCTTATCCGGAGCAATACCGATGCCAGTATCGGTAACAGTGAATTCAAGACTCGATTGATTACCCGACCTTTTCAGTTCCCTTATGTTAACCGTTATTCCACCCTGGTTTGTAAATTTTAAAGCATTTGAAAGCAAATTTGATAAGATCTGATTTAGCCTGATCGGATCACCGATAACCTCAACGGGAAGATCACCTGCTTTTTTTATCTCAAAACTCAGCTCTTTTGCTTTTGACCTGTATGCATAAGATCTCATTATCTCATCGAGGAAATCGCTGAGATTGAACTGGGCTTGTTC
>Ga0315542_1001020_pt1 | contig 17639 bp, 13 predicted proteins | sample SalMarSW160120MG_FD_202541 | JGI IMG/M metagenome (GOLD analysis project Ga0315542, IMG submission 202541) | Salt marsh sediment microbial communities from the Plum Island Ecosystem LTER, Massachusetts, United States - Salt Marsh Sediment SW1601-20 ...
ATGTCATCGCTATCAATACGGCGATCACCAGCCCTTCCGGAGGGAATGTGGGAATTGGTTTTGCAATTCCAATCAACATGGCGAAGAACGTCATGGAATCGCTGATTGCCCATGGGAAAGTAACAAGAGGATATCTGGGTCTTCTCCCCCAGGACATTGACGAAAATCTCGCAAAAGCACTTAAAATTAAAACAACGGAAGGAGCATTGGTCGGTGACGTCACAAAAGGCAAGCCCGCTGACAAAGCAGGTATCAAACAAGGTGATGTAATCGTTAAATTCAACGGGCAAAAAGTTAAGAACAGTACAGATCTGAGAAATATGGTGGCAGCCGCAAAACCCAATTCAAAAACAAAAATTGAACTGATTCGTGATGGACACGAGAAAACAGTCACTGTGATACTAGACGAAAGACCGCCTCAGATGAAATCCCGGTCAGGGGAATCACAAAAGGAGGAAATGAACACCAAACTCGGTTTAGATATTCAAAATTTGACACCCGAAATTGCAAAACAGCTAGGTTATGAAGATGAGTCGTATGGAGTAGTCATTACCGGAGTCAATTCAGAAAGTGCTGCAGACGACGCCGGGCTGAAACAGGGCGATCTCATCAAAGCGGTAAATCGAGTACCGGTAAAATCAGTCGATGAGTTCAACAAAATTGTCGCAAAATTTAAAAGCGGAGAATCGCTTGCACTGCTTATTAGAAGAAGAAATAACAGCTTTTTTATGGCAATTCAGATTCCGTAAAATTAAGTTGAATGTCAGAATTCAAGGAAAATAAAGGAACCAATTAAAAAGTGATATTAACTTATTTACCCATAAAAATTAGAAGGAGGATGTCATGTCTCGTTTAATTCGTTTTTTCTTCGCGTTCATGATCGTTAATTTTCTGATCATGCAATCGGTTTCAGGAAGTGAAGCTTCATCAAAGTTGTATACCCGTATCCAGAATGAATTAAGCAACTACTACGACCAACTTTTCGATGTTTCAGTCAAGGATACAGGAGTCGTTACCATCAAGGGAACTGTGCCCAGTTATTGGGACAAACTGAATATCTTTTCCATTATTTCAAAGGTCCGCGGGGTTCATGAAATAAGCAACCAGCTCGATGTGAATACCGGAATGACTGCGGACAATACAATCAAAGATAACATAGAGCGTGAATTCCTGGAGAATAAGGCTATTCTTGAACCGGAAAAAATAACTGTAATAGTAAATAAAGGAGAAGTCATTCTACAGGGCAATGTAAATTATTACAGAGAAGCCTTGATTGCTCTGGATATCGCCAGTTGGCAGAATGGCGTAATCAGTGTCGCTAACCTCCTCACAGTTCTTCCGGCAGCAAAGGAATTATCGGATAAAAATCTCAAAGAAATTGTTCAGGATATTCTTCACAGGTTCCATCCTCTGGAAGAGAAAGATATCAGCATTAAAGTCAGCAATGGAAACGTATCTTTAAACGGAAAAGTAAAAAGCCTCTGGGTTTATAACGCAATTGAAAATGATATCAAACATATACACGGTATCAAATCCGTTCACAATGCGATTGTGTTAAATACCGATTTAGAGACTTTATAAAAAGATACGAAATCTCAATGATGTGTCTGATTCACAATGAGCATTAATTTACCAAAAGATAACACCCCCATACAACCGCATTCGACAGGGGCGTCAGAAAAATCCCTGATGCTCCTGTCTCCTCATTAAACAAGGAATATGCGGTGAGTTAAATCAAGGTCATTCGATAATACTGCGGGCTCAGCAGAATTGAACAGACAGGGAAAAAAATGAATTTTACAAAATCGAAACAGGATTCAAACAATCTCAAGGAAAATTTTTCAAATAGAAATGAAAGGATATCAGATCTATCAATTAAACAATTACAGAAACAGCTCGATGTATCGTCTGAAGGTTTGGATCAGAAGAATGCATCTGAAAGACTGAGACAGTATGGATACAACGAAATCACAGAAGATAAAATCAATCCATTCCTCAAGTTTCTGACTTATTTCTGGGGACCGATTCCCTGGATGATTGAGATCGCGATGATCTTGTCCGGAGTGGTCGGCCATTGGACAGACCTGATAATCATTGCTGTTCTCCTGTTAATGAACGCAGTGGTGGGATTCTGGGAGGAGTTTCAGGCCGGCAATGCCATCGAGGCGCTCAAAAAAAAGCTGGCGCTAAAAGCGCGTGTGAAAAGAAATGGTGACTGGATGACCATTCCTTCCCGGGAAGTCGTCCCCGGCGATGTACTTCGTCTTCGCATCGGAGAAATCATTCCAGCCGATGCGAAACTCATGAAAGGTGACCCTATTCAGGTGGACCAATCCGCCCTTACGGGAGAATCTCTACCTGTTGAAAAAAAAGCAGAAGACGTGGTCTATTCCGGTTCCATTGTGAGTCAGGGAGAAATCGAAGCACTGGTATATGCGACAGGAAAATCCACTTATTTCGGCAAAACAGCGGAACTGGTGGAACAGACACATAAAACCAGCCATTTTCAGCGCGCTGTTTTAAAAATCGGCGATTATCTGATTGTGATCGCACTGACGCTCGTCATTCTTATTCTAACTGTGGCTTTGTTCCGTGGCGACCGGATTCTCACAACACTACAGTTTGCTTTGATTCTGACGGTTGCAGCCGTTCCGGTTGCCATGCCTGCCGTACTGTCAGTGACCATGGCGGTCGGGGCAAAATTGTTAGCTGCAAAACAGGCCATTGTCAGTCGCCTGGCATCTATCGAAGAAATGGCCGGTGTTGATGTCTTGTGTTCGGACAAAACGGGAACGCTGACCAAAAATCAGCTGACGCTGGGAGATCCTTATTGTGTTGAGAATATAACGAATGAAACATTGATCTTGCACGCATCCCTTGCTTCACGTTCCGAGGACAACGATACTATTGATCAGGCTGTAATCGAAGGTTTAAAAGATCGGAAGGTACTGGAAAAATATCAAATTGTTCATTTCCAGCCTTTTGATCCGGTTCACAAGCGCACGGAGGCCGAAGTTAAGGAATCTGATAAAAAGATCTACAAGGTGGCCAAAGGCGCTCCCCAGGTGATCATGGCGATGTCGGCCAATGCGGAGAGCCTCAAATCCAAGATCGATGAGGTCACTCATAAATTCGCTGCCAAGGGATTCCGTTCTCTGGGGATCGCTTCCACGTATGAAAGCGGGAAGTGGCGGTTTGAAGGTATTCTGCCTCTTTTCGATCCGCCCAGAGAAGATTCCAGGTCGACGATTGAAACCGCCAAACAAATGGGTGTCCGGGTTAAAATGGTGACCGGCGATCAGGTCGCCATCGGAAAGGAGATCGCGGGACAGCTTGGTCTCGGGACCCATATTCTGAATGCCGAGCTCTTTGATGATACAAAACAGCATAAAGCAGGACAACTGGCCCAATCCATCGAGGATGCCGACGGATTTGCCCAGGTTTTTCCCGAACACAAATACCACATTGTCGATGTTCTCCAGAAGGAAGGTCATATTACCGGGATGACCGGTGACGGAGTCAACGATGCGCCGGCTTTAAAAAAAGCCGACGCCGGCATTGCTGTATCGGGTTCAACCGATGCCGCCAGGGCGGCATCGGATATAGTTCTTTTAACACCGGGGCTGTCCGTGATTATCGATGCGATCAAGGAAAGCCGAAAAATTTTCCAGCGGATGACCAGTTACGCCATTTATCGGATTGCCGAAACCATTCGTGTGCTGCTTTTTATGACACTCTCCATTCTGGTCTTCAATTTTTATCCGGTCACCGCCATCATGATCGTTCTGCTCGCTCTGCTCAACGACGGCGCTATTCTGTCTATCGCATACGACCGGGTTGTTTATTCGAAAACACCCGAACGTTGGAATATGCAGCGGGTCTTGGGTATCGCGACGGTTCTGGGTGTAAGCGGTGTCATTGCTTCATTCGGATTGTTTTATCTCGGAGAGCGTGTTTTCCATCTGAGCAGAGATATGATTCAGTCTTTTATGTATCTGAAGCTTTCCGTTGCAGGACATTTAACTATTTTTGTAACCAGGACACAAGGACCATTCTGGTCTCACCGCCCCGCACCGATTCTGCTGGGAGCTGTCATAGGCACCCAAATGATTGCTACACTTATTACAGTGTATGGCTTTTTCATGACTCCGATCGGATGGTCCTGGGCCCTGTTTGTCTGGGGATATGCGCTGATCTGGTTTCTCATCGCCGATCGTATTAAAATCGGCGCATACAAGATATTTGAGACAACGCATTCCGGATATTTGATAAAAAGTCAAACGGATTGACTGAAGCAATAAATCTATATTGAAACCACGTTACCATAATTTAAGGAGGAACAGACCATGAAAAGCAAAAATCTGCTCATAAGCCTTTTTTTAAGCAGTTTGTTCACCATTCAACTTTCTGCCGGCGAGCAACATTCAAACCAGCGAATTATTCAATTGATCAATAAGACTTCATTTGATATCAGGATGGTACAAATTTCTCCAGCAGGAAAAAATCAGTGGGGTGATAATGTTTTGCAAGACAGCGTTTTTCAGCCTGACGAAAAAAAAGTGATCAAGTTTACTCTGAACGATCCAAAAGAACACAAATACGATTTCAAAGCGACAAAAATAAACGGAGATAGTATCATTTTCAAGGAGGTCAACCTGTGTATGCTGTTAAACATAAGCCTCTATTTTGAGAACAAAAACGCCTATGTAAGACAAAACATCATTATCGAAAACCAGACGGGTTTTATCTTTGATGAATTGTATATATCAGAATCAAATATGGATTTCTGGTCGAACAATCTTCTGGGCAGTATTGTTTTAAATGACAGGGATCAGGCAAATATTTCATTCAAACCTTCAAAAAACAGCTGTTTTTATGATCTGAGAGTTAAAAGATTAAGCGGAATGGATGTTCTTTTCACCGATATCGATATGTGCAAGACCTTCAAAATCACATTGTTCTGGGGAGAAGGTGTCCCTTATGTCTCATTCTGGGATTTCCGATAATTGAGAGGGAATCGGTTTTTCACACGGAGCGGGAATCCACCTCTCTCTTAAACGCTCTACACAGAACCTTTCTCCGCATCGCATTGAGACAAGACACAGATCATCTGGAGAAGGATTAAAGAAGGAGGTGTGAACAATGAAATACCTGAGTGCACTCGTAAATGTGCTATTACTATTTTTTTAAATAGCAATCGATAGAGATAGGATACAACACTTCGATGGACAGCCTTTTAACGCTGTCCATTTTTTTGCTTGACAGATTGACTGGTTTGTTTTATTATTGAGTAATCAGTTAAAACAAACAGGAGAAAAAATGAAAAATGTTTACTTGACCATTCTCATGCTTTCCTTTAGCAACATTTTTATGACTTTCGCATGGTACGGACATCTTAAAAATCTGGCATCCAGACCGTGGATCATAGCCGCCCTTGTCAGTTGGGGCATCGCTTTTTTTGAATATCTCATACAGGTGCCTGCAAACCGGATCGGGCATCAGGTTTTAAATGTGGGACAGCTAAAAATCATTCAGGAAGTCATTACGTTGTCCGTTTTTGTTCCCTTTTCAATTTTATATATGAAGGAAAAATTCGACATCAATTACCTCTTTGCCGGCCTCTGTTTGATGGGAGCCGTTTTTTTTATTTTTAGAACCAAATTATTTCCAGCTTAATGAATTTTCAAAAAAATAGTTCGGGACTTTGATTTCTATGGAATTGTATATAAATTATTCTTACATAAGACTATTGCTATGAAGTAAGGAAATAAAGCATCTATCGCGAACTGTGGTTTGGCCATGTGGACCAATGAATCCGAAGATCTTTCTCGTTTCAAACCTTCATGAAACCGTGAATCCATAAATACGGAAAATAATGGAGCCAAAAGAATGAAAAAATCATTCAATTCACCTATCCTGAAAATCCTTTTAGCTGTTTTCATTGCCCTTACAATTTCATGCAGTCTTTTTAAGAATAAAAATGAAAAATGGGGTTATCCAATCACGCCGGTTTCATTCACCGATGTTACGCTGACAGATACGTTCTGGTCGAAAAGGATCGCAACCAACAGGGACGTGACTATTCCCTATGGATTCAAGAAATGCGAGGAAGAGGGTCGGATGCGCAATTTTGAAAGAGCGGGCGGACTGCTCGAAGGAGATTACGAAGGCAAGATGCCTTTCGACGACTCGGACGTATACAAAATCATCGAGGGCGCTTCTTATTCGCTTAGAACGAACCCGGACAAGAAACTGGAATCGTATATCGATTCGATCATCGAAAAAATCGCTGCTGCACAGGAAGAAGACGGCTATCTCTGTACCTGGAAAACAATCAATCCGGACACTGCACCTGCATGGTGGGTCAAACCGGGACCGCGCTGGTTTAATCTGGGTGCCAACCACGAACTCTACAACGCCGGCCACATATACGAGGCGGCCTATGCTCATTTTCTGGCAACAGGCAAACGAAATTTTCTGGATATCGCACTGAAGAATGCCGATCTAATTGCCGCTGTTTTCGGCCCCGGCAAAAAGATGCAGCCGCCGGGACATCAGATTATTGAAACCGGCCTGGTCAAATTATATCTGGCAACCGGGAATCGGAAATATCTGGAATTAGCCAAATTCTTTCTGGATCAAAGAGGCAATGCCGCCGGGCATGAACTCTACGGCGCTTACAGCCAGGATCATATCCCGGTAGTCGATCAGGATGAAGCAGTCGGACATGCCGTTCGCGCGATGTACATGTATGCGGGCATGGCCGATATCGCAGCGCTGATGCAGGATTCTCTTTACCTGAACGCGGTCGATAAAATCTGGGACAACGTGGTCACCAAGAAAATCTACCTGACCGGAGGTGTCGGCGCCCGTCATGACGGCGAAGCGTTCGGCGACAACTATGAACTGCCTAATCTGACGGCTTACAACGAAACCTGTGCGGCCATCGGCAATATTTACTGGAACCAGCGCATGTTCCTTCTGCACGGAGATTCGAAATACATCGACGTGCTGGAGCGCACGCTCTACAACGGCATGATCTCCGGCGTCTCTCTGGACGGGGAGTCGTTCTTCTACCCCAATTGTCTGGCATCGGATGGGAAGTACGCTTTCAATCAAGGCGCCCTGACGCGCCAGCCCTGGTTCGACTGTTCCTGCTGTCCGTCCAACGTGATCCGGTTTATGCCCTCTGTCCCCAATTATATTTTTGCCCATCGGGGCCAGTCCCTGTACGTGAATCTTTTCATTGCTTGCTCCGCGAATATTCAGTTGGACAAGGGAAAGGTGGCGATCAGCCAGGAGACAAATTATCCCTGGGATGGCAACATCGTGATTCACGTTGATCCCAAGTCGCGTAAACAATTCACACTTCGCGTCCGAATTCCAGGATGGGCCATGAATCAACCCCTGCCCGGTGATCTCTACCGGTTCGCGGAGAATGATACGGAAAAAGTGACATTGACGGTCAACGGAAAACACGCGAATATCAAGATGGATCAGGGATATGCGGTTATCGACCGCAAATGGGAAAAAGGGGATGTGGTCAGACTGAGCTTGCCTATGCCCATACGCCGTGTACTGGCCAATGAGAAAGTCAAGGATGATTCAAACAAAGTCGCACTGATCCGCGGTCCGCTGACCTTTTGCGCCGAAGGAGTGGATAATGACGGCAAAGTGCTCGACCGGATCATTCCCGATGATGCGCAATTTACGATCGAATCACGGCCGGACTTGTTACACGGCATTACCGGGATCAAGGTTCTATATCCGGGAGGGAAATCGGATCTCATTGAAATCCCCTACTATGCCTGGTCGCATCGCGGCCCCGGGGAAATGACCGTCTGGATCGCCAGAAAATAAGTTATCTAATATCTTTTCCTGCCTTCCTGCAGTCAGGGAAACCTTATATTTAAAGCTTCAATCCGGAAGTGGTCACTATCCCGAAACTTCGGGATAGTCGATATGAAATGTATATGAATGTAGTCATGAACTTCCGTCTTTAAAAAACTGAACAGACTCAGACAATCAAAAATCATTTGGGCATAATGAATAAACACTCCCGATCCTGATTTTTAATAGCGGTCAACTCGGATAGATTTTCCTTTTTCTTTAATATTGAAATTGAACAGACCTTATACATCCGAATTAAAGTATCGCAGAAATTCAAAATACTATTTGCCTTGTTTAAAAACACAATGATTGATGTTCTGCAAACCGGCAGTCCGAAAATATTTCTGTATTCGAATCTCTTCTAAAAAAGAAATCTTTTGGTACAAAAAACAGTTGATTTACTCAATGTTTTTTTCTAATATTAATAAAGCTTCAATCAATATTCTTAGCATACAATTTTTTATATTTACAAAAAAAGATAATCCGGCAAAGGATCAAACCATTCGGATAAAATACATTTTTTTAATACCTAAAACATATGGAGGAAAATACGATGAAGACAAAAATACGAATTAGCATTCTTGTTCTTTGCATGCTTCTTTTGTGCGCATCTCTTCTTGCTCAGCTTGCAGAGAACCCGAAAACGTTTTGCAATCCGTTGAATCTCAATTATCGTTTTATGGTTGATGCCACAGATGCGCGTGAAGCGGCTGATGCTGTCATCGTCTTGTTCAAGGACGATTATTATCTCTTTGCTTCACGTTCGGGAGGATATTGGACCTCAACCGATCTTCGCAACTGGACACTGATCATTCCAACAGGTATTGATATTGAAACATACGCTCCAGGCGTTGTGGCAATACGAGACACTCTGTTTTATATCCCATCCAGTGTTGGTCAAACCTATAAAACCGCTGATCCAAAATCGGGTGTTTGGCAGTACGGTCCTCAATGCAGTAAAACCTACGGTGACCCGGATCTTTTCCTGGATGATGACGGCCGTCTGTATATGTACTACGGTCTCTCGAATTCCTCCCCCACCCATGCCGTGGAACTTGATCCATTCAGTTTTCAGGAAATCAGTTCCGTCGTGAATATCGTTTACAATCATGCCGACATACACGGCTGGGAAAGACGTGGGGATGATAATCTGCTTGATGAATTCCCCTGGATTGAAGGATCATGGATGGTCAAGGAAAACAATAAATACTATCTGCAATATGCAGGTCCCGGCACCGAATTCAAGACCTACGCTGACGGTATTTATGTAGCCGACTCTCCGATGGGACCTTACGAATACGCCACGTACAGCCCGTGTGATTTCAAACCGACCGGATTTATATGCGGTACGGGGCACGGCAGTACATTCAAAGACAAGGACGGTCAATACTGGCACATCGGCACCATGTCCATTTCAGTGAATGCCGATTTCGAACGTCGACTCGGTCTGTGGCCGGTTGATTTTGACGAAGACGGCCAGATTCACTGCAACACGGTTTTGGGGGATTATCCCCAATTTTATCCGGGAGAAAAGACCGACATCATCAACAACAGTTTTGCCGGTATGCTGCTCCTGTCCAACAAAAAGCAGACTATGGCTTCTTCTTCATTGGCCGATCATGGCGTTGAATTAGCCGTAGATGAAGAGGTTCGGACGTACTGGTGCGCTACAACCGGAGGCTCCGATGAATGGATGATGATCGATCTCGGCAAGGAATGCAGTGTCGAAGCCATTCAGGTCAATTTTGCGGAACACGGCACCAATCCGGATCTGGTGCGCGGCCGTGATAAACTGTTGTATGAGCAGTATACCATCGAAAAATCTGCGGACGGTATGAACTGGGGAATGCTTTTAGACAAAAGTCAAAATATGCTTGACGTGCCACACGATTATATCGAACTGGCCCAACCTGTCACGACCCGCTATATTAAACTGTCCAATGTGTTCACTCCGGGACAGGGAAATTTCGCTGTCCGGGATCTAAGAATTTTTGGAAATTCAGAACAGGCCGTCTTTACAAAAGCGACCGGCGTGACGGTTGAAAGAAATCCGCTGGACGGCCGGGATGCCGTGATTCGATGGTCGCCCGTTGCCGATGCGGACGGCTACATTATCCGTTACGGAATTGCCTCTGACAAATTGTACAACAATTACATGGTCTACGATGCCGACAGTGTGGTTATGCACAGTTTGAACCACGGTGTGGATTATTATTTCGATGTGGAAGCGTTTGACAGCGGTACCGATTATTACCAACCTGTCGGCGAATTTAAATCATATCAATCCGGAAACTGGAACGATGTCTCTACCTGGGCGCGGCATGACGGTACGGGATGGATTCATCCGGCACCGGCCATCCCCGATGTTTCGGATGGAGCAATTACAATTCTCGATGGACACACGGTTACGGTCACTACTGCGGATTCGGCGGATCAACTAATAATTGCCTCAGGCGGGACCATGGTTATCAATAAAGGCGTTACGTTTAAAGTGAAAGACGGGATTGGTGTGGATATGATGGTTGAGGGAACCATCGAAAATTATGGCTCGATTGCTCAAGACGCTTCCGCAACCCTGACTTTTGTAAGTGACGGCGTCTATGCTCACAGGCAGAATGGCGGCTCTTTACCCTTGGCTGTGTGGAAGTATAACTCGACTTGCCTTATCGACAGTGTGAATACGACAGTTCCTTCTAACGGAAATCAAAATTTCTATAACATCCGCTGGAACTGCCCCAATCAAATCGGGGCCAGAAGTCTTGAATGGAATGAAAATACGATTAGCGGTAATATCACAATTCAGAATACAGGAACCGGCCGATGGCAGATGTGTGCACTTTTTGCAGGAGAAGAAACCTTAATTAACATTAATGGAGATGTCATCCAAAGCGGTGGACAATTCACGGCATATGGTGGAAACGATGCGAATACAGATGTCACAATCAATCAAGCCGGGGATATCAATGTCACTGGCGGTAACTTTTCCGTCTGCAGGGGAACACAGGGAGGCACTGGAATAACGACGTGGAATGTTCAAGGAAATATTTCTATAACCAATGCCACGGTCCAGAATGCAAACAACGGCGGAGCTGCATTTGTTTTTACCGGAAGCGGCACTCCGCAGTCACTGACCTTTGACAACGTCACATTTGGCGAAGGCGGTTTCCCGGTTGAAGTGGATAGCGGCGCAACACTTGATATGGGGACAAACGTTCTCGAAGGAAACGGAAGTTTTAATCTGAAATCAGGAGCCACGCTCCTGACTGCACACGCAAACGGCATCGATGGTTCGATTGCGAACACTGGTTCGCAAACATTCGATCCGGCAGCAGGATACGGCTTCAACGGATCCCAGGCGCAGGTGACCGGGAATTTGATGCCCGGAACGATCGGCGATTTATTAATTGACAACAGTGCTGGCTTGACTCTGTCCAATTCGGTTACCGTCAATGGCATCCTGGAATTGAAAAATGGGGCCCTCTCTGCCGGAGGCAATACACTCACGTACGGTCCGGTTGCATCGCTCAAATATTCCGGATCCGCTTCACAGACCACAACAGATTCGGAATATCCTTCTTCCGTCAAACCGATGAACCTGATTATCGCCAATTCAAAAGGGGTGACGCTTCACGCTTCACGTGAAGCCGGATACATTGACCTTTCCGGCAAACTGAAACTGGATGTAAACACAATGACTGCGGATTCAGCTTCCGAAGGCGACTTGACTACATTCATTGTTACAGGTGATGGAGGGACTCTGAAGCTGAACAATGTCGGTTCATCGCAAAAACTGTATCCTGTCGGCACAACCCTCTATTCACCGGTCTGGATCACCAACACCGGCACAGTGGATGCAATCAGTGTCAGTGCGCTTAAGGACAACGACAAGGCTCCTTACGGCGGACGGGTAAAAGTCAGATGGAGCATTGATGAGGAAACTTCCGGGGGCGGTGATTACACGCTCCAATTTGGATGGATGGGTTCTTCGGAAGATACTGATTTTAAAAACGATCGCGCCGGCAATGCCAGAATCTACAATTTAACGACCATGACAGAAGCCGGAACCGGAGATTATACGACGCAGTTTTTCTCACAACCCTACTCCATTTCGAGGGGCGGTATCACCGAACTCGGCACATTCGCTGTCGGTTTATTCGGACAGCCATCCGATGTGGACGGAAACAAGCAGGGTCTCCCCCTTCGATTCAGTCTGGATCAGAACTATCCGAATCCGTTCAATCCCGCGACCACGATCAGATACACGCTTGCTAAAAATTCTAAAGTGAAGATTGCCGTCTATGACCTTCTTGGAAAAGAAATCGCCACACTGGTCAACACCAACTTGAATGCGGGAGAATATACGGTTCAATGGAATACGGAGAATATGGCTTCGGGAATATATATTTATAAATTGATTACGAAAGATTTTGTCCAGGCAAGAAAAATGATGCTGTTGAAGTAAGATGCGCATTACGCACCTTACTGATCATCACTAATGACTGAAAAACATAACAGGTGTAAAAAAAAATAGGAGGAATAAAGATGAAAAAATTAATTTTCTTATTATCCCTATTCATCATCTGTCATTCAATCTCTAAGGCTACAGTTCTAAATGTGCCCGATGTCTATCAAACCATTCAACAAGGAATTGATGCAGCAAATAATGGTGATACACTTATTGTAAATACAGGTACTTATTATGAACACATAAACTTTAAAGGTAAGGCCATCACTGTAAAAAGTTCTAATGGCCGAGACGTAACCATAATTGATGGTTCGCAAACTGGCAGAGTAGTAGAATTCACATCAAACGAGGATAACAGGTCAATTCTTGAAGGTTTCAAAATTATAAATGGGAATGTTACCAATGGCAGTGGAGGTGGAATCGGCATTACCTCCTCACCAACTATTAAAAATAATTGGATAGTGAATAATACTGCTTCTTCAGGAGGTGGTGGAATTTACATAGGTACGACACAAGCGGGAATATCTTCCCCAGTCATCACTGGTAATATTATAGAGAATAACAGTGCCCGGATAGGAGGAGGAATATCCGCTGGCAGTTCGCTATGGGGACCTACAATTCCAAATATAAGTCATAACATAATTAAAGGGAATACTGCTTCTTTCCGTGGGGGCGGCATTGCTTTAATAAATGTATGGAAATCTAATTCAGTATATCCGACTGTTTTCAATAATCTTATTATTAACAACAGTAATGGAATTTATATAGCAAATGACCAGAGTTTTCCTCAATCAGAATTCCATATTGTGAATAATACAATTACAGGGAATGCTGGCACAGGTATTTGGGCTATTAATACTGATGACTATGCAGTAATAAAAAATTGTATCTTGTGGGAAAATAATAATGATTTACTTTTTACTGTTGCGAATCCTATTGTGAGTTACTCTGATATACAGGATGGAAACTATAACGGTACCTATGGAAACATTTCTATCGATCCACTGTTTACTAACGGCCCGCTAGAACAATACTATCTTAGTCAAGTTAACTCTGGACAATCTCAACAAAGTCCTTGCGTAGATAGTGGTAATCAAACAGCCATCTCCTTAGAACTACAAGTTATGACCACTCGAACCGATGAAAATCCCGATTTGGATCAGGTAGATATGGGTTATCACTTTTATATTGGGACACAAACAGGTGTGAAAACAAAATTTGATGCAAATATTCCTGAAAACTTTGAATTGTATCAGAATTATCCAAACCCATTCAATCCCGCGACCACAATCAGATACACACTTGCTAAAGCATCTAAAACAAAAATCATCGTCTACGACCTGCTCGGCAAAGAAATCACTACACTGGTCAACACCAAATTAAATGCAGGAGAACACACGGTTCAATGGAACACAGAGAATATGGCTTCTGGGATTTACATTTATAAATTAATTACGAATGACTTTGTCCAGGCAAAGAAAATGATGCTGCTGAAGTAGTCTGGCTATGATAATAATCGAGGTATCGTGAAAAAAATATTAATATTGATTAACATCTGTACAAACATTTTGCTTATCACTGTACTAATATGTTCATGCAACAGTAGTAACACAAATAATAAAAGTATGAGTGAAGAACTCATCAATCTGGAACGAAAAACCAGCGGCCGGATTATTCTTGCCATAGGCGATTCGAACGGTGTGATTAACGGCGGCTGGCCGACCCCTCTTGCGGATATACTAAAAGAGGACAGTGTGTTTAATAACTCAGAAGGCGGCCGTACAATTGGTTTTGATAATTGTGGTAAACCATCGTGGAATGCACTAAGAAATATAGAAACATATCTAAAATGGGGATTAAATCAAAGCCATCAAAAACCCATTGATGAAGTAATCATTCTTTTAGGCACGAATGATAGTAAAGCATGTTTCGATAAGAAAAAAAATAAGGTTGCACCCAATCTGGTTAGATTGATAAAAAAAATCCAGAATTTCAACAATTCTGGTAATGCACCACCGCATATTACGATTGTCACGCCTCCACCGTATGCTCTAGATTCTCTATCTTCAAAAAAAGCGATTGGTGGTGATGACCGTGTGCATTTGCTCGTACCCCAATTCCGTGACGTGGCGCTTCAATACCACTGTGCTTTTGTAAATATATATCCATTGATTAAATCGAAGTTTCATGATGTAGTGATGGATCACGTGCATTTGAACCGGAAAGGACATGCCATTGTCGCTAATGCCATCGTAAACGTACTGAACGATTGGGACGTACCGGAACCGCCTTCCAATGTCTTATATCATCATGAAAACGGGATTTCCTGGAATCCTTCAGAAAGCAGCGACGTCATTGGGTATGAAATCATCTGCAGAGATAAAATCATTGCAGCCGTTTCCGGGACACAGGTCAATCTGCCATATCGAATGATCGGTCTGACTGTTCGCGCACGCGACGGCTACGGAAATGTGAGTATTTCTGTCAAAGCAAGTCCAAATAAAGAAAATGACGCTACCGAAACAGTGTTGGCTAAGTTTTACTTATCCCGGAGTGCTGTGCTAATCTAAAAAGATGGGCAAAGAAAGGGGGAGATGACAAATGACTTTTACAAGTTTTCTCGTTTTACTGATCATCAGTATGGTTGTTTCCGCAGTATTGCATTTTGTATTTAAGCTGTATGCCAGACCGGGTTTCAATTCATTCATTTCCAAAGTGATATGGGGCTATATCGGTGCCTGGCAGGGAAGTGCAGTTTTCGGACAATGGTTTGAGGGTGTGAAAACCGGTGATGTCTATTTGATTCCGGCGATTCTCGGTTCATTGGCTCTGTTGATTCTTATGGTTGATCTTGTAAAAACATTGAATACGGCTAAGAAATAGTCACCCGCCAACAAACTATATCAAAATATTTTTAACATTGATTGGCACAGCACTCTTTTTTCTGTATCATGTTCAATTGGAATCTGATTTTTTTAAAAAGGCAGATATCCATATAAAAGAACAACAGCAGGTTCGAAATATGAATCACACCTTACAGCGCACGACACCATCATCTCCGCTGAAGCTAAATATTTAATGCGTATTTTAAACAATTAGGAAACAGCCAATCATGAAAAAGTTAAAATCGATTACAATACTCACAATACTATTCTGTATAGTTGTATTTATTCTGACACTTTTAGATTTTGCATCATTGCATGATATCAAGAACGAATACATTAGCAAAGGCATTCTTAAACATTTAGACATCACTCTATCAAATGATCCGCCCTATTGGACAACAACCGAAGGTGAATGGCAGTTGGTAACCTTGAGTTTGATTTCAAGATTTCTGTTTCTTATTTTTAATACGATCGTTCTATTTTATTTATACAGACAGGTGATATCTGACAATAAATCTGCCTGACAATACGCTGCTGTCGATACCTGTAGCTGTGATATTACCTTTGATTTTTATAGATCACCGGAACAATTAAGCGAGAGCCGTTATCCTCCAAACATTAAAATCGTAAAAGGGAGAACTTTATGAAATTAAACATGCTGGGTTTTTTAGGGTTTTTAGGATTACTTGGTTTTCTTGGTTCTGCACTCAATGAACCTGCTTTATACGGATTGTATGCTCTGTTCGCACTGTTTGGTCTGTTTGGTTACAAAGAAAAATGATAACGTTTCCAAAAGCACATTTGGATTAACCAAGGATGTCATCAAATTTACTTATATTTTGTATTTTGATTTTATCCTTATTTCTATTGAATTGTGCAACAACAAATTATTATACTGCACAAACCTTAGAACAGGGACAAACAGCATTGACACCTGGAGTTGATAATTTATTATGGATTGTCGATGATGAAGGTGTAGTTGAAAAGAACCTGTATTTTAGTCCAAGCTTTGGAATTGCTACAGGCTTGCCATTCCGTTTAGAAACAGGCATCAGAGTTTATCCTTATATTTTAGAAGCTAACCTCCGGCATCAAATTAATCCACGATCATTCAAGTGTTTTGATACGAGTATAAATGGCCATATGGGAGTCATATTCGGCGATAGATATAAATCAGTCTTAGGTCCATACTATAAATATGGTCTGACACTGAGTAAAAAAATCGGCATAATCCAGCCATTTATAAGTTACTACTTTAATAAGAATTGGGCCTTTCTAAATGAATCAGACGAAGCTGCTGACTATTCGGTTATCTGCTTCGGAATTGCTTTTCAGCATAAGCAAGATTTAATTATTCCCGAATTTAATTATTATGAAAACGATGATGGTAAAGGTATATTGTGTTTTGGTATAGGTGTTCGCGCATTATTAATAAAGAAAAAATCAGACGATGGCTAACAAAGGTATTAACTTGACTAAAGGGCTGATGCAGATCTAGTATAATTCAATGGAATAATAATGATGAGACCATTCAAACTCTATCCCCTGCTCTGTAACTACTACATCACCACCCGCTGCAATGCGCGCTGTGTGTTTTGTGATATTTATAAAAAACCGGGAAAGGATGCGAATCCTGAAGAAGTCGCCAAGAATTTAAGGGATCTGAAAAAAATCGGCGTCCGGTTCATTGATTTCACGGGCGGCGAACCCCTGCTTCATCCGCAATTACCCGAATTTCTCACACAGGCTAAACAGCTCGGTTTTCAGACAACCGTAACAACCAACTGCATTCTCTATCCCAAACTGGCGGAACGAATCAGGGGATTGGTCAACTTACTCCATTTCTCGCTGGACTCGCCCGTTCCCGATGAGCACAATGCGATCCGGGGTGTGAACTGTTTTGACAAAGTCATGCAAAGCCTGAAAATCGCCGAAACACTTGGAGAAACGCCGGACATACTTTTTACCGTAACAAATGAGAACACCCATCATCTCGAAGCAATGATAAATTTTGCACAGAGCCGCCGGTTGATTCTTCTGATCAATCCAGTCTTTTCCTATTTTGAGAATGAAGCGGTAACTCAAGAAACATTGAGAAAGATTCTGACATTAGCGGCTGAACCTTATGTATATATTAACCGCGGGATCGTCCGGTTTATGAAACAAGGCGGGAATCGCATCGATCATCCACGCTGCCGGGCTGTTACAACCACGCTCGTGATTTCACCGGATAATCAACTTCTTCTCCCCTGCTACCATCGAACCGCTCATCGGATTCCCATTCAAAACCGTTTATTTGAGATATATAAGAGCGGCAGACTCAGAAAGTTTCAAAAAAAAGAAGGCCGTTACAGTTTCTGTGAAAACTGCACGATCAGCTGTTATTTCGATCCCTCATT